>Ga0307379_10014802_pt1 | contig 10030 bp, 7 predicted proteins | sample UN2MG_FD_202237 | JGI IMG/M metagenome (GOLD analysis project Ga0307379, IMG submission 202237) | Soil microbial communities from Risofladan, Vaasa, Finland - UN-2 | ecosystem: Environmental > Terrestrial > Soil > Coastal area > Acid sulfate soil | place: Finland: Risofladan, Vaasa | collected... | reverse complement strand
TGCCGCACGACGACGCGCAGGCCCACCTCCTGATCCAACTCGACGGCAACCGCCAGGAGGCAGTGGACGCCGACTACGAGGCGGTGGGCGAACTGTGCATGAAGCACGGGGCACGGGAGGTGCTGGTGGCCAAAGACAGGCGCACGCGCGACCGGCTGTGGGAGGCGCGCCGGTTGATCATCGAGGCGCTCAAGCACGAGAGCCCGATCAACCACATGGAGGACGTGGTCGTGCCCCGCGCCGAGATTCCGGTGCTCCTGAAAGGGATCAAGGAGATCGCCCGCCAGCACGACGTGCGCGTCGTCTGCTTCGGCCACGCTGGCGACGGGAACGTGCACGTCAACGTGCTCAAGGACGACCTCCCTGACGAGCGGTGGGAAGCGCTCGTCCCGGCCACGACCGAGGAGATGTACCGCTTGGCGCTATCGCTGGGCGGCACGATCACCGGCGAGCACGGAGTCGGTGCCACTCGCCGCAAGTACTTGGCGCTGGCCCTGGACGCCGCGCAAATCGAGATCATGCGCCAGATCAGGGCGGTCTTTGATCCAAACCACATCCTGAACCCGGGCAAGATATTCCCTTAAACCACGATACGTACAAGGCGCCATCGTTGCGCCCCTCGAATCTCTTGCAGCCTGGCCACCGACCGGCTGCAAGGCTTGTTTTTTCTTAGCCATGACAGACTGCGTGGGCTATGCTGAATTTCGGTGGGGGGAGGTGACCATGAGCGTTGCGCAAGAGACGCTCGATTTTCGCGACAACCTGGCCTATCTGCAAATAGAGTCACTCAAGGTCATCGCATGGTGTGCCGCTTTGATCTGTTACGTCTGGTTTGCGTTCCTCGTCTGGCCGGTGAGTGGTGGAGCCGCCCCGCTCAGTGCCTGGGTGGGTGTGGGCCTGCTCGGTCTGGGTGCGATCATCAGTTACGCACTGAAGGAACGTCGCCTGTACGTCGCTGCGCCCGCGCTCGTCTGGGGTATCCTGGGCGCGGCTGCCTGCGCCTTCGATGCAGCCCCATCCCCGGCGCTCGTGTATCTGTTCATTCTGCCGATCATCTTCGCCAGCGTGCTCTTGAGCCAGCGGGCCTTTCTCCTGGTGGCTGCTACAGCCAGCCTCCTCGTTCTGGCCATCGGTCTTGCTCACACAGTAACGCTTTCGTTTGCAGGTGACGTGGCGTTCCCCATTTTGATCATCTCGCTGGTCACTGCTGCCTCGTGGCTTTCTGTACGTAACTTGCACACGGCGCTGGCATGGGCCTGGAATGGGTATGCACGTGCCCGTGACAATGAGCAGATGGCCCGCGAGCGGCATGCGGAACTGCGACGCGTGCTCAAGGCATTGGATGAGGCTACCCACAGGTTGGAACGCACGAACTACATGTTGACCTTGGCGCGTGACCAGGCGGAGGAGGCCCGGCGGCTCAAACAGCAGTTTGCCCAGACGATCAGCCACGAATTGCGTACGCCGCTCAATCTGATCGTAGGCTTCACCGAATTGATGACCGAGTCACCCGAGTATTACGGTGGGTCACTTTCTCCCGCTTACCTGCGTGACCTGAATATCGTGCACCGTAATGCCTGTCACCTGCAGACCCTGGTCAACGACGTGTTGGACCTGGCGCGCATTGAGGCTGCGCAGATGAGCCTGTTGCCGGAGGAGACGGACGTGACAGCTCTGGTGCAGGAGGCCGTTCATACCGCACGCAGTCTGGTGGAGGCGCGCGGACTGAGCCTGCGTACCGAGGCTGAGCCTGATCTGCCCCGGCTGTGGATAGACCCTACCCGTGTCCGGCAGGTGCTGTTCAATCTGCTCAACAACGCGGCGCGTTTTACCGAGCGGGGGAGTGTGGCTGTCAGCGTGCACCGGCGGGGGGAGGAAGTGATTTTCGCGGTGACAGACACGGGTGTGGGGATCGCACCTGAAGACATTCCACGCATTTTTCAGGAATTTCATCAGGCTGATGGCAGCACACGACGGCGGCACGGGGGGGCCGGTTTGGGCCTGGCCATCAGCAAGCGGTTCGTGGAGTTGCACGGGGGCCGCATCTGGGTAGAAAGCCAGGTGGGCCGCGGGAGTACCTTTTGCTTCAGCCTGCCTACGCATCAAGCCGGGTTGGATATCGCTGCGGGCAATCGGCCGGCCGGAGCGACGCGGCCACTGTCCGCGAAAGGCAGTGAGGAGCCTGTCCTGCTGGTCGTCACTGGCAGTTCAGGTGCAGCGGCGTTGTTGACGCGCTATGTGCACAATTTGCAGACGGTGGTCGTTCCTGATCTCGAACAGGCTCGCAAAGTGGCACACCAATTGATGCCCCAGGCAGTGGTCATAGACCAAGCCGGTGTAGAGTTGGATGCGGGAGGGTTGGAGGCACTGGTGTCGGAGTGGAGATTGCCGCGTGCTTCGTTCATGGTATGCCCTCTACCAGGTGAGGAGTTGCTGCGCCAGCAACTGGCAGTGGACGGATACCTGGTCAAGCCGATATCCCGTCATATCCTGTGGGACACGTTGCGCCAGTTTGGGGAGAACGTGGACAGAGTCTTGGTGGTTGACGACGATCGTGATTTCGTGCTGCTGTTAAGCCGCTTGCTGGAGGACAGCGCAGTCCGGCGTTACCAGGTCGTCAGCGCGTATAGTGGCCAGGAAGGACTCGCCATGATGCGCTACCATCAGCCCGATTTGGTGTTGCTGGACCTGGGGCTGCCGGACATGGACGGCGCTAAGGTCATAGAGCGCATCCGGTCGAATCCCAAGTGGCAGCGTACCCCCATCGTCGTCATTTCGGGACAGGACGGAGTCGGCAATCAGGGGAACTTGTCGGGGGTCATGATGGTCACCAAGGCAGATGGATTGATGCCGGGCGAGGTTGTGCGGTGGATACAGAACGTGGCGGACCCGGTCACGGAGGGGTTGCCAGCGCTGGAAGGTGGAAATGGGCGCAAGGCGGCACGCAGTATGGCCGTGTGATCAAGACCCCTGGCGTGCTTCAGGCCTCTTCCAGTGTCTCCAGTGCTGCAAGTAGTGCCTGTTCCGAGATGGGTTTCTCCAGAAAGGCGGTGGCACCTAGCGAGAGGGCCAGCTCCTTCTGTTTGAGCACGCTACATACGATGATCGGGATGTGGCTGGTGTCGGACTGGTTCAGCAGGACCTGCAGCAGGTCCCAGCCATCCTGGTCTGGCATCATCAGGTCCATGGTGATGGCGTAGGGCTGGAGCTGGTGCGCTTTGTCGAGCGCATCCTGAGCCGTCTGCGCGGTGGCCACCCGATAGCGGTGGGGACTCAGATAGCCCCGGAAGAGTTCCAGAACGTCTTCGTTGTCGTCCACGACGAGCACAGTGCGCTCGGCAGTGGGCAATCGCACCTCGAAGCCAACAATGGACTGTCCGGCGTGCACCGGCATGACCTGGGCGCCGGTCAACGTGGCCATCTCTTCCAGAGCCGAGAGGGGTTCTTCAACCTCAGCGTGCGGCATGGAGTGGACGGCCTGGGGTGGTTCCACTGTCAGGGAGAGGCAAATTGCCGGTCCCTCGACCTGCGCTACCAGCCGGATGGTAGCTTGCTCCGCCCGCTCGATCAAATACCCCAGGATCCCAAGCAGCATCTGGCGCAGCAGGCTACGGTCTATGGAGACGCCTGGCAGCGATTCGGGGAGCGCCTGGCGGACGTCCAGCCTCCGTTGGCGCAGCATGTCCTGCAAGAGAGGGATCACCCCTGCAATCACGTCGCCGACGCGGGCGTGCCGGTCGGCCTGGGCTGTGCGAGCCGCCTCCAGCCGCAAGAGCTCCAACCGGCTGAGGGATGTCCCTTCTTCGGCGGCTTGGGGTATCTCCTGGGGCCTGGACCCGTTGACCACGTAGCGGTCCCACAGGACGTTGGCGATATCTGCGATGGCGGCCTTTTGCACCCGGTAGTAGTGCCGGAGGCTGACAATGAGCTGGTCCGCTGTCGCTTGGGAAGTCAGGCCCTTCACGTAGCGCAGCACCATGAGCCGGTGACGGCGCCACTCGCGCGAGAACGCCGGTGCCTGCGGTCCCGGGTCCAGCTCCTCGATCACGTCCAGCAGGACGCGATTCAACTGCCTGGCCCGTTCCTTGACCGACAGGAAGGGAGCGGGGACCAATACCTCTAGCAGAGGGTGGATGCGCAGGGATACCAGGTCGTAGAGGTGCTCGTAGGCATCGGCTACGTGGGAGACGAATTGTGTCTTGGAAACCATAGCCATACCTCAAGATGTCAAAGAATGGCACAAGGATGTCATAGACAACGAGGAAACCATGGTGTATGCTATACTTACGCGTGCCGGGTACAGAACTGAGTCCAAATCGCCTTCAGCAAGCCGGTCCGGCTCGAATTATACCATAGGAATCTCGCTGGAGAAATTGGAGACCCTGCTGTGCGGCATGGTGCATATATCGAAACGGACTGTGAATGGGGGTGGTTGAGAGCATAACTGGGCGCTTTCTCTGTCACGCAGCACGATCAGAACATACTGAGAACTCTGGACGATTCCTTGAGGAGGGATGTACCATGGAAAAGAGAACATTGAGCCGCCGTGACTTTCTGCGGCTTTCTGCCCTCACAGCCGCAGGAGTGACGGCTGCAGCGTGCGTGCCGGGCTGTGCTCCGGCTACGCCGAAGGTTGAGGGAAATGCCACGCCGGCCCCTGGTGAACAACAGGAGTTGATCGTTCACTGGCGTACGGATGCCACGGAGATGGGGATCCTGGAGCCGATGTGGCGCGAGTTCGAACAGGAATTCCCCGAGTACAAGATCAAGGCGGTCTATACGTCAGAGGACGAGCACGACAAGAAGACCGAGATGATGATCGCGGCCGGAACGCCCCCTGCGATGTGGTTCTGTGCCGGCTACAAGAGCCAGGCCGCCTATGGCGAAGAAGGCCAACTCATGGTCTTGAATTCCTACATAGACCGGGATCAGTACGACATGACCGACTTTTACGAGGATTCCAAGACCGTAGCCCAGTGGGGGGAGGATTGGATCGGACTCCCGATCAGTGTGGTGCCGGTGGTCCTGATCTACAACAAGACGCTCTTCGACGAGGCCGGCGTACCCTATCCTACCACGGACTGGAATGACAAGGGCTGGAGCTGGGAGACGTTGCTGGAGAAGGCCAAGGCTCTGACCAGGGAGGAAGGGGGCAAGACGACCCAGTTTGGACTGGGTGGTATCCACGCGCAGCGCTATGCCGTGCGCAATTTCGGGACCAACTACTGGACCAACGAAGAGAGTCGCTATCCCGACAAGCTGGAGATCACGCCGGTCCTGCTTGATGCGTTCCAGTTCATGGCAGACCTGCAGAACAAGTGGAAGGTGATGCCGACGCCGGGGCAGACGGAAGCCCTGGCAGCGGGAGCGCCGTCACCGTTCATGAGCGGCAAGATCGCCATGGAGATGAACGGGATCTGGGTGCTCTCGCAGTATGCGGAGATCGAGGCGTTCGAGTGGGACGTAGCGGCGCTGCCCTATCCGATCTTTATGGGCCACGACATGGAACGGACGGATTGGTACTACCTCGACGCACTCTCCGCCTTCAACGGCACCCAACACCCGGATGGAGCCTGGGAGCTACTCAAGTTCCATTGCCGCCCGGAGAACATGGTCAAGTACCCTTTGGGTGTCGGTTTCATCCCGGCGCGCAAGTCCCTCGCCAAGGACTATGTCAATCTCCTCAAGGAGCAGTTCGGGATGTCGGCAGAGAGCGCTCAGCCGATTGTAGACGCAGCAGGGATCGAGTCGCCGAACCAGGCCGCCTTCCTGCCCCACTGGACCGAGGTATACGAGAAGGGCATCAAGCCGAGCCTGGACAATATCATGCTGGGGGAGGTCTCGGCCGAGGACGGGGCCAAGGCGATGGAACCGGTCGTCAACCAGATCCTGCAAGAGGCCCGCAAGGCACACGGGTTGACGTAGAATTGCCAGAGCAGCCGCTCCCAGGGGCGGCCGGCGATTGTGTGGTTCAGAGTGGGGGGAGGCAAGGTGACGCCAGAAATGGATCACTTTGCCTCCTCACCTCGACAATCAGGTCTGTTGGAAGAGTTGGGTGCTGGTAAGGAGAAATGGTAAGGATGACGACGATAGATCGGCCTGTGGCCCGCGTCAAGTTTCCGAGATGGCGTTTGAGTTTAAAACAGCAAGAGGGTATGGCGTTCTATCTGTTCGCCAGTCCCTGGATCATCGGGTTCCTGATTTTCACGGCAGGCCCCATGTTGAGTTCATTGATCCTATCGCTGACGCAATATCAGATCATCCGTCCTCCCGAATTCATCGGGCTCGCCAACTACAAAAGGATGTTTCTTGAAGACCCACTGGTGTGGCATTCGCTGAGGGTGACCGCCTTCTATGCCATGGGCTCTGTGTTCTTGACCGTGACAGTAGCATTTCTGACAGCCATGCTGATGAACCAGCGCATATTCGGCATCAGCGTGTTCAGGACCATCTTCTATCTCCCCACTTCAATCTCTGGTGTCCCACTGGCGATCCTCTGGATGTGGATCTTTAACCCGGAATTTGGCATCCTGAATCTGGCTCTGCGGGTGTTCAACGTCCAGGGGCCTGACTGGATCTGGAGCCCGGTCTGGGTGCTACCGGCCTTTATGATCATGGGCGTGTGGAACATGGGCGGGGCCATGGTCATTTTCCTGGCCGGCCTGCAGGGTATTCCCCAGCACCTCTATGAGGCCGTAGAGTTGGATGGCGGCGGCGTTTTCGCCAAGTTCAGGCACGTCACGTTGCCTATGGTCTCCCCGGTCATATTCTTCAACATCGTGATGAGCATCATCGGCGCATTTCAGACCTTCACCAACGCATACGTGATGACGGCCGGAGGCCCAGGCAATGCCAGTCTCTTCTACGTGCTCTATCTGTACAGGAACGCCTTCCTGTACGAAGGGATGGGGTATGCCTGTGCGCTGGCCTGGCTCCTATTGGTGATTGTCCTGGCCCTGATTTTTGTGGTGTTCAGGTCGTCATCGTATTGGGTCTACTATGAGGGTGAACTGGTGCGGTAGGACGACGACCGCAGAAGATAGAGGAGGCAACAAAAGGATGTTGGCAGCGGAACCGAAGGCTGTGACCGGAATATGGTGGTGGAGAGGTAAGACGTTCCGGCGCGGTGCTCAGAGAGTGATTGCTACCGCGCTGATCTTGATTGGGGCGGGGATCTTTCTGGTCCCTTTGTTCTGGATGGTTCGCACGTCGCTCATGCCCGGAGGGGAAGTGTTCCTCCAACCGATCCGCTGGATACCTTCGAGACTGCTCTGGGAGAATTACCCGAAGGCGCTCAAAGTGATCCCCTATCTGACCTTCCTCAGGAATAGCATCTTGATCACGTCGTTGAGCATCGTGGGCGCGATATTCAGTTCTTGCCTGGTGGCCTATGCGTTCGCCCGGCTGAACGGCCCTGGGAAGAGGGTGTGGTTTACGCTTCTTCTGATCACCATGATGCTACCTGATGCAGTGCGCCTGGTGCCCACGTATTTGCTGTTCCGGGTATTTGGTTGGCTGGACACGTACAAACCTCTCATCGTGCCGCACTTCTTCGGCAGTGCGTTCTATATCTTCATGCTCCGGCAGTTCTACATGACGTTGCCGCGAGAATTGGACGATGCGGCCAAGATTGATGGCTGCAGTTTCTTTGGGATCTTCTGGCGGCTCATTCTCCCGCTCTCGAAGCCAGCAGTAGCCACGGTGGCCATTTTCTCGTTTTACAGCAGTTGGAACGACTTTATGGAGCCCATGATCTACCTCAACACGATGGAGAAATATACGCTGCCCTTGGGCCTCACCTTCTTCGTCAATGTCCGCGGCCGTACCGAATGGAACCTGTTGATGGCCGCGTCGGTCCTACCGATCATTCCCTGCGTGGTCCTGTTCTTCCTGAGCCAGCGCTTCTTTGTACAGGGTGTGTCTCTTACTGGCCTCAAGGGATAGCAGCGTCAGCCGTGCAGGAAGATTATGCAGAGAACTGGAGGTTATAGATGCTTGCCAACGATTGTCTGGAGAACGCGCGCCGGCTGTTAGAGAAGATCCAGGAATCACAACTGAACTCGATATTGGAGGCCGCTTCCTGGATCGCCGATTCGCTCGTCCAGGGCGGAGTATTTCACGTGTTCGGGAGCGGCCATTCCCATATCTTGTCTGACGAGGCACACAGCAGGGCGGGCGGACTCGTCCCCGTGCAGCCCATCGAGGACCCGACGGACGGCAAGGTCGAGCGCCTGGAAGGGTACGCGGCGATATTGCTGAATCAGTACGATGTGCGCGAGGGAGAGGTGCTCATCATCGCTTCCAACTCCGGTATCAACGCCCTGCCCATAGAGATGGCGATCGAGGCGAAACAACGCGGGCTTAGAGTCATCGCTATCACCTCGATGGCGCACACCCAGTCAGCCCCCGCGAGGCACTCTAGCGGAAAGAAACTCTACCAGGTGGTAGACCTGGTGATTGACAACTGCGGTATCGTGGGCGATGCCGCCATCGAGGTGCCTGGGTTCCCGGGGCGGGCAGGGGCCACGTCCAGCCTGGCCGGCGTGGCGATCGTGGACTCCATCGTCGTCCAGGTGGCTGAGAACCTGGTGAAAAAAAGAGTTACGCCTCCCATCCTCATTAGCAGCAACGTGCCGGGCGGGGACGAGCACAACGAGCGCGTCCGGTCACAATATCGAGAGCGGCTCAAGGCTACTATGGGGCCGCGATATCACGCGCCAGGGCCCAAGCAGTAGAATACCCGAGAGAATTGGTAGTGAAACTGTGTGCGGTTATGCATAACATTGGCTCCATTGCGGTCGTGCTGAACTCGTCTCGTCTCGTTCTTCGCAAGAAACTGGGCTAAACTTGGGGTAGGGGATAGGTGACAACCTGAAGATTGCATAGCAAAGGAGACCCTTTATGAGCAGGAATGTACAGATCAGGCCATACGCTACTGGCGATACTCAGACCCTTCTGCGACTGTGGAGCGTCAGCATGCCGAAGGATGCGATCAGCGAGGCCGGTTTTTTGAGCAAGGTGCTCCTGGACCCCAACTTTGATCCACGAGGGTGCCTGGTAGCCGAGCAAGACGGCCGTCTGGTCGGCCTTATCCTGGCCATCGTGAGCAAGGTTTCGCTGGACGTCGAGCCGGTGGACACAAGCACCGGCTACATCACGGTGTTCTTTGTGCATCCTGACTATCGGCGGCAGGGTATCGGCACGGCGCTGGTCAACCGCGCGCTGGACTTTATCAGGTCGCAGGGAGCCACCAGGGTCGGTGTATGCGGATATCCACGCCATTACTTCTTTCCGGGTCCAGACGTAGAGTTGTACGAGGGAGCGGTGGAGCTGCTGAGTAAACTGGGATTCAGGACCAGGTACACGGCTCTCGCCCTGCACGGGTATCTGGGCGATTTCGACATGCTCTCGGAGGACGAGTTGCAGGCTCTCGAGCGCAGGATTCTGGAGGAGCATGGCACTCGCGTGCAGTTCATCGAGGTGGATTACGTCAAAGATACGTTGTTGATGATCCGCGAACACTTCAGCCCGGACTGGGTGCGGGAAGCCCGGGCGCTACTGGAAAAGTACGGTCCGGATTGCAGGCGCATGCTCGTGGCGATCCGAGGTGAGCACGAAGTGGTCGGTTATTGCCAGTGGGAAGGACACGAGCCCGGCCGGTTTGGCCCCTACGGAGTGCGGCCTGACGTGCAGGGCAAAGGGATTGGCAAACTCCTCTTCCACAAATGCCTGAACCTGATGCACAAAGAACGGGTCCACAGTATATGGCTCTTGTGGGCGGATCTGGGTGGCGTGGCGGCTCAAGTCTATCAGCGAGGGGGGATGCGCGAGTTCCGCCGTTGGGCTGTAATGGGAAAAGAGTTATAATTGACTGACGAGGAGACAGAATATGTCCGCTCAAACGCGCCAATGGCTCAAGAGGCCGCAGGTTAAACTGGGGATTGACGTGCTCCTGGAATCGAGGCGCCGGCTCCTGCACGGCAAACGGGTCGGCCTGATCACCAACCCGACGGGGCTGACGTGGGACCTC
>Ga0307379_10014801_pt1 | contig 10031 bp, 12 predicted proteins | sample UN2MG_FD_202237 | JGI IMG/M metagenome (GOLD analysis project Ga0307379, IMG submission 202237) | Soil microbial communities from Risofladan, Vaasa, Finland - UN-2 | ecosystem: Environmental > Terrestrial > Soil > Coastal area > Acid sulfate soil | place: Finland: Risofladan, Vaasa | collected... | reverse complement strand
TTGGCCACGCTCTTCACCGAAAACTTCGGCGTCGAGCCTTTAGTGTGATGAATCTTGTCCTTTTCTGATGGTACTCTCGAACCATGAGAGTTCTGGCGTTCGTCGAGTTTTATGTCGCGATCTATCTCGAAATCGTCACAGTCGATTTCAATGAACGCTGCGGCGTCGGCCTCGCCCGTGCCCCACACCGACTGCTGACTGAAGCCATACCGTTTCTGTTTCGGGGACTGAGGAGCTCCGGTTGCACCCATTATGACACCTCATCTTTCTCGTGTTTCTTTTCAATTGTTTGCTTGGTGGACAGGCCGTCTTTCGACAGCCCGGTAGCGACGATGTCCGGCACGTCGATAGACTTGCCTTCCTGAAACGCCGCGGCGTTGATGCTGCTGAGACCGTACTTCATCGCCAGCGTATAGGCGTCGATCCCCTTGGCTTTCTCTGTGGCTTTGACTTTCATATATCTACTCCTGTGTATGTCTCACGGTGATGTTTACCGTTAGTCTAATCTCTCCGCCGGTCGTTGACTCAAACGTCATATTGGATTCCATGCTGTCAATGGAATCCAGCCTATATTCATCCCCGAGATCGTGGTTGTTATTCAACTTGTTGGCGATTGAATTCAGTAACCGCTTATTCTTCTGACCGTCGATATATCCATTGGTGTATGCCGTGTGTACCCTGATAGAAAACTCCAAAGGATAAAGCACCAGCGTTCCCGTCGATCCCCTGGCTGTTTCGTCCGGTTCGCATCCCTCGAAATCTACACTCACCGCGTTAAGCTCTATCTTCGCCGTGTTGTGCTTGGCGTAGACATAGGAAAAGGTCGGATCGTAACCACTCGCCATCGTCGTTTTTAGAGCTGTCACCAGAGCGACGAGTTTATCGGAGGCGGTTTCGATGTAGGGAGTGCCGAATATCTCAGCCATCACTCACTCCCTATCTCGACCCAGTAGACTATCTCTGCCCGGTGACGAGTCATCGCTATCGGCTTTAGTTTCGTTGGCTGATACAGGTGTCTATCCATTGTCACGTATTGGAGTTTCGGGGCGTTGCTTCCCAGTGACGGATCGGAATACAGCAAGGCCGTGATTGTCGAATCCATCTTGTTCACCTGATCGTGAAGTCCCTCGTTTGTGTCCGCCGTAACCAGTCCATACAAATTGATCTCCATGATGTACATGACGTGCGTCGAATCCTCCGATACCCTTCGGTCAACGCCGGGATCGTGAATCATCAGCATGGGAAGATCGTGGGATGGGATGCTTTCAATGTTCACGTCGAATCGGCTCACCGTCACCGGGTTCAGATCGTAGTCACCCAACATGGTTGTCTCACACGCCGTTACCAGCGCATCGATTATGTCAGCGCGAATACTCACATCAACGGTCCCCTGAATACGCGGTTGACAAAGATTTCAAAGACATCGTCGGACCTTGCTTCCCACGACGGCTCGATGTAAGGTTGTGGCGGGATATAAGCAGATAGATTCACGCCCGCCCATCCGCCGTAATTCTGAATGGCGGCGTAAACGGTGTTGGGACCGATACTGGCGCCCATACCGTCGGGGTGAATCTGTAAAGTAATTGATCCCTGTAGGCGTCCATATAGATATGGCGCCCTGCCCTTCATCTCACGATCCAGTAACGCACCCGCCTCGACTAAGGCTCGGCGTATGTTCGGTTTCATTTGGTCGGTGACACGACCCAGTTTAACGGAACCGCCACGATGCTTACCGATACTAATAGTCAAATCAGCCAAAGGAATGTCCTCGACAATAATGATTTATGATAGTCTGCATACTCTCGGTGATTTTGTGGAGATTGAACGCCGTTGTCGAATCGCTCATTCCCTCAGACGTAACACCCTCATGCTTGTCCGCTCTCTTTAGCGCCCGCTGAACCATCACCGCACACAGTTCCTTCAAGTCGTAAGGAATGTTCGCTTGGGTCCAGCCGTACTTATGGGCGATCTTGTAACGCCGATGAGTAAAGATGTTTCCCTTGGTGAAATACACCTTGCCGGATTCCTGAACGTAGGCCCGGGGAAAATTCGCTGCCGTCATCTCGACGTATTGCGTTCCGTCCCAGTAGTAAATCACCGGAGTATCACCTGACGCCCACCGACAGTTCTTGATGAAATACTCACCGGTTCCGTCGCCGTCGAATACTTCCTCAACCTGACTCGACGGTTCGATGAATTTGCGCCCGCACTCGTTGATGATTTCCTGACTCGCCTGGTGGATGAACAGTTCGAAGCGATCCTGATCAAGCTTGTCATTCGATTTCTTAAGACCAGCAAAGGTGCAGTACTCCTCAAACGTGATGAGGGCTATGGTGGTATCGAGGCTCACTTGTCTTTACCCGACTTGAATATCTTGTTGCGTTTCGGACGCTGCGCCTTCTCCGGTTCCGGGTCCGGCCCCAGTTCCACCAATTCGAAGTTGGCTGGGAAATCCTTAACGAGACGCTTCGCCTCCGCCTCCTCGATGTTTCGCACCAGACCGTCGGTGAATGCGTAGTTGCCGCTATACGCCGCCCGATACTCGGTTGCCTTAAATCTTACCTGCATATCGTTCTCCGTAGAGAAGCGAGGCCGAGATTTCCCGGCCCCGCCTTATAGGTTAAAAGGTCACGTTGTAGCCAGAGGCGACAATCACTTCCGTCGAGGACGGAGTAACCACCGGCTCGAAGTCGAGGCGCTTAAACGCCACGACCTGATACACGTCGTTGATCTTGTCTTCCTCAACCGACGCCCGGATACCGCCCCATTCACCGATCAACCACATATTGCGATTGAGACAGAGAATTTCGGAGCGATCAGTGGTCGTACCGTCGTAGATGCCGTCAGCGTTCAGGTTGTCATACATGAACTCAGAGATAACCAACGGCACGCCGTCGACCTTGGCCAACTCACCGTTGAGGATCACGGCGTTCGGGCCGTACTTATCCAGCGTCTGGTAGTTGTCCAGTTCACGAAGGAACTTCTGCAAGTAGGCCTTGACGGAACACAGGTAAATCAGATCCGAAGGATACAGACCATACTTACCCATCGCACTCCGAACCTTACCAATGTTCGTTTCGTTGAAGGTCGAGCAGTCCTGACCGCCGTAAGTCGAGGTGATGTTGGTCTGGTAGTGATACCTCAGTCCATCCCAACCGTGACGGAAATCAGTCGTGGCCGGAGTATAGCCGGTGTCAAACGAGGCCGTACCACCACTGCTCTTATCGCCGTTGATAATACACCGGTCAATGACACGAGCCAGGCCGCGCCCCGCCTTTTTCTCGACGTAGGGCATAATCGCAATGGCCGAATCCTCGGTGAGCTCGTGCGATACCTGAATCCTCGACCGACCTTTGGCCGCGGTGAACGTCACGGCCTCGGTGCCGGGCGTCTGCTCGGTGGAATCAAACGCGCTTATAATCGCCGTCTTCTCGGCCATCAGCGTAGCGTCGGTGTCGCCACCCTCAACCGGCATAACAAACGGGTTGCTCGGCATTGGGAACTTGTCGAACAGGGAAGCTACCTTTAATTCGACATGGACTCTCTCAATCATGTTGCCGGACATATCACTCGGCACCCACTCGTCACCTTCGTCGGACGTGGTGGAGTCCATCGCCTTCGCAAATTCAACCAATTCACCGTAAGTGCGAAGTCCCTTGATTCGCGCATTGCGGTTTCGTTGATGGTAATCCCCGGTGTTGTTGCGGGACGATGCCTCTAAGAGCGCATCAAGCATAGCAACCTTGTCATGCATCTTCTGCAGGTGCTTGACTTTGGTTGCCACCTCAGAGCTCCCGCCAAATGTCGCGTCAACGTCGGCTGGGCGCTTGGTAATCATCGACTTGAGATTCAGCGGGCCGCTGAAGTCAAACGCGTTACCGGGCCGACGCTTCGCAAACTCCTTGTACTTCCCCTGAAGGTCGTCGATGGCCGACTGGAATTCACCAGAGACCTTGTCGACGAGTTCGCGCATCTCGCCGGATGTCTTCGTCCCGTTGGCAACCGCGTCCTTCAAATCATGTTGTATTTTCGCCACCTTCTCGAACTCGGCCCCGAGCTCCTTAACAGTGGTTTTGGTTTTATCGAGATCCTCTCTCACCGGAGTAACAGAGGAATCGATGTCAGCCTTGGTGATAATTTCCGGCATCGTTATTCCTTTCGATGTCCCTCTGCCCCCTGAGGTATTGGTTAAATAATTGAGTTTGATATTCAGTGATTTAGCGTGTTCGATGACTGCGCCGAGGTTGGCTGGCACCGAGACGATGGAGCATTCAATCAACTCCGCATCTAAGATGCGCCAACCGCCGTCATCCATAGTTGAGAATTCGTGATACGTGAAACCAACGGAGAACGAACGCAGCACACCAGCCCTGACCAGCATCGCCACATCGTTACCCATTTCAGTACCAAAGATTAGACATTTACCATAAAGCCCTTTATCTGGCACAACGTAAACGTCAGTCCAGATGCCGAGCGGTAAATGCGACCAGTCGTGGTTGAACATCAGGGACGGGTTTTTCATGAAGTCAGCGAGATGCTTACTCCACGCACCCGGTTCAATGATGTCCTTTTGGCGATCCACTTCGCCGGTTGATAACCAACCCTCAATCGCCAGCACCGGCTCAATCGACGTATCCACGTAGTCCGGCATCTTCGCCTTGAAGCTCTTGAATTTCTTCAGGTCTTCAGCGTCCGGCGGACGGAACGTTTCAATGGCGCCGCTACAATAGCGCATTGTCGACTTGTCAACAGTGTCCGGCATGATTCACTTCGCGTAGAATTTGTAAGTGAGTTGGTAGTCAATGCCGGCGGCTAACCGCGCCTTCGTATATACCGAATCCTGCAGTATCGAGATAACGCGCCACTCCACATAATCAAGTGACGTGCTGTCAGATACATCAAAGTACACATAGTCTGCCGCTACGGCCGTGGCGTGTATTGCCACGATGGTATCGGTGTAAATCAACTTGGACGGCGTTCCGCTTTGTCCCTTGGTATAAATTTGGACAACGACGGTATCCTTGGTCGTATCAACGTAGACACCACCAGTCCCAGTATCAACGGCGACATAGTTGAGGACGTAGTATCCCTCAAGCGAAGCATAATCCACGATTTCCGTGAAATGCCCCACCGTCGAAAAGGTGTCGTACTGAATCGCCACGGTGCTATCTACCGTCTGTGTGAATTTGTAAGTCGACGAATACTGAGAGCCACGCGGCTTCTCAGCACTCTCCACACCCGGTGACATCACGCTCAAGGTGACAGTGAACAACACCAGGGCGATGATCGCTAACAATGTTACTTGTCGTTTCAATGGTTTTCTCCTCTTGCCCTCGGTTATTCGATATTTGCCACTGGCAATAATGAACATCTACAGTTGATTACATTTTCCGGCGCACCACCGGGATCGCCCGGATACATCAAGGGATCGCCGGTTTTAATAAACGGTTCGCCGATCTTTACCACCTCACCGTCAGCATAAATGTGTTGCTCCCTCGTTTCAGAATCGATATTCGTCAACCATTCCTTGCCCTCAATCCCCGCCTGCTTATAGGCTTCCATTCCGCCGCCATTAACCACACCATTCATCTCTGTTCTGGCGAATCGCTTGCCCCTCGAAATGATTCCGGGATCACCCGGCTTGACTTTGTAGTAGGATTTGAATAGGTCTCTCAGGCGACGCTCCGCCTCGTCAATGCCGAGACCTTCGTCGTATGCCTCGGACAATATCCGCTTCACGTCCCTGTAAGTCGTGTCGTTGATGCGCTCCGACCTATTGAGAAATTGATTGATTAGATTCTGGACTTCGGGATTGTCAACGCGAAACTCCATCGAAATGTTGATGGAGTCGATTGCCCTCTGCCCGGCATCGGCGGTGATGTTGGTAATTATCGCGTCGAAATGCTCGCGTAATATCTGCGCCTCAACCGCCTTATTGAAAATTGCGTCAGTGTCTTTGGGGTCGAATGGCACGTCGTCTTTAGTGATCCATACACCAAGACGGGACATGAATTGTCCCTTACTGGTTGTCACACCGAGGCCCTCAAGGATTCGGTCGAGCTGTCCGTCCCAAAAACGGATCACCGCCGTCTCGACTTTATTCTCCTGGGTGGTGAGAAATTGATCGTGCTTTTTCCAGAGAATTAGACGGGGGGCGCCGTCATTTTTGACGCCAGCTCGCAACCAGGAGGGCATTCCGGTTTTAGAGTCGCCCCCGTCGTCATCCATGTTGAAGGCCCCGAATCCGCCAGCGGTATAAAATTCATCGCCACCATCAATCGATTCAAGGCCAAGCCGTTCCCTGGCTTCATTCTTTGTCGTAAGACCGGAAGTATATATCTTCGTCACCCGGTCGGCTTTTTGGTTCTGATCTTCCTGTAGGAAGTCTTGCTGTGAATTGTCGAATCGAAGCCGCAGTGTTTCACTGAAATGCGGTTTAACTATTTGGTTCGTCAATGCTGACGCGAATAGCTTTTGATACGGAATAATCTCCGTCTCCCAGAACGCCCTCATCACCTCTTTGCCGTTAGCCTTGTTTACATCCTCGATGATGCCAAGCAACATCCCTGGCACGCCGAACACCGCTGCAATTTCTTCTCGCGTCATCTTGCGCAGTGTATCCATTACGAGATCTTTGAGGGGGAACGAGAGCGGCTTATACTTTAATCCATCCCAAAGTATTGCCACCTTGCCAGCGTTGGCGGTGCCGCCATGAATCCGCTGCCAACTCTTGCGAGTTCGTTCAACGGCCTCGTCACTGGCACAGGGACGATCTGATTCAAGGGCGGCCGATGGCACGCCGGAGTTCTTAAAGAAATTCTTCAGAAAGCGTCGGTCGTAGTAATTGGTGAGAATCGACACCTCGGCGGCTTTGATCGGTGATAATCCATACCACGAATCAAAGGGGTTGGGAAGACGAATGTGACAAACCTCGTCACGCTCAAGCGTAACCGTTTTACTCCCGCGCTTAAACTCAAACCCGATAGTACCATCCGTCTTGTTGGCAACCACCTTCGCTGTCGTCGGGTCAGCGTACCACAACTCGTTAGCGATCTTGTCAAAAGTAAGGTAGGCGTCGCCGGCACCGCACAACGCAATCGCTGAATTGGTGATTAACTCTTGAAGTGTAAATTCGGGATTGGGGTTATCTATGAGCTCGCAGAGATTGCCGGATGTGACGACCCCCCACGCCATTTCACCGTTGACGGTTTTCTGTTGCTCAACGATTAGGGGAGAGGACGTAATGTTTTTACCAATGACGGTGAGGCATCGATAAACCCAGGGCTCAACCTTGAAGGCGGCGAGATTCGCCGCTACGTTATAGTCGGGTTCGTGGGGCTGCGACCCGCCATCAAAACTGGAACCGGGCTTAGTAGTAAGCGCCCCCGTTGGATTACTTTTGGTGAACCATTGTCGAATTATCTCAAGAAGTCTCAATCCCCATGCTCACCTCTGCCCTCGGTGTTGCGTTATCGTCTCTGCGCGTTGACATTACCACGGCCATTCCTTGTTGATGGATTCCGTCAGCATTACCCCCGACCCCGCATCCTTGGATTCGTTAAATTGATCCCAGAATTTAGCGACAAGGCTACCGTTCGCCTCCTTATCGTCAAGCGAATATGAGTCAATCTTGCCATCAAGATAATCTATCATTTTGTCCATTGCGTCGAGATGTTCTTCCATCACACCACCGTTACCAGCGATCCGCCGCCGCCGTAAAGCCGCGCAGCTATCGCTCGATAGTTATCCGCGTGACGGTAATGGTCCGCCTGCGATCCTTCTGTCCAGACATACCGACCCGGTGAATTGCCTTTCGGCTCTTGGTACACCCGTGTCGGCGCTTTCATTTGCTTGACGAAATCACCATTATCCAGTGATCGCCAATTCCTCGGTATCTGCATTCGCTGTTCGAGATACTCCGCCAGCGACATATCTAAAGATTCAGTGCGACCAACCGTAATCTTGCGTTCGACGTAATCGATCTTCATCGCCATATCTTTGTCGTCGGTGGTCCCATAATAACAGCGATACCAACCGGGATGGTCTCTGACAAAATCCTTGGAGAACTTCGTTTCCGGCAGGGCGTCGATCACACCGTTGCGAATATTGTATCGCACGCAGATTTCGTGGAGGGCATTAAGGTCCAAAGGTAGCGTTCCAGCGAATACCAGTCGCTGTTTACCGTCGACTAACGACGAAACCTCTACGTGTAACACCGACCCGACATCAACGCCGCCGAAACACACCTCCGACTTCAACGGCATTTCATAGTCGACCTCGCAAGGCTTCAACACCTTTTCGTCAAGCCGATTTCCCGCTGCGGTAAATGGTAGACCGAGGCGATTATTCCAAAACGTTTGTTTCGCCGTGAGATTCGTTCGACCAATGAGATAGAATTCATACAGTCGGTTAATAGTGCCAGGCAGTGGGTTGCCAAAGATGCTGTTGCAGTGATAACCCGAGACGTCCCTGTCTTGATGTCGTGCAACCCACTCACCCGGCGCAAGTCTGTTAATGGCCTTAGAACAGCGGCGGCACGCCACGCCAGCGTCACCGCCGCCTTGTGATGGTAATACTAAAGAACAGGTGGTGCTTTCTTCACGTACTATATTTACAAACCAATCGAGCGGTTGCCGTTCACCGCAATGATCGCAGCGAATAAACCACTCTTTCGCATCTGACTTTTCAAAATGATCGTTGATTCCTTCGCTCTCGACGGACGGATTACCGATGATACGAATAAGAGGGTTTGTCGCTGATTCGAGGCGGTCATGGGCAATGCGTAGATTATCCTGGTTGCACTTATCGTGCTCGTCGATGATTAGGTTATCGCAGGGAATTTCGTAGAAGTTGAGGGCAGAGCCTGACCCAACGAAAGCGCAGTCAACGCCGAATATGGTTTTCTGCATCTTCGTGTCCGACGCCTTCCTTGTCACGCCGCAGTTGTCGCGATAGAACTCAACCCGGTTTACGAGTCGATCGATGCGCCGGGGGGTGAAGCGATATACCAGGTTATCCGTCGGCAGCACGTACAGCGTGGACCGGCCCTGCATTGCCTGTGAAAACAACTCGCACAACATCAACTCGGTGATAGAAATTTGCGATGCTTTCTGGACTATGATGGTCGGCGAATGATCTTGATATATTGGAATCAACCAAAGACGATTATGGAACTCCATCGAAGTCTTGCGAGTAGACTGGTGGTGATATAACGCCATCCATAGCCTCGGCCATGTGTCGCGGATATAATCATGCGCTAAGACGCGATCAGCTTTAGTTATCGCTGACGGCGAAGCGTCGGGGAACTCTACCGAATATAGCGGCGAGTTGTCGATCTTGCTTGTCATCGCTACCCCCGACAAACACATAATGCTGGCCACCGCCACGGCGAAGAGCATCAGCCATTTTGTCAACGTCTTCTCCGATCTCTTTGTAAACCTGCGCCAGGGCAGATATTTTAACCTTCAACGTTGCCTTCTCGTCATCGATGATTTGCTGTAATTGGTCTAATCGATACTTTTTACTGGCGACGGGAATATCCTCAAGGGACTCGAGATAACACGCTCGAGACGCCGCGATTTCCTCGTCGGTGAACTTCCTGGTGCACTTCCAAATAGTGGCACGATCCAACCCGACGGGCTTAAATCCATATTCTTCCGCCACGTCCTCGTCTTTCAATAATCGAGACATCTCCGTCGGATGAACAAATCGGCCCAACATCATAAGGATAAAACGTTTATGCGCCGACCCGAGCTTTCGCTGTCCTCGGCGATATTTCGACGCCGTTGATTCTTTGTCGTCACTTGCCATGCCTGAAATTACAATCAAGAATTGCGGGGAAGAGTCACATTTAAGCCTACCCCTTGTTTGTGATTGCATAAAAACAGCGCCCCGGTGATTACCATCGGGGCGCTGTTAACACTCGTGTAGGATAGGCTAAATCGGATTGATATTCTAACCCATACAGTCCCCTTTAATTTAAGGTTGACGTTACGCGGTCTCTACCGCAATTAACAAAACGCAGGGAAGCC
>Ga0307379_10014800_pt1 | contig 10031 bp, 7 predicted proteins | sample UN2MG_FD_202237 | JGI IMG/M metagenome (GOLD analysis project Ga0307379, IMG submission 202237) | Soil microbial communities from Risofladan, Vaasa, Finland - UN-2 | ecosystem: Environmental > Terrestrial > Soil > Coastal area > Acid sulfate soil | place: Finland: Risofladan, Vaasa | collected... | reverse complement strand
GGCCGGCCCTGACGGTCGCCGCCGCCTTGCCGATGGTCTTCCACGGCGCGTCCGAAGTGCCCGGATTCTTGTCGCTGGCCTTCGGATGGTGCTGGTCCACGATGTAGACCTTCCCCGCGGCGCTGGCAGGCGAGGCCGGCTGAACGGCGGCCGCCAGACAACCTGCGAGGATTAGGATCACACTGACCGCCGCGAGTGTGTTCGCCCTCACCATCGCCTCTTCACTCCCTCTTTCGTTCGACATCTCCCGGATGAATCTTGGCCCACGACCACCGCGAGCCACCATCTGACATTCTGCAACGGCCGGGATCTGGCGTCCACTGTCATCGGCAGCCAGTCCGCTCGTCCGCCTGGAGCATAAGCGACTCTGCGCGGCAGGCGGGGCATGCGCCGGCGCGGTCCCGGGCAGGTCTGCGGTGTCTATGACAGTCGGAGTCAATCCAGTTGCGGGCTGCCGGGCTGGCTTCGCAGCACCTCCATCATGACCGCCAGCTTCTCGGGCGGCACGTCCCGCGGCACGGCATGCGACGGAGCGAAGATGAAGCCGCCCTCACGTCCCATCGCGAGAAGCTGCCGGGTCTCGCACTGCACGTCTTCGGACGACCCGAACGGCAGCGTTCTCTGGATGCTCAGGCCCCCGTAGAAGCTCAGCCGTCCGTGGTACGCCTTCTTCAGGGCCACGATGTCCATCGCCTCGGGCTGGAACGGGTTGAAACAGTTGAGGCCGATCTCTGCCAGATCGTCGAAGAGCTCGGTCACGTTGCCGCAACTATGCAGGAAGACGTACTTGCCGGCCTCGCGGACCGGGGCAAACATTCGGGCAAGGCAGGGCTTGAGGAAGTGCCGCCAGTGCTTGAGGCCCATGATCAGGCCCGATTGCATGCCATAGTCGTCGCCAAACCAGATTGCGTCGACGCCCAGCGAGAGGGCCCGACGAATCTGCACCAGGTTGTGCTCGGTGATCTTCGCGAGCAGCCGCTCGACCCACTCCGGCCGCTCCAGCATGTCCATGAGCAGCGATTCCATGCCGCGCATGGTCCAGGCCCGCTCAAAGAGCGAAAGGTTGACGGCAAACATCCAGAGCCGGTCCGGTCCGGCGGCCAACTGCTCGGGAATGTCATTGTAGCGGTCGAGGTCCTCGGGGCGCTTCAAGGGATAGTCGATCACCACGCCGATGTCCCGGTCGATGCTGCGGTCCCAGAGCACGCCGTAGACGTCCCGATAGTGCATCGGGTTTGACTTCAGGTATTGCCCGGTGACGGCGGCGACCCGCACCAGGTGCGAGTCCATGAAGAGGTCTAGGTCCTGACCGGCCAGGTACTCCTTCAGCCGCTCGGCGCATTGCAGCGTCAGGCGACAGGCCCATGGCACGTAGGCAGGCCGGCGGAACTCCAGGGCATCAATCATCACCTCGCGTCGTGTCATTCCCTTGCCTCCGGCCATTAGGGCCCCGTCCTCATGCCGCTTGTTGCTCTCCTCGCGCCCGGTCCGATCGGGGTGGCCCCAACCATCTCGGCGGGCACCGGTCAGACGTTCTGGCACAGGTAGGCTCCGTCCACCGGCAGCGTGATGCCGGAAACGAATCGCGAGCCGTCGGATGCGAGGAAGATGGCCGCCGCGATCAGGTCGTCGGGGTCGCCGAACCGGCCCATCGGTGTGTGGGCCAGCGCGTCGCTGCCGCGCTGGGTGGGCGAGCCGTCGGGGTTCAGCAGCAGCGCCCGGTTCTGGTCCGCCACGAAGAAGCCCGGGGCGATCGCATTCACGCGGATGCCGTGGGGGGCCAACTCCTTGGCGTGGGCCATCGTCTGGTTCATGACGGCCGCCTTGGCGGCGGAGTACGCCCAGACGCCCGAGATCGGAACGAACGAGGCCATCGAGGCGATGTTGATGATGACCCCCTGCATCTTGTTCTGGACCCAGTACCTGGCGACGTGCTTGGTGGGCAGGATGCAGCCGGCCAGCAGGTTCAGTTTGAGGACGAACTCGAAGTCTTTCTCCTGCACGTCCAGCAGGGGTCCCTTGCCGCGGCCGCCGCCGGCGCCGTTGAGGAGGATGTCCACCTGCCCGAACTTCCTCAGCGACTCCTGAAGAGCGGGGGGGATGCCCACCTCTTCCATCAGGTCCACTGGGACGCGGGCCACCCGCGAGGGGTCGCCGCAGGCCTTGCCGATGACGGCCGCCTTCTCCTGCATGGCCTCGGGCCGTATGTCCCACAGGATCACGTTCGCACCGGCCTGGGTGAAGCCGCGGGCGATGGCGCCGCACAGCGTCCCGCCGCCGCCGGTGATGATCGCCGTCTTGCCCCTCAGGCCGAACTGGGTTTCGAGGAATGACATATTCTGGCGGCCTCCGTATCAGGGATTTCCAAAACAAACGCCTGTCCACCACCGTCGTGGACCCGTGGCCTACGATAGTACCCGGTTGCCGGTTTCAGCAAGGGATTTCGGCGTACGAAAACCAATCAGATGCGGGTCACGATGCCTGCAATCCGGCCCTCATCCGGAGATTTGGCTTGACAGGACGATGGCATTGCGGTAGCATGCTTTAGGCGTGCGCGATAACGAGGACGTGTCCACCATCCTATCTCCGTAGGAGGCTGTGCGGTGAAGAACGCAATTCTAACCAGTGCTGTGCTGCTGATGGTGACTGTGTTCGCGGCCCCCGCGGCGGCGGATATTATGGCGGTGACGCCGGTTCCCAACGATCCGAATCTTTGGGGTCTCACAACCCCGAATGACTCGCTCACCTACGCTATAACCACTGGCTTTTCGTTCACGCCGACCACGAACATCACCGTGACGGCCTTGGGGTTCTGCAACTACTGGGGGGACTTGGCCTCGAATGAGTTTGATGTAGGCATCTACAGTGGCAACTATGATGGGAGCTTCACCCCCGGCAGCGCCACGCTGGTGGGCAGTGCAACGGTCACAGGGAGCGACCCCAATTACGGCACTTATTGGAACTTCGCTCCCGTCTCGCTGGCCCTGACGGCGGGTACCACCTACACGCTGGCGGCCGGCGACAAAGACGGCAATTATCAGGGGACCGTACCCTATTGGGACCCTGACAGGGGTAATGAGTACCTTAACCGGTATGTTGCCCTCGGTAGCGAGATCGGCTATATCTCAAGCTCTAATGGGGCGGCTGGTTACGGCGGAGACGGAACATTACAGCCGCTGACCTTCTCTTGGGGCAATGCCGCAAGTGGCAATCCGGTGCCAATTCTCGGCAACTTCCTGTACACGCCCGAGCCTGGCACGATGGCGCTGCTGGCCCTGGGCGGAGTGGCTCTGCTTCGGCGGCGGAGAGTCTGAGCTTCGCAGCCTCTCGCATTGGTTTGAGGACGATTACGCGGGCGGGCCTTCGGGTCCGCCCGCTTTGTTCTCGGTCCTGGCGTCGCCTCTGCCGATTCGGCTGCTTGGCGGCAGGGGCCGTGCCGTGCTCGTTACGCCCTTCTCTGCCTCACGCGCAGCGGAGGTGACGTCCAGGGCGGTTGGCCAGGCTTCAGCAAAGGATTTGGGCGTACGAGAGCCAATCAGGTGCGGGTCACGATGCCTGCAATCCGGCCGTCATCCGGAGTGATTCAGCTTGACAGGACGATGACATTGCGGTAATATGCTAGGCGTGCCTGATGGCGAGGGCGTGGCGACTAGCCTATCTCCGTAGGAGGTTGTGTGATGAAGAGCGTAATTCTGACGAGTGCCGTGTTGTTGATGGCCCTTTGTGTCGTGCCCGTGGCGGCGGCTCCAATTTCGGCCTTTACGATGGATGATCCGGTCGGCAGCGGTGGAGTTAACACTGCCTACATCCCGGGGTGGCAGTTCACACCCACCGAGAATATTACGGTGACGGCTGTGGGATTCTACCTCGTTGGTGATGGCTATTCCCCCCCCCTGACCGCCCCGATGCTGTGCGGCTCTCACATGGTCAACATCTGGGAAGATGGCAACACGACGACTCCCGTCGTTTCGGGCGTGGTTCCTGCGGGAAGCACCGCAAGGGATTCCTCCGGGTATGTGTGGCAGGATGTTTCTCCCGTGAACCTGGAGGCCAACACAACGTACTACCTGATGGCCTCATGTGTATGCCCGGCCGGGGCCTATTATTCGACCAATGGTACCCCGGGCACTGACACCATCCCTACCGTTCATGACACTATGGTTCCTAGCGGCGCAACCAACCTGCAGTATGCAACTGAAATCGGCTACAGCCATGGTGTGTACAAATATGCTACCGGCGGTGGGGACGGCAACGCAGCGTACCCCACTTCCTTCGATGGCTCCGCAGGCTATTACCTCACGGGCAATTTCAGGTTTATTCCCGAGCCAGCCACGATGGCGCTGCTGGCCCTGGGCGGAGTGGCTCTGCTTCGGCGGCGGAGAGTCTGAGCTTCGCAGCCTCTCGCATTGGTTTGAGGACGATTACGCGGGTGGGCCTTCGGGTCCGCCCGCTTTGTTCTCGGTCCTGGCGTCGCCTCTGCCGATTCGGCTGCTTGGCGGCAGGGGCCGTGCCGTGCTCGTTAAGCCCTTCTCTGCCTCACGCGCAGCGGAGGTGACGTCCAGGGCGGTTGGCCAGGCTTCAGCAAGGGATTTAGGCGTACGAGAGCCAATCAGGTGCGGGTCACGATGCCTGCAACCCGGCCCTCATCCGGAGTGATTTGGCTTGACAGGACGATGACATTGCGGTAATATGCTAGGCGTGCCTGATGGCGAGGGCGTGGCGACTAGCCTATCTCCGTAGGAGGTTGTGTGATGAAGAGCGTAATTCTGACGAGTGCCGTGCTGTTGATGGCCCTTTGTGTTGTGCCGGCCGCGGCGGCACCCATCCAGGCATTGACGATCACGGTTGCCAGCAATAATGGTGCTGGAGACTATGACCTGGGATACATGATCAAACCCGTGGTCAACATCCAAGTGACGGCCCTGGGTTACTTCTCGGCCAAGAGAGAATGGAGTGATGCGAACTTGATCGGGGACCACGAAGTCGCCTTGTTCTCGACTGATGGGAACCACGTGAAGCTGGCGTCGGTTGTGATCAACTCCTCCGACACCTTTGGTGGCGAGCCAAATACTTCTCTTGATAGTTGGTACTGGGAAGATCTGGCCAGCCCGGTGTCCCTGGAGGCCAACACCGTCTACATGATGTGCGGCTCGCAGTATGGCGACTACTGGAACTCGAATGTCTCATTGACCACCGACGCGAACTACATCGTGATCGCCAACCCTGGTGGCGCCACGGGTAATGGTTTTTACACCCTCAGTTCCGACACGGCCGCGAATTACCCCGACACAGGCCATGGCGAGTACGGGTTCTTCACGAGCAACCTGAAGTTCGTTCCCGAGCCGGCCACCATGGCGCTGCTGGCCCTGGGCGGAGTGGCTCTGATCCGGCGGCGGAGGAGAGTCTGAGTTTCGCAGCCTCTGGGCACTGGTTTGAGGACTATTGCGCGGGCGGGCCTTCGGGTCCGCCCGCTTTGCTTGACTCATCAACTCACTGGCGAACGGAGTTCTCGGTAGGGACAGCGGGGGCTGACGCAGGGCCGGCCTTTCCGCCGGCTGCCAGCAGCATGACGTTCCGCATGATCTCATAGGCCGTCTCCGGTGTGTACCCGTCGCAGGCATACGAAGCGCATCCCACCAGTCCGCACGTCAGATCCTCGCGGCTGTACACCACGCCCAGGCGGTCACCCAACATGATGCCCTTCAGCAGAGGCTCCCGCAGGTTCCCCGCTCTTTCCCTCGTCTGCCTGCGGTACTTGAACTCCTTGATCTGCTTGTCGGTGTAGAGGGACGATGTTGCCGGCAATCTCCTGATCCTCGTGCCCCCAAAGACTTCGCCAAGAAGGGCCTCTGCCGACTTCGCAAACGCCCTGGCGCCCCCCGCCGCGTCCACCACCAGGAGCCCCCCGGCCGTCACGAACTGCCTCAGGGCCTCTTGCTCCTCGGCCGACGCCTGCAACGCGGTTGTCCCTGTCAGGGTCGCCACGGCGGCGCCGCTGGAGGGCAGCAGCTTGATCTCGGTCGTCGCCACGTCCAAGCCGAGCCCGACATCCGCCGCGAGCAGCCGGCTGAGCCTTTCATAGGCCAGCGGCTCAGGGTTCCAGTTCCCCGCATACTTCAGACGGGCGACCTTCACCTTGCGGGAAGGGGCGGAGGCGGGTTCGGCCGGCCAGTGATTCACGCCCCGCGCCCGCAGGGAGCCCTTGTCCGTCACATAGAGGAAGATGTTCGCCGCGCCCTTGTACGCCCAGGCCTGCGTCTTCTCCATCCGCGCCTGCCATGGCAGGGCCACATCGTCCTCCACGTGGATGGCCAGGGGCCTTACCCCGTTGCTGACCATCAAGAGCCGCGGCCTGCCCCTCAACCGGAAGTGTACCGAATACAGGGCGTGGTCCCTAGGCACAGGCACGAGTTCGTAGTCCGGAAAGAGCTTGGCATAGATTCTCTTCATGCCCGCGACGAAGGCCGCTCCCTGGCACTCCCTCACGCTCAGGATGGTGCCTCCCTGCTGCACATACGCCCTGAGCTTGCCCAATTCCTCCTCCGTGAACGAGGGGGCCTTCGAGCCGCTCAGGTAGAGGATCGGAGCGTCGTGCCACTCGCTGACAGCACTCTTGAGGTTGACGATCTGCCAGTTCACCGTGGCCTCAAAGCTCTTGCCGATGTACTCCGTCAGGTTCGCCAGGGCCCTGGGCCGGTTGTTCCAGTCGCCCTTGTACTCCAGCTTGTTGAACAGGACCGGGTTGCGACCGCGAGCCAGAAAGAGCAGCGCGAAGGCGGTATCGTACTGGGCACCCCATCCGCCGCTCTTACCTTGTTTCCTGAGGAGCCACCGGGCACCCGTCTTGTACCAGTCGGACTTCCCGAAGTACTTGTAGCCGCTGGCCAGGCCGACCCGTTCGATGCCATATAGGTAGTACGGCATGAACGCACTCCACGCGCTGGGAATGTAGGACTCCTCCCGGAGGCTGTCCTCGAAGTTCCTCTCCAGCCAGGCCAGGCCCCTCTGGACGGCCTTGTGCCCCGGCCCCTGGGAAGCCCGGCATCGGAGGGCACCCTCGTTGGGGAGGTTGTCCATGCAGACGAACAGCGTGGCGACGCCGGCCGCCGTCATCGTAGGCCGGGGGTCCGGACCGGTGTGGGCGTAGTCCCATGCCCCGTCGGGATGTTGGTACTTCAGCCAGTGCTTGGCCACGGCCTGCCAGTACTTGGCGTCGATGAACTCCATGTTGGCTCGCGCGCCGGCCCACACGCCCAGGACGCCAAACTGGCTGTTGGAGTTGTCGTAGTGGTGCTCCTTGCCGGTGCCTTTGGCATCATACATGTAGGCGCCGTCCCAGGCGGACAGGATCAGCCGCTTGACGTCGGCCTCAAACTCCTTCTGGTACTTGTTGTTGGTCTTGCGGTTGACGATGAGCCAGACCTGGCACCGCACGGCGTGGGAATACGTCTTGTCGTCGTCGTGCTTGGCGAGCCAGTCGAGCGTGGCTGCCATCCGTTCGTCCTGGGGGCTAACGCCGTTCTCCAGGAGGGCGTAGGCGGCCAGGGCGGTCGGGCCCATCGAAAACCCGGAGGACGACGTGCTCGCCGCGGGCCAGCTTCCATCCGCCTGCCGCTGGTCCCAGAGATTCTTGACGCCCTTGGCGATGGCCTTGGTGACGGCCTCATCGAGGGATTCCGCCGTCACCTGTGCCTGTGCCGCGGCAACGGACGTCAACAGCCCCAGAAGGACAACGACAACCAGCAAAGCTGCAAAACGCATCTGCCGACCTCCATCCATAGACGATCAACCCACGGCCATCCTACGCACCGGGCTAGCTCGTCGTTTCGGCGCAATCAAACCTTCCTGTCAAGATCGCGCCGGGACTGGCTACCTTGCTTCCAGTCTCTTCTGCACTTCGGCCGCCAGAGCATAGAGCTTCTCGCTCCGGTCCTGCCAACGGGAGTTCAGGAACCAGGAATGCCCGGAGCGGGTGCCGGCCCCAAGGGGGGTCGGATATCCCCAGGCGTAGTGCGCGTAGGTGACTTCCAGATTGCTGTTCGCCCGCCACGAGCATCGGATGCGCTCGTCGAGAGTCTCCTGTATCCGGGTGGCCAGACCCTCGCCGAGTTTCTCCCTCTGGGCCTTGTCGGCGAGGGCTGCTTCCAGGTAGATGCGGGCCTCGCTGTCCTGGAGGCCCTCGCGGATCGCCTCGAAGCGGTTTGTGGCCACGGGGCCGTCGGGGCCCGGGGCCAGGAAGTAGGTGACAAGCTCCAGGTTCCGCCACGCGCTCTCGGGATAGCGATTCGCGACGTTGCCGACCCGGCGGCCCCTCTTGTTCTTCATGACGGGCCAAAAATCCCCTCCAAGCCGGCCGATGCCTCGCTCCAGGGCGGTGACGGCCGTCTCCGGGAACGTCCGCCAGGCTGCCGCAATCACTCCGTTGTGGTCGCCCCGCCGGAAGAGCACGCGAATCCCCTTCTCCTTCATCCACCCCAGCTTGCTCGTCTCCAGGGGGTAGTCCGCCGAAAAAACGTGCGTGTAGTAGGCTGTCTTGGCGGGCGGCTTCGCCTGGGTCCCATGGTGCGAGTGGGAGACCCACGGCATGCCGCCGCTGGCGTCGTACAGGAACTGGAACTCCTCTTTCGTCGGCGCCGCATCCGAGATAAGGCCCAGTGCCGCCGTGCCGTCCAGGCCGCGTGCCTTTAGCCTCGCGCGGATCTGGTCGAACAGCGGCTTCCAGAGGGCCATGCTGCCCGCGTCCGTAAAGAGCGGCAGGTTGACGTTCTCCAGCCTCTTCGTGGCTGGATCTGCGATCGTGACCAGCGGCCCTTTGCCTATGGTGCCCTTTCGCGCAGCGACCGCCGCCTTGGTGTCATGGCCGCTGGGATCGTCGAATTCCTTGCGGATCAGGTAGATCTCCCACACCGGAAAGCAGACCAGCTTCGGCGTGCCCATGTTCTTGACGGCCGTGTCGAGGTACTTGTCCATGATCGAGAAATCGTACTCGTACTTCCCGTCGGGCTTCCGGATCCAGGGAACCATCGAGTACTCGTTGCCGTTGTTCGAATGGGCGATGAGCGGCACGTAGAGGATGCGGCTGCTGGTCTCGCTGAAGTACTTGAAGCTCCGGGCGATCATCTCCCAGTGGCGCTGCGACCAAGGCTCCAGGCCGTACTCTATCGCCAGCGTCCAGGTTCGGTAGTTCTGCGTGTCGGGCAACGTCCAGTCGATTACCTTGATCTCGATGGGGACCTTGACCGCCTTCTCGCCCTGGGCCTCAACGGCAATCTCGCCCCTGTACAGGCCGGGTTTGGCGTCGGGGGGCACCCTAATCGTCGCCCAAACGGATACGACGGCTCCGAACACGACCGGAGGCTGGTTGGGGGTTTTGCCGTAGCCGTAGGCCACGGGTTTGCTGCGAACAGGGATCTCCTTGGGCGGCGATTCGGCGAGGGCGCCCAGCAGCGTTGCCTGGGCGGTGTAGGGATAGCCCAGGCCGGACCAGGAGTCCATCTGAGGCGATTCCTCCCCCCACGGCAGGCCGTATCGCAGGCGGACCGCGGAGGCGGGGAGCGTCCCGCCCTCCCCCTTGAGGTCGGAAGCGGTCGCCTTGAGTCCCCCGATGACCTTGCTGGAACCCACGACCACCTTGCCTGTATAGGCGCCGTTGCGGACGCCGATAAGATGGATGGGACGGACTTCCTCACAACTGTCGCCGAAGTCCACGTCGAAGTCGCTGGCCAGCGTGTCGCTGTTCCAGACCTGGAAACCCGCCGGGCGGACGCAGTTGGGCACGAGGCCCTCGCCCGAATCGGCTGCGAGCTGCACGGAATGGACCTGGCACGTGCCCCAGGGCAGGTCGTAGGGGTGCCTGGCAGCGCCCGGGTTCATCGGCCTGAACGTGGCCACGATCTTGTGAAGGGGGGCGCGGACGATCCGGATGGCCAGCACGTTCACTCCCCGCCGCAGGAGTTCGGCGGGCACGGGGATGGCCTCCAGCTTCCGCATCCGCGATTCCTTCCGGCGAAGAACCTCGCCGGCACCGCGGT
>Ga0307379_10014797_pt1 | contig 10032 bp, 8 predicted proteins | sample UN2MG_FD_202237 | JGI IMG/M metagenome (GOLD analysis project Ga0307379, IMG submission 202237) | Soil microbial communities from Risofladan, Vaasa, Finland - UN-2 | ecosystem: Environmental > Terrestrial > Soil > Coastal area > Acid sulfate soil | place: Finland: Risofladan, Vaasa | collected... | reverse complement strand
GGACGAGCAGAGCCCGACCCTCACCCCGGCCCTCTCCCTAAGAGGGAGAGGGAGATTCTCAAAGCGGAGCGCACTCGAGTCCGAACGAGTCGGCGACCGCCTCACAGGTGATCTTCCCGGCGACCATGTTGACCCCGTTTGCCAGACCGGGATCGGCGCCGGCGGCCTTGCGCCAGCCGGCGTCGGCCAGCTTCACAACGTAAGGGAGCGTGGCGTTGGTCAGGGCATAGGTGCTGGTGCGTGCCACCGCGCCGGGCATGTTCGCCACACAGTAGTGGATGACCTCGTCGACGACGTAGGTGGGGTCGGAGTGCGTGGTGGGTCTGGACGTTTCACAGCACCCGCCCTGGTCGATGGCGACGTCCACGATGACCGAGCGCGACTTCATGAGCTTGAGGTCCTCACGGAGGATGAGCCTGGGGGCCTTGGCCCCCTCGATGAGCACCGCCCCGATCACGAGGTCGGTGTCCTTCAGTCGGTCACGGATGTTGTGTCGGTTGGACATGACGGTGTTGACGTTGGCGGGCATGATGTCGTCGAGGTAGCGCATGCGGTCCACGTTGACGTCGAAGAGGGTGACCCGGGCCCCGAAGCCCGCCGCGATCTTGGCGGCGTTCGTCCCCACCACCCCGCCCCCCAGGATCATGATGTGTGCCGGTTCCACCCCCGCCACACCGCTCAGAAGCGTCCCACGACCGCCCATCGGACGCTCCAGACACTTCGCCCCCTCCTGGATGGAGAGTCGTCCGGCGACCTCGCTCATCGGTGTCAAGAGCGGCAGTGTTCCCGCCGCCGACCGCACCGTCTCGTAGGCGATCGCCACACACCCACTGGCCAGCACGGCGTCGGTCAGCTCGCGACTGGCCGCGAAGTGGAAATACGTGAAGAGCACCTGGTCTTTCCGAAGGAGGTCGTGCTCGGCCGGCAGGGGCTCCTTGACCTTGACGACCATCTCGGCCCGCCGGTAGACTTCCGCCGCCGTCTGCACGATCTCCGCACCGGCCGAGGCGTAGGCCTCGTCGTCGATGCCGCTGCCCACACCGGCGCCCTTCTCCATCAGCACCGTGTGGTGGTGTGCACGCAGCTCCGCCACACCCGCCGGCACCATGCCGACACGGTATTCGTCGGTCTTGATCTCCTTCGGCACCCCAACGATCATTGAAATCTCTCCCACGCTCGAGTGGTGAACGGCATGAACCGGCTTCGCGCGACCGGTCGGGGACGTGCACAAATGATAGTCGCAGGCGTCCCGGGTGTCAACGGCTATTCCGGCGCGTCCCGGCGGGAACGGTCGCGTCGCGACGCCGACGTGGACCGAGGGGCGAAAAAAATGCGCCGCGGCGGCGAACGTCTCGCAGCCGCGGCGCGTCGTGCCTGTTGCTCTCGCCGACGGACCTACAGGTTGATCCTGAGTTCCCCCAGCCCGGAAACGTAGTCGTTGAAGTCGGAGAGCACCCGGATGCCCAGGTAGAACCGACCGGCCTTGTAGAACTTGCTCGGCTTGCGGCTGCCCAGGTAGCCCCCGACCTCGATCCCGTAGCGCCAGTCCTGGTAGCCGATCCCCACCAGCCTCTCACGCTGGAACACCGGTCCGATGTGCGGGTACAGCAGCATCCCGCACCGTGGATGCGTGTAGAAGACACTCGCGTGGAAGAGCTCATAGCCGACGTCGGCGTCGTAGTAGTCCACGTAGAGCGAGAGCCCCCCCCTGTTGTCGCCGGTACCCTCCTGGGCCCACTCGTCCGGTCTCACCCACACACGTCCTTCCTCGTAGCTTCTCACCGCGACGGGCAGCACGTCGCCCATCTGGTCGGTGAACATCGCACTGTAGATGCCGTCGGCGTAGTTGTTGCAGAGGGCCATTTTCGGGACCCCGGGCCGGCCGACCGCCAGGTTCAGGTTGAAGCGCCGGTAGGTCGGGTTGTTCATGTGGACGAACCAGAACGTCGGTCCGCCCTGGGCCTCCTCCGCGTAGCGTCCCAGCATCACGGCGTAGGCTTCCCGGCTGTTCTCCACCAGGTAGCCGCCGGCGCCCGCGAAGAAGCTCCCGATCGTCTTGCCCACCTGGACGCCTCCCATCACGTAGCCTTCCTCACGTGCCGACACGCCTCCACTGAACCGCCAGCTTTCATACGGCACGGTCACCAGGAGGAAGCCCAGTCGGTCGTCGTCCGCCCCCTCGTTGTGGGACCACTCGTACCCCGCCTTGGTGACGAGCCCGCCGATTTCGGGGACCACGTAGACACCCGCCGCCGTGCTCATCTCCGTGTCGTAGACTCCGGTCTTGAACAGCCCCACCTTCGGGATGGGCAGCATCGCCCCCAGACGGAAATCGTGATCCGTGTCCTTCACGTTCAGGGTGGTCGGCATAGGCGTCCACCAGGTCACGTCGACGTCGACCCAGTTCCACTGGTATCTCACGTCCAGGACCGGTGCCGGGATCTCCGTCGTAAAGACCCTGAGTCCGAGCAGCCCCTCGTACCACCCGCCGTCGTACCGGGTCGGCACCCCCATCGTGGTGAAGTTGATCTCCCGGTCGATGACCAGGAAAGAGGAGTAGAACTCGATGCGGTCGAACCTCTCCATGAACGCCCCGCCCGCCGACGGCGGGGGTGGGGGTGTCCCGACCGTCTGTGCCGCGGCGCCTCCGGCAAGCGCGACGCCCAAGGCGACCACCAGCGAGACCGTCACCAGACAACGTCTGACCCTCCAACCCGTCATGTCCCGATCTCCTAAGAAGACCCGCAGTGTGTACACGTGCCGTCGGACACTTCGTCAGAAGCCGTGACCCGGCCGCGGGGATGTCAAGAAATCCCTGCGGGGGTCCGGGGATTCCGGGGGAGGCGATGCGATCGACGCGTCCCGAGGCGCCGACGTGACGCGGCCGTCCGGGGGCCACACGGCCGGGCCCGTGCACACATGGACCATGGTTGCTGATGAGACGGGGGACGGACCGGGAGTCCGACGACTCAGCCGGCGTCCGTCTGCTTTGCGGCGATGAGTTCGAGGATCTGGTCATAGCGGTGGTCGGCACGGACGTTCCGGAGGTCCGGGTCCGTGTTCAGGTGCTGGACGTCGTGATACCCCAGTTTGATGCTTCTCCTGAGGGCACTGAAGGCCTCGTCGATCTCCCCGATGAGGGAGTAGCTGCACGCCAGGTTGTAGAAGACGATGGCGTCGTGCGGACAGAGTGCGGCCAGCTTCCGGTCCACCCACAGACCCTTCTCGTAGTATCCCCGGGCGGTGTAGGCGTTGCCGAGGGTCTGGAGCACCTCGACGTAGTCGGGACAGCGCTCCAGCACCCCCTCGTAGAACCAGATCTCGAAATCGAGCATCCGACGGTACTCGTCCTCGGGAGAGAGTTCGGGCGGCCTGATGAAGCCCCCGTCGGTGTTGTAATTGATGATCCAGGACACGTCAAGTCCTCTTGCGGGTGACCGAATGCCGGTTATTAATATCGGCAGAAGCCCGTCCGTGGCCCCGCATTTTTCGGAAGATTTCGTCGTCGGGACGACGGCCCCGCCGGTTCCCCACGCCTGGACCGGCGCGGCGGCCCCCCGGGAGCACCGACGTCCGACGTCTCGAATTCCGTTGAATTTTCCGGTCTCCCGGATAACTTATAGGGAGAGACGGACGCCGGTTCCGGGGTGCAGACGGGACCCGGCATCGGCCGGTGTGCCGTCCGTACGGATGACCATGAGAGGAGGGGCATTATGAGACGCTTCGTGAGCCTTGCAGCGGTACTGACGTTGCTTCTGGGGGTGGTCGGCCCGGCGGCGGCCGCCCAGCAAGGGACCGCCAACGGCACCGTCGTCGCCACCGATGCCTGGAAGGCCGAGGACGGACAACTGATGCTCTCGGTGACCATCCAGGGGGAGGGACCCTGGCAGGCGACCTTCTCGGTGGGACCGGGCAGCCGGGAGATGTATGCGATGGTCGGTCTGTTGAAAGAGGGAGAGCAGGTCGTCATCGGCTGGGTCCGCCAGGACGACCGGAACTGGGTCCGTGAGATCGTCCGAAAAGGCGGTGAACCCCGCCGGACCGAGGGACGTGAAGGCGAAGGACGGGACCGCGACAAACGGACCGAGATTCAGGAACGCGAACGCGACAAACGGGCCGGGGTGGAGGAGCGCGAACGCGACAAACGTGCGGAGCTGACGGAACGGGAACGTGACAAGCGGGCGGAACGGGAGAAGGAGGGACGCGTCGAGCGTCGGCAAGGCACCGCCCGAGGCACCGTCGCGGGACTCGACGACCACCGGGGTGAGGACGGCAAAGTGGTCCTGACCGTCACGCTTGCGGGTGAAGGAGACCGACGGACCACGTTCCGCGTCGGAGAAGGCAACCGCGAGGCGTTCGAGCGGGCCAAGCGTCTGAAGGCGGGCGACCGCGTGACCATCGGCTGGGTGTCGGAAGGCGAACAGAAGTGGATCCGTGAGTTCGGCCGCACCGAAGGCGAGCGGGAAGGCGGCGAACGCCGCGACCTGGAACGCACCGAGCGCCGCGAGGGCGAGCGGACGGAGCCCCGGGAACGCGCGGTCAAGGCGGTGGTCGAGGAGGGACGCGACGACCGTGCCGAGACCGTCCAGCGCGACTGGGCCAAGGCCGCCGTCATCAGTGTCGTCCGCATCAAGCCCGGGGACCCGCGCACGCTCACGGTCGTCCGGCTCGACAACGGCAAGCCGATCGTCTTCAAGATCGGTCCGGACCGTGGCGCACTCTACGAGGCCGTCGGCAAGCTGCTCCCCGGCAAGCGCATCGTCGTGGTCTGGAACCAGACCGACGACGGTCCCATGCTCCACGAGGTGGGGCAGCCCGAGTGACGGCGTCCGCCGGGACGTCCCCGCGGGCGAATGGGGGAGAAACGTGATGAGACGTCTTATCGCGACGACGACGGCCCTGGCGGTCGTCCTGGGAGCCGCCTTATGGGCGGCCGCCGAAGAGACCGTGACCCTCCGGGGCATCGTCCTGGAAGTCCACCCCTGGCGGACCCACGACGACGGCCCGCTGCTCCTGGTCGTGATCCTGAAGGGCGAGGGGCCGTGGCGGGCAAGATTGACGGCGCGTCCCGCGGACGAGAAGGCCTATGCGACCGTCGGGGCGCTCACGAGGGGTGACAAGGTCGCCGCCGTCTGCACGGGCGAGGACGAGTCCTACTGGATCAAGGAAATCACCAAGGAAGGACACGTCGAGCTCCCCCCCCGCCCACATGAGGATCCGCGTGAACGCGAGGAGCGCATGCGCCGGGAGCAGGAGGAGCGCATGCGTCGCGAGCGCGGGGAGGATCGCCCCCGCGAACCCGACGATCGCCCTGTGCCCCACGACGACTGACCCCACCCGCCGGCAGCGGGTGTCGCTCTGTCAGTCGTCGATCGCTTTGAAGCCGTCACGCCACGTGCGACCCGCGGGCCAGTCCACCTCGACGATCCGTACCCCCTTTCTCTCGTAAGCGACGTAGTGCAGCTTCCCGGCGGCGGCTCTCAGTCCCCGGATCTCCGGGTGTGCCGGGCCCTTCACGCCGTCACAGACCACGCGATCCCCCACGTCCTTCTCGCGGATGCGGTAGGCGAAGTGTCGGCTGTCCTCCGAGAACGTCGGCCAGTAGGCGCTTCCGCCGACGGCGTTCACCATGTCGTCGCAGACGACGTAGTTGGGCCCTCCCTTGCGCCAGGCGGTATAGAACAGGTGGTTGCCGTCCGGCGACCACTCGGGTCGGTGGACCATGCGGAAGACCTTCCCCGGTCTGCCGTCGCGCACGATCCACAGCCCTTTGCCGCTCTCATAGGCGTAATACGCGAACTGTCGTCCGTCCGGCCTGAAGGCCATCGGGATCGGCTGAGAGAACCTCTCCGGGGACGTGCCGCAAGGCCACAGCTTCCCGTCGTAGACGTAGCTCCAGGTCTCCGTCTCCCTGTGATACGCCGCATAGACCAGCCTGCTGTCCGGGGAGAAATGCGGCCAGTCGCCGGGGGGTGTCTGCTCCTGCCCGTCGAGAACGACGAAGCTCCTGTGGTCGCGCTGTGTGCTGTAAGCCAGGTGCCGACTGTCGGGCGAGAACTCGACGTAGATCAGACGGTCGTATGCCGGCCCCTCTTCGCCGTCCACCACGATGAACCATTTTTCGGCGCGCTTGGCGGCATACGCGAGCCGTCGGCCGTCCGGGGAAAGCCTCACCCGGCCGATGTCGTCATACGGGGGACTTTCCCGTCCGTCGCAGACGACGAGCTTCTTCCCGTCGCGGTGCCCCACGTAAGCCAGTCGGAGGCCGTCCGGCGCGATGTCGTAGATGCACACCTCATCGTAGGGCGGGCCTTCCTTTCCGTCGCGGACGACGAACTCTCTGCCCGCCCGACCTGCAACGTACGCTAGGTGTCGGCTGTCCGCCGAGAACCTGATCTGCTCGACAAGGTCGTACTTCGGACCCTCGTTGCCGTCCAGAACGCATACCCATTTGCCGCCGCTCCGCGCGCGATAAGCGAGGTGCCGGCTGTCCGGCGAGAACAGGGGTTTGTCGTCGCTGTCCCTTCCGGCCACCTGGTCATACCGCGTGGGCCCCACGTGTTCCACGCCGTCCCGGATGATCAACTGCTTGCCGTCGAGCTCGCCGACGTAGACCACGTGCTCCCCGTCGGGCGAGAAAATGGGGCCATCGACCACGGCGTCCAGGGCGCAGCTCGTCCTGTCCCTCACCATGTCCTGGATCACGATCCGCCACCTGTTGTCATGCCTGCTGCGATAGCACAATTGCCGGCCCGTGGGACTGATCCTCATGTCATGACGGGCTTCGCCCCAGGGGTCCGTCCACTCCCTGACCACCCTCTCGACAAGCACGGGTGTGGACGCCTCCTGGGCGTGCGTGCGGAAGGAGACGACGCCGATGACGGACAGGATCCCCGGAATCAGGGAGATGCGGACGAGGCGTCGTAAGGGGCGTTCGACCTGCATGGGGCGCCTCTCCATAACGGAGTGCCGGACCACATCGAATTATACCGGGCGGCGGGGTGCCGTCAAACGGCCCGAGGAGGTGTGACGTCAGAGCCTCATCCGGTAGTGGATGAGAAATTCGGACATGTCGAGCTTCCGGTAGAGTGCCCGGGCGTCTGCGTTCTCGGCAAGGACGTTGAGGTCGAGCGACTTGGCCCCGCGGCGTCTGGCCCACTCGCCCGCCGCGGTGACGAGTGCCGTCGCAATGCCGTGCCTGCGGACCTCCGCCGCGACGAATAGGTATGCCAGGTACGCCTGGTCCGGGAAAAGCAGCGGGGCCGACCGCCGCTTCCGCGAGAAGAACCCGCTGAACCGTGCCCACAGTCCGGGCGAGCGGTCCATGCCCGGACGGAAATGCACGCACGCAAACCCCACCGGCTTCCCGTCGACCTCCGCCACCAGGACGTCCGAGTTTTCCGCACGGACGAGCGTCGTCAGCAGGTACTCGACGTCCAGCTTCGGGTTAGGCGTGCCGTCCGCAGTGCTCCAGACGGTCTCCTCCAGGAACGCACGGTAGAGCACGGCCGCCCCCGGCACGTCGGCGGGGTCGGCTTCCCGGATGGTGCATGTCTCGTCGTTCATTCCGGCTCCACGATGTGTTCGACGTCGACGACGGCCATCTGACGTCGACCGTTGATGACGCAGTCGATGCAGACGGCCTTCCCGTCGCGTCGCCAGCGGGGGTGCAGGTCGCAGCGGCGCGTCCGGGCCTCCCACAGGTCGCGCGGCTCCCTGAACTCCCCGATGTCGACGCGCCGACCCGTCTCCGGATGATAGAGAACCAGCGTCCGGATCAGGTCGTCCCCCTGCGGGTAGGTGTCGGTCAGCACCCACCGGCGGTCGGGACTCCACGAGCAGTGCCCGTCGCAGTCGAGCACGCCCTCGGCGACGACCTCGAAGTCCCGCGTGCGGTCTCTCAGGAGCGCATAGCACCTGTCCCTCCCGCGGGGCTTCACCCACGCCAGGATCGTCCCGTCGTCACGCCAGTCGTAGTGCGACACCAGTCCGTCGAGATCGAAGGGGTGCAGTTCCGAGCCGTCGACGTTCGCCGAGAAGAACTGGTTGCCCCAATGCGCCGCACGCTTTCCGTCCTTCGCCGCTTCGCTCCACCGGTGGATGATGCTGAAGCGCGTGTCGCTCGGATTGAACTCCAGGTGATTCATCCAGTGCTTCTTCCCTCTCATGTCGGGCTCGGGCGCCCGAGCGGCAATCTGGGCGTAGGTCACGACGAGTCGGCTCCCGCCCGTGCCGAGGTCCATGAGCCAGACACCGTCGTCGTCGGGAGCGGCTTCGTGCACGTTGGGGTCCGCGAGTCCCGGGTAGCCGTAGCCGGGACGCATGTCGTTCAGCCGCGACATGTTGACCGAGAGCGCACGTTTCCCGTCGTGCGACACCGCCAGCACCGGCCGCGGCAGTTCGCGCTCCTCACCCGAGAGGACGTCGTGAATCACCGAGACGAACCGTCCACGGCGCCGGTCGTTGTAGATGACGAGCCGGCTGGGGGCCGCCTCTACCCACTGCAGCATGCACCCCGTCTGCCAGCACCACGCGTGCGACCGCCCGAGCGGCCGGAACGTGCGATCCTCCTCGAGGTCGATGAGTCCGACGGTGAGCGCCTCGTCACCCGTCGGCTCACGGTCGCAGAAATCCACCTCCCCCGCGAGCAGAAAGCCACCCGACGCATCCCACGGGGTCTTGTCGTAGTAGCCGAACCAGTGGTGCTTCGGCCCGCGGGTGACGGTGACGACTTCCGGTGTCATTCCTGGTTCCCCTTCTTCTTTCCCGGCTTCTTCCTGGTCTTCGTTGTCTTCCCGAACGTTCGTTTGCGGCGCAGCAGGTGGTGATAGTGCTGAGCGAAGCGGTGGGCCTCGTCACGGACGTGCTGAAGGAGCCTGAGCGCGGGCGAGCGCCGTTCGAGTTCCACCGGTCTCCGGCGTCCCGGCACGTGGATGAGTTCCTCCTCCTTGGCGAGTCCCGCGACCAGGAGCAGCGTCACCCCGAGGTGCCGGAGCGCCGCGAGCGCCGCCGACAGGTGCCCGGCGCCCCCGTCGATCAGGAGCACGTCCGGATACGTCTCGTCCTCTTCCTTGAGCCTTCTGAACCGGCGCGTGACGACCTCACGGATCATCGCGTAGTCGTCGATGCCTTCGACGGTCCTGATTCGGAATCGCCGGTAGCCCGGCTTGAAGGGCCGGCCGTCGATAAAGCTCACCACGGCCCCCACCGATTCCGTGCCCCCGAGGTTCGCGATATCCACCCCTTCGATCGACCGCGGGGTGTAGTCGAGGTCGAAGACCTCCTCGATCTCGCGCAGTCCCTCCTGCGGGTCGACGGTGAGGACCTCGGCGGCCGGGTAGTCGCCCTTGAGGGATCGGCGCGAGAGGGCCTCGAGCGTTTCGAGTTCGTCACGGAGCTGGGCGGCCTTCTCGAAGTCGAGCCGGTCGGCGGCACGCTTCATCCGACGCTTGAGGGTGCGCTTGAGCTGCGTCTGTCTGCCCGAGAGGAACCGCACCAGCTCGTCGATCTGCCGGACGTAGTCGGCCTTCGACACACGGTCGGCACACGGGGCCGTGCAGCTCCGGATGGCGTGCAGCAGACACGGACGGAAGAACCTCCGGCTCTCGTCCGAAGCGTCGACGTCCAGCTTGCAGGTGCGGAAGCGGAACACGCGCTGGATGAGGGGCAGTGCCTGGCGGAGTCCGCGGACGTCGGTGAACGGTCCGAAGACGCGGCTCGTGCGTTCCGGCTCCCGCGTGATCCGCACCCGCGGGAAGTCCTCCCCGTGCGTCACCTCCACCACCGGGTAGCTCTTGTCGTCCTTGAGACGGACGTTGTGCTTCGGCTGGATGTCCTTGATGAGCCGCGACTCCATGAGGAGCGCGTCCACCTCGCTCGACGCCTCCAGGTACTCGACGTCCCGCACGGCCTCCAGGAGCATCGGGAGCTGAAGCCGGTCATCCGGGGCGCCCTCACGGAAATAACTCATCACGCGGTCACGCAGGTTCGAGGCCTTCCCGACGTAGAGCACCCGTCCCCGGTCGTCCTTCA
>Ga0307379_10014796_pt1 | contig 10033 bp, 8 predicted proteins | sample UN2MG_FD_202237 | JGI IMG/M metagenome (GOLD analysis project Ga0307379, IMG submission 202237) | Soil microbial communities from Risofladan, Vaasa, Finland - UN-2 | ecosystem: Environmental > Terrestrial > Soil > Coastal area > Acid sulfate soil | place: Finland: Risofladan, Vaasa | collected... | reverse complement strand
TCATACGATAGATTGTTAGCGAAACCGATCGTTTTGAGCACGTCCAACAGATCGCCATTGATTGTATACTTGTTAAAGTACGACATGCCATCGCGAATAGTTTCGACAGTAATCACTTCAGCCAATCGCTTGCAGACCTTGCGCGTCTTGTACAGCGACAATCCTGCTACGCGCTCGATGCGATCGTAGGTGATCGAGAAATATTCCCCGATTTGACCAGCTAGCTCCTCATGGCCTTCATCCAGAAGGCTTTGAACGCTCTGGGCGCGCATTTGCTGTATGGCCGTGAGAAGCGAGATCAAACACGCTGAATCAAGCCCTAGCCACTGGACAAGATCGCTGTCGATGACGAGATTGATGCTTGTTGACTCAAAGCTAGACATGCCCCTCTCCTGTGTTGTTTGTGTGTGTCAAAGAGATTATAGCAGCGCGTAGGGGTTAAGCAAATCTAACCCCTATGTGCTTCGCCTGCTCGCCCCACTAGCCGCCTACTAGAATCTGATTTGCCCCCCGAACCCCGGTGTGAAGATATCGCAGAAAATCCGTGTCGCGAATCTGTGTCACTAACTCGCTAAACGGACGCGCAAGACGCATAACAGAAACATACGGCAGCAGCGACCTGATACCACGACACTGCATCCCACGTTGCGAAGCAACCAACCATATCTTGTCGTTAGCGTCTAAGAAATCGATCGCATCGCTGGACAACTTGTATTGTGGTAGCGCGGCAAACTGCAAGGGCCGATTGTCTATTCTGAGATGCCCGTAACGCAGATATGCCCACATTGCGTTGAACGCATTAGGAAACAAAACTGTGGGCAAATCATCTTGCCATTCATTGCCCATTATGGGAGATAGCGCATGGAAAAAACTAGGCACGACATCCTGTTCGTATGTCGTGCCTAATTTGCCCCTATACTCAATGTTGACAATATTGCCCTGAGCATTCGGGAAAGGAATTGTAAAGGCATTACGTTCATTATCGTACCCTAGCTCGAACAAATCTATCGCTTCGGCTGGCACCATTATCTGCCAATTTTCGCGCTGGTCAGGACTCATCGCGTCATGATAGCCTCGCCAATACGACTTCTGTTCTAGCTTCCTTACAATCTCTGCCACTTCAGCAATTTCGTCGGGTGTGATAGCTGGCGCAATTTCTCGCAACCTGCTAGGCAGCATTCCGTGTTCTTCTTCGTTAAAGTACAAACGCGACTTCACGTCGCGTTCTGTGATCGGTTCAGCAATACCCGATGCAATTCCGCTTTCAACTGTGGCCTCGAATGACCAGTAACCATCTTCTTCGATCAGCCCGTTCGATACACACGCTCTTTCGAGATTGACCATCGCTGTGTTGCCATCGAGTAACCCGCCAGCGATGAAACTGCCGAATCTTGCAGCAGACCTAAACAGTTGATTATTTCGCCCCCCCGACACAACCCGCGCTAAATCATCTGTCACAGACGCCAGAACTACGTCCACATAGCGCCTTACCCTTCTATCGTTTACCTGATTTGGATTGAGCAACGTCGGATAGAGCTTGGGCTTGTATGCGTCTTTTTTGTTGAATCGGCGGGCCGCGTCGAGTATTGCGTCACGCTGCCCTGCTGTGACTTCAGGAATGTTCAACAAGCTCCCGCTTTCTAACTTGTATCGCATACCCAATGGGTGAACGCTTGGGATAGTTGTGACGCACCCACCTTCGCCCTTTGTCTCGATCAATATTTGCCCTTCTGCATTGCGCGCTAACACGGTGCATCCTGGCACCCCTTCGGGGCAGCGCAAGTAAACGTGATAGCCTTTGCCGGTTTTTACTACAGTGAGATCGAGATTGAGATCAGCAATGGATTCAACGAAAAGGGGAAAAACATCTTCGGCTTCGTGATCAAAATCTATGACGAAAAGTCCCCCGCTGACCACGCCACATACGAGTCCGATGCAACCGCTATCTTTCTCAAACCATGCGCTAATCTCGTCATGCGTCGGCAAGCGATACTGGAATTCCTTCCAGCCGCGTTTGTGATTCCCGCGCCTATTGAGTAGCGGACTGCCATCTTCATCATACAGAAGTGGCAATCTCTGGACGTCGGGGATTCTGTTACTGTTGAGGGGAAGGACGGATAGACCTGTATCGACGTATGCCGATGCAAAACGAACTAGACCTGTTGTGCTCATCTTCGCGCTCCTAACGTGTGTGATGTGTACTGTCTTATTTTAGCAGTTTGTCGTAGGAAGTCAAGCCTCATGACAAAAAGCAAGCCGCCTGTTGTGACAGGCGGCTTGCTACTAGGAGCGCGATGGTCGGCACGTCGGAGTGCCCATGTTGGCAACAAGGGGCGTCCCTGCACGCCATCGACAAGTGGTAGTGTAGCGAGTTTGTGTATCACTGTCAAGCTGATCGAAGGCCAACGATCGACGGGATTGGTGTGCCAACCCACTGCTCGCCAGCAAACGCCGGGTTCGACGCATAGCTAATGAAGTAGGTTACACCCTTGACGTTCCCCCTCAGTTGAAGCTGCTCCCAAAACTCAATATATTCCGCGCCTTTTGTTTCAGGCGGCGCATCGCCGTTATTACTCGCCTCTGTGATGTAGCATTCGCCATGTGAGGCGCACGTTTCTACCCACGCAAGCGCCTCAGCCATCGGATAAATTGGCGACCAGTATGCATGTACGCCAATAAGGTCTGCCGTTTGCACAGCAGCCATGCTATCAAGCAAGAAAGTCCTGGCGTCCATGCGCACATCAGGTATAGACGATCCCGGCGAGAGACCTGGATAGACATATTTCACCCCCGGAATATAATAAGTCCTTGATGGTAAAGCCTCTTTATACAGCGCCACCACTTCTAGGAACCACGCACTAAAGTCCTCGCCGTTCAGCCACGATTTGCCCAACCCCTCGGCGTACAGATTAGGTTCGTTGTGGATTTCAAGAAATATTTCGGCGTTGTCAATCACCGCGTTAATCTGATCGATCGTTCGTCCAACATCTATGAAAGTCCAATCAAAAAACTGTTGTGGTGTTACTTCGCGATCGCCAAAATCAAGAAAGGCGCGAACTATGTATTGCCTCGCGCCAGTTGCATTTGCTATTGCGGCGATCAAAAGAGGGTCTGTTGAGCTAAGTAACTTGATCGCTTCAATATCTGCCGTTTGAAACGCTAGAACTTCAGCATCAAATGCGGCTTGCTGATCAGGGGGATAACCGCTATCTGCTGTTGCGTGCAGTCCAAACGCCACATTTTGTTCTAGCAATGGCAAAAGAAACGGTGTAGGGTCAACAATGTCATATGGGTAAGTAGTTTCACCGCTTGCGGTAGCCCCGTCTTTCTTTAGTGTAAGGTGCAAATGGCTGCCAAAGCTCAGACCTGTGTCATCGGATTCACCGATAGCCTGGCCGCCAGCAACTTCTTCCCCAATCCCAACAGAACGCGAATTAAGATGCGCATAAATCGTCCTGTACCCGTTTCCGTGATCTACGCGTACATGAACTCCGTAATTGTGTCCCCCTTGAGATTCTGGTAGCCGCTCGTCACCAACAGCGTACACAATACCAGAGGCAACTGCATAAACAGGCGATCCCCTGTATGCCCGAATGTCAACACCTTCATGACCTGGAAGACCGAACTGACTGTAATATTCAGGATTATCTCCGAATTCTTGTGTGATGTACTGATATTCAGTCGGCCAATGCGAAAACGACATCGGTGTCGTTTCTTCATCTGGCATCGGCTCAAAGATAACGGTTGTGCCTGGATAGAATGAATCATACCAGTCGCGAAACGTGTTCTTATCGCTTTCAGCAATACCAAACAGACGCGCAATTCTGCTTGATAAGCCACAACCGATCCCCGCGTCGTCATATGAAGGACCACAGGTCTTTTGTTGCAAGGCTGCTAATTCTGCAATCTTTAACCGTTGCTGCTCTGTTGCAGTAGTTGGGTAGACCCAATATTCGCGGTCATAAGGCACACGAGCAAAGTTACAAGGCTCATCAGCATTAGATAGCATATATTCAACCATTCGCGGGATCGCATCTTGCCAATTGACATTTCGGTAATCGCCTAACGACCAATAAGCAACCCCTGCTATCCCTTGATGAAAATTCAGAATCTTGTCGTACTCTGTCGTCTGATAAACAAAAGTGTCGATTCCAACGAATTCATAACCTGCGCCAAAACCGCATTCTGTGATGTATAGCGGGATTTCAATTGCGCGCTGCGACAAAATATCAGCTTCAACAAGCGGGCGCGATGTGCCGCTTTCCCCTGCTGGTGGAAAGATATTCGGTGCATACGCGTGCCTGCCATAAACATGACCACCTGCGGCGGCCCGCGCCAAATGCGGTAAATAATAATCTTCCCAGACCGAAAGAGAAGGGGTGCCAGTAGCAAGATTAAGCACGCACAGGCGATAACCATGTTGCTCTGCCAGGGACATCATTTCTTGCTCGAAGGCGATATAAACAGGAATCTTATCCAGATCGTGACCAGCGGGTTCGTTGAGCACTGTATAAGCATCGGCTGGATTTAAAGACCAAACATCAGTTAGTTGTGGGAACAAATCATGAGCAGCTTGTTGTGCTTCCTCAATTGACATCTGATCCATGCCATGCGGCGCATCAATATAAACAGAAGCGTCACGGAAAATGGTGAAAGTGTCTGGACTATGGGCCTTCGCTTCTAAAAGCGCGCCTCCCTCATTGACAGCTAAAACAACTGCCGGTTTCGCAGCGCAGAAATCTGCAAAGCCGTTTCTATTTCCGTAAACGACATGTGCGCCTATTTTAGTCATGTTTCTCCCTGTGTGCTGATGCGATCCTTTTTAGGATATCACAGCCCCCTCCCCTAAATCAAGTGATCTTTATCACATGCAAGATGTCTTTGTTATCTGCTTGACAAGGGAGGCAATTAGGATTAAACTGGGTCGAACCAATTCAAACCATCTCGGTTCAGGTTAAGGAGAAGTCAAGCACCATGACTATCAATAAGCGCGCTGTAACCGTCTATCTCGATCAGGTCCAGATCGATCGTATTGACTTTATCAGAGATAACGATCCAGTTTTCAAGAAACTCTCACGAAACGCGCTTGTAAGGCATCTGATAGCGTTCGCATTACAGCATGAACTGCGCGGGGATAAAGTTTTCTTTGTGGCACTAGATCGGTCATATCCGGTAAAGGGGACGAAAAAATGAGCACCATGTACAAAATCATATTCGGAAAGCAAAAACTTGAGGATTCACCAATGGTCTTTGCATTCCTGATGTTTGGAGTGCTGGTCGTCGTGGGCGGAGGAATACTCACCTTTCGCGATGTAGGCACGACGGAGAGCGGTTACAATCTGCTTCGCACCGGGAAGCTGTTGGAGTACGAAGGGTTTGTCGTCGCCTGGACAATCTGGGCCACAACGATGCTTTTGTACCTGCGATGGGGTTCGGCAGAGGACCGTGATGAACGTCGAACTGTAGGGCTTATCCTGCTCACACTTCTAATTACGGATACGGTTGCCGACATCGTGTTTGGCGTGCTGGCAGGCACAGGGCCGCGCAACAGCCGCTTATACCTCGAAAGCATCTTTAACAGTGTGTTCGTCTACACGCTCGGCAGCGACTTTGCGGTTACACTTGGCATTTCAGTCGTTTCTCATCTGACACGCCCGGCCATGCGCCAGCTTGCAGACCTGATGGGATGGGATGGGAATGCAACGGTTCCGCGACGGAGCGAGCGCACAAGCGCGCCACAGCGGCAGGCGCGACCGCAGCGAATCGAAACGAGCGCGGCGAATCTGTTCGGCAGTGAGGATTGACAGCTAGTTGTTCTTTTGCTATCCTTGAAATGTCGCTGGCTCTGTTCTGTCTTGTTCTTTCCCTAGCGCCCCCTCTGAGATTAGGCAGAGGGGGCGCTTTGTTTCCTAGTATGTCGGGTCTACGCGCTTCTTCCTGAGATATTCGATCTGACTACCCGTTAGGGCGGTCAAGATCGCAATAACGACGTTTAGCGCTGTGATTGTTGGGTCATCCGAAACCACACTCTCGTATGAGATCACACCCTCCACAACCAACGCTAGAACCGACAAACCCAAAGTAACTGCAAACGTTACTATCCTCGATGACGCCAGTCCTAGAGAAAAAGAATCTTTTAGCCATTTCACAATCGGTACGACGCCACCCGCACCTGCTGCTAATTGAACCAAAAGAAAAGCAACGTTTACAATTGCTACAGAAACCTGAGAACTCATTTCGCCTCTCCTATGTTGCCTGTCGCCGCCAGTACATCGCCACTTGCGGGTTGGTCACACCCGCGCTTACATAAACCGAAAGATTGCAGGGTGCGTTGATATCGACATTCAGGGTCATCACGCCCCCATCTACTAGACCACCATTAGGGATAGTCGCTATGGCTACCCCATCTCTGCGAACCTCATAATTGAATGCCGCAGCAGTGTCGCTTGTCCACGTGAATCCAATTAGCACAGCGTCGTGGATCGCATAAACGCCGTTAGTAGCTGTCATCACCATACCATTGAAGCGTTTCAGGTATGTCGCGCCCCCTGTAGCCCCCGCCCATCCCGCACCGTCACTATACCTAGAATGCGATAGCCACTTACTGCGCGAGCTATCGTAATAGAACCATTCCTCACGATCTGTCCGGTAGTATTGCAGCCCCTCAGCAGGGCTTGTCGGGAACACAGTGCCCCAACCCTGATTGAATTGCGGGTCATTGGGCACCTGATACCAATGCGTGTCCTCTAGCATCAGCGATAAGATATTGTAACTGGTGAAAGTGGTTGTAGCCCCAGAAGCAAGGTAGACCGGCAAGAAGTTTGCTGGTGTCCCGCCTGCTTGATGCGCTACAGCGCAGTTGGTATCGAAAAGAAGATGGACAATATCGCCGCGATACCAATCAGTCGTTTCGATGTGATTAATGGTCGTTGAGCCAGAGACAATAAATATATTGCCTTCAGTCAATGTGAGGGCTGATGTGGAAGCAACATTGTCTGTAACTTGATGCAACCGAACAACTTCTTGCCTCTCAACCCTTGACAAGCGCTGTTCAAGCGTGGCGATGCGCTGCGCCATTGTCAGTAATAAAGTCTCAATATCTGACATTATCTAACTCAACATTGACCAGGGTTGTTGGCGATGGTTCTCGCGGATACACGATAACCTCAACCGCCTTGATCTTCATGTTAAATTCGTTGCCGCATAAGCCTACAACATGAACAAGATCGCCAACTCTGTAAGTCTGTTTGCCGAAAACAGCGACTTCTGAATAGTAAATAGTGGGTGTTTGCACAACTTCAAACTCAATCTGACAATAGCTTTCCAATTCAACCAGTCGCCGTTCACCATCATTAGGCAAACTATTTGCTGTTCCTTCATGACGAGCATCAACGTAATACTCTTTGTCATTATCAGGTGCAAAATCTTGGCCTTCAACAATTGCATAGGCTCGTTCGGATGCGTTCCCTTGACCGCCAACAATAGCAACGGTTCGTTCTTCAACCCCGTTTGATAAATACTGAACCATGTTGACCATGTTGTTCTTTGCTGTGCTAAAAATCACTGCATTTTGGCCTGTTGTTTTATCGTCACCCAACTGACCAGGATAAAACTCGAACGCGAATGTATTAGCAGCCGTTTCAACAAGGTCGATATCCCCGTTAGCGACCGGCTGAATGTCATCACGGAAAACACGACCTGCATTTCCGTTACCAAAACTATGACTGACTATTTCGCCGCGCCCCAGATCGGGTGCTGTCGTGATGTTATACCCCATACCTGGCAACATATCGCCATCACGCAAGCGCTGATTAGCTGTTGTCGCCAATGCTGTGAAGTTGTAATCAACTACAGTTTTGAACAAGGTTTCAGCGGGAACATCCGAAAACTTCGATCGGTTATCAATTCCAGAAGGATAAGAAACCTGTCGCCAGTCAAGGATGACCATGTTTGAACGGCAATCAAATGAAGCGATGACAATGCCGTTTTCATCCATTGCATAGGTGAATCCTAGAACCATCCCCTTAAATGCAAGATGCCAGGGCAGATCCCAATCAGGATGACGACGATAAACTTCAAACCAATCATGCCGTTCAATGTCTGCTACTAGAGGGTCGGTTGAAAGGAAATCAAAGCTCATTACGCCTGTTTCTGAAGCTACCTTTCTGTAGCGCAAGCGCAGAAAACTGGTCACAGCCAATGCTTGAACATTGCCTGCCCGGTCTAAATGGCGTAAATAGAATTCTTCATGATGCGTCATAGCAAACCATAAAGGTCAACTGTAGAACCGTCTACGAAATCGTTGTTACAATAAACGCGCAACGCTGTTATCGGATTTGCTGTTCTAAACCAACCTGATGTCCTACTAATGCCAATTGTCAAATCTGTGCCTGCACCTGCAAACGTGTTATACGCAATCACAGGCTTGTAGTTGATAGAATTGTTATAGCCTGATATTAGAACATGGCATATGTCCTGAAAATCAGGCGCTCCCAATGCAGTCGTTACAACACCAGCAGGGAAATCGCCAAGATTCCCGAAGACATTACCTTCTACAAGATTCACAAAATCCCATTTAACGTCTGTTGAATTAACACCACCGTTTGCTTCTACATACACCTGAGAAGTAGTTAAAATTGTATACGGGCTGCGTCCAGAAATCACAAGCTCAAGGGCTGTAAGGTCTTGTTGGATTTTAGCAAATACGCTTGTTCCACTGCCACCAAAAGTATAGTGCCTGAGCTTGATTCTTCCTGACGTAGACATGAGCGCAAAACCGCGCACATCAAGAGGGCCAGCCGTGGTTTTAGTAGCGTCTGTCCAAATGTTCCCGTTAGTGTCGATAACGTATTCAGCAATTGGCATCATCCAAATAGCACCAAGCATCTGCGTGTAAACAGGAATTGCTGAATTGCCATCGACGTTATTGAAAAAGCTAATCCTAATGGTACTAGCTGCATAATCGGCATATAGGTGAATATGACCGCCTGTATCACCAACTACAGGAGTAGGGATGTTTATAGCAATATCACTGTTATTCCAATACCTGAATCCAAATACGACTGCCTGTCCCGATGTTATTGCTATAGGGGTTGTATTACCAGATGGATCGAGCGATCCCGTTTCTTGATAAATAACACCAGAGTTTGCTTGACCAGAACTTGTGTTAAACAAGCCTTGAAAGAATATGTTTGAACGGGCTTCATCATATGTGAATTGCCCGTCACCCACGCCGTTTGTAGACCAAAGAGAACTATATTCAGTCATCAGAATATCCTAGCGCAACCCATAGATTGACACATTGCTAATACCTGCACCAGCATTAAAAGTACTGGCAGAAAAAATCTCTATGCTTTTAATAGCAGCCGTATTTCGCCACCAACCAGCATAGCGAGTCATTGCAACAGTAGCAGCCGCGCCTGTATCGGCAGTAGTGCCTTGACAAATAGCTTGTTTATAATCACCTACATCTGAATATGCTGGTATCAAAACACGTATCGTATCTGAGTAAAGTGCTCCACCAGTGTTGCCTACAATTCGTCCGATCGGGATTTGTGTTGCTGCGGTAGAAGTCGCTACAGCGGCAGCCGCGTTTTGCCAAGTATATCTAACATAAGAATAACTATTAGTTGCATCTCCATTAAATCGGATATTAACCGCAATGTCAGTGGCTGCAACAGTGCTTCGCGCTGTAAGAATAATCTCTAGTGCGTTTAGGTTTTGCTGAATAAATTCAACCCGGTAACTGGTCAGTCCACCAACGGCTTGATCTCGTAATTTAACGCGAGAAGCAAGAGGGGATACGACAAAACTGCGCAAATCCCCTGGGCCTACTACTGTCTTTGTAGCATCAGACCACATATTTCCTGCTAGATCAATAACTACTTGACACAGCGGAACTTCCCATGTTGTTCCTGCTGTTTGTGTCAGGGCCGGAATAGCAGAATTGCCATCAGCGCTCGATCTCAAAGCTATACGCACAGTTTGCGCAGCCCAACTTGCACGTAGCAACACAATATGTCCTGTGTCCCCA
>Ga0307379_10014794_pt1 | contig 10033 bp, 2 predicted proteins | sample UN2MG_FD_202237 | JGI IMG/M metagenome (GOLD analysis project Ga0307379, IMG submission 202237) | Soil microbial communities from Risofladan, Vaasa, Finland - UN-2 | ecosystem: Environmental > Terrestrial > Soil > Coastal area > Acid sulfate soil | place: Finland: Risofladan, Vaasa | collected... | reverse complement strand
GCGCGGGTTCGGATCGTTTGAGCAGTTCTTCGAGGCCTACCGCCGCCAGTTGAAACACTTTGTGGACACGAAGATCGCCGGCAACAATGCCATCGAGCGCCTGTACGCCACCAGCATGCCCGCGCCCTACATGTCGATTATCATGGATGACTGCATCGAGAAGGCGAGGGATTACCACGACGGCGGCGCCCGGTACAACCCCACCTACATCCAGGGAGTCGGCCTCGGCACGGTGACCGACGCCCTCGCGGCGGTCAAGTACCACGTGTACGATCAGAAGACGATCTCGATGGCCGACCTGCTGGACGCCATGCGGACGAACTTCGAGGGCCGCGAGGACCTGCGCCGGACCCTGGCCAACCGCACGCCGCGCTACGGCAACGACGACGAATACGCCGACGCCGTGGCCGAACAGGTTTTCAACGCCTATTACGACGTCCTGAACGGCCGGCCGAACACCAAGGGGGGCAAGTATCGCGTCAACCTGTTGCCCACGACGGTCCACGTGTACTTCGGCGCGGTGACCGGCGCGCTGCCCAACGGCCGCAAGGCCGGGGCGCCGGTGTCCGAGGGCATCTCGCCGAGCCAGGGGGCCGATACCCAGGGTCCGACGGCCGTCCTCAAGTCGGCTGCGCGGATCGATCATGCCCGCACGGGCGGAACGCTGCTCAACATGAAGTTCAGCCCACAGGTGCTGGCCGGCGAGGGGCTCGACCGCCTGGCCAGCCTCGTCCGGTCGTACTTCCGCCTCGATGGCCACCACGTGCAGTTCAACGTGGTCGACGCGGCGACGCTGCGCGCCGCCCAGGAAGACCCCGAGGCGCACCGTAACCTGATCGTCCGCGTGGCGGGGTACAGCGATTACTTCGTCGACGTGGGCCGGGCGCTCCAGGACGAGATCATCTCGCGGACCGAGCAGCAGGCCCTGTAGAGCGCCTGGGGCGGCGCGGCGGCCTGGGAAGGCCAGCACGCGGAATCTCTGAGGCCGGTTCTACAGACACCAGGTTCCGTGAAGCCAAGGGAAAGGAAAGCTATGACACACCGACGCAGACTCTCCCGCCGGCGGTTTCTGCAAGGCGGCGCGGCCGCGGCCGCCGCGGTGGCGGCGCCGTACGTCGTGTCGTCGCGCGTGTTCGGGGCGAACGCGAGCATCGGCATCGGCGGCATCGGCGTGGGCCGGCAGGGGAGCGGGATTATGGGCATCCCCGGCGGCCGGGTCGTCGCCGTCGCCGACGTCAACCTGCCGCGGGCCGAGGCCATCGCCGCCAAGACGAAGGCCAAGGCTTTCCAGAACTACCGCAAACTCCTCGACCTCAAGGAGGTCGACGCCGTCACGGTCGGCACGCCCGACCACTGGCACGCCCTGTGTGCGATTCACGCCTGCCAGGCGGGCAAGGACGTGTACGTCGAGAAACCCATGACGCTGACCATCCGCGAGGGCCGCCGGATGGTCGAGGCCGTCCGCAAGCACGGCCGCGTGCTCCAGGTGGGCAGCCAGCAGCGGTCGCTGGCGGCCAACCGCATCGGGTGCGAACTCGTCCGCAGCGGGCGCATCGGGCGGGTCAGCCGCGTCGTTGCGAACAACTACCCCAGCCCGTGGGAGGGCGCCCTGCCGGGCCAGCCGGTGCCCGAGGGGCTCGACTGGGACATGTGGTGCGGCCCCACGCCTGTTGTTCCGTACCATGTCGATTTGTACACGCCGCGGGCCAAGCCCGGCTGGATATCGTTCCGCGCCTACTCGGGCGGCGAGATGACCGGCTGAGGCTCGCACGGCCTGGACCAGGTTCAATGGGCCCTGGGCATGGACGAAGCCGGGCCCCTGGAGGTCTGGGCCGAGGGCGGGAAGTTGACGCCGCCACGCCAGACCGAGCCGGGGCCGGGCTACAACAAGGCGTGCAGCGTGCCGAAGGTGTTCTTCCGCTATCCGGGCGACATCGTCATGGAATTGGGGTCGGGGCCGGCGGGTGGGGTCGTGTTCGTGGGCGAGAAGGGCACCATCACCGTCGACCGCGGCAAGGTGAAATCCGACCCGGCCGAGATCGCCGAGGAGGCCCTCAAGAACGCGTCCAAGGCCGGCGAGAGCCACAGGGCCAACTGGGCCACCTGCATCAAGAGCCGCGCGAGGCCGGTGGCCGACGTCGAGACCGGTCATCGCTCGGCCACCGTGTGCCACCTGGGGAACATCGCCCGCTGGCTTGGCCGCAAACTCCGCTGGGACCCGGCCAAGGAGGAGTTCCCCGACGACGCCGAGGCCAACGCGTACCTCGACCGGCCGCGGCGCAAACCGTACGAGATTCCCGAGACGCTGTGAGGGGCGGCGGGCGAGGCCACGCGCCGTTACCACGTGCCACGGGTTGCTCGTCACCCCGTGATCCTAATCCTACAACGTAACTTGTCGCGCGGCGGCCTTCCCAGGCCGCCGCGATCGGGCCTGACGCATGTTCCTGGCGGCCTAGGAAGGCCGCCAGGCGGGATGAAGTAGCGAAGTTGCGTTGTAGGACTAACAGCGTTTTGATCACGGCTCGCCCCGGGCGAGCCGTGGCACATGCCGCAGGCCTGGATCATGGTCACCCTTCGGGCTGACCATGCCACCCCTGGACCGGCCGTCTGTGCCGGATGGCGGTTCGCGGGGGCGTGCGGGGCCTTCGTGCGGCCTTCCTGGGTGTGTCGGGGCGGTAAGATGACGTTTTCCGGCCAAGTTTTCTGTTTCTGGGGTTTGCTTGCGGACGGAAAACGAGTATACTTCTATAGGAGGTGCGTGGTTCTCGGCACCGGGGGGTTGTCTTGGTGCATGCTGTCTCCGCGCATGGGTCCTCCTGCCGGGCCGCCGGCACCCCTGGGGTCCGGTTCCATTATGGTAGGAAAGGGGTCTTGGCGTGAACCGCGACGGCATTCGCCTCGGGCACCGTCAACCGCTGTTCGAGCCCCTGGAACCGCGTCTGTTGCTGGACGGCAGCGTCATCATCTCGGAGTTCATGGCCGACAATGACCTGGCTTGGGAGGACCCCGAGCAGTCGGACGTGTACCCCGACTGGATCGAGATCCACAACACCGAGCCGACGACGGTCAACCTGAATGGCTGGTCGCTGGAGGACGACTCACACCGGTGGTACTTCCCCGACGTGGACCTGGCGGCGGGCGGGTACCTGGTGGTTATGGCCGACGGTGCCGATCAGCGGGACCCCGCGTTTCTGCTGCGGACCGACTTTTCGCTGAAGAGCGGTGGCGAGTACCTGGCGCTCCGCCGCGCCGACGACTCGTACGCCTGGGAGTACACGCCCGAGTACCCGAAGCAGTTCGAGAACATCTCGTACGGCATCGGCCAGGACATCGAGGTCGCGACCCTTGTCGGCCCCCACGCCGACGCGGCGGTGTACGTGCCGACGAGCGACCCCGGCTGGGGCCTGGCCTGGGCTGCGTATGACTACGACGACTCGGCCTGGACGCTCCGCGGCCAGACGGGCGTCGGGTACGAGGCGGCGGTGCCGGGCTTCGCGGTGTACAACTACTTCGCCAAGAGCGACATCGGCTCGCTCGGCGAGGCCGAGTCGGTCATCGCCACGCCGTCGAAGCAACTGAGCATCGTGTCGCGCAACGACCCCGTCATCAACTACTGGCGCGGCGGCCACTTCGGCGGCGACGTGCCGTATCCCGGCACGTCGTTCTCAGAGGACCCGAACCGGATCGTGACGGAGGCTTTCGCCACCCTCACGATCTCGACGGCGGGCGACTACACCTTCGGCGTCGCCAGCGACGAGGGGTTCGGCCTGCAGATCGTCGGCGCTACGACGACCTGGGTGGGCAACTCGACGACCCCCGCGGGCAGCGACCGGATCGACTTCGCGGGCCTGCGCGGCACGGGCGACACGCTGGGCACCTTCAACTTCCCGACGGCCGGCCAGTACGACCTGCGGCTGGTGGTGTTCGAGAACGGGGGCGGCCAGTCGGGCGAACTCTTTGCCGCGCCGGGGTCCCACACCACGTACGACAGCAGTTTCGACCTGGTGGGCGACACGGCCAACGGCGGCCTGTACGTCGAGTCGCAGGTCGTCTCGGGCAGCGCCGCCGGCGGTGTGTTCGAGGACGTCATCGGCACCGACGTCGAGGCGGCGATGCGCGGCGTGAACACGTCGGCCTACGTCCGCATTCCGTTCGACGTGGCCGACCGGACGGCGTACGACTCGCTCACGCTGAAGATCCTGTACGACGACGGGTTCGTGGCCTATCTGAACGGCGTGAAGGTGGCGGAGCGGAACGCCCCCGCCTCGCTCGCCTGGAACTCCGCCGCCACGGCCGACCGGGCGAAGGCCGACGCCCTCGTCTACGCAGAGATCGACGTCTCGGCCTACCTGGACGACCTGCGCGACGGCACGAACGTCCTGGCCATCCACGGGCTGAACTACCAGGTGCCGGACCTGGAGTTCCTGGTCCTCGCGCAACTCGTCGACATCGACATCCTCGTCCTGGGCGAACACTACTTCTCCACGTCCAGCCCCGGCGAGCCCAACACCACCGACTACTATGCCTACGTCAAGGACACGGCCTTCGACCACGACCGCGGGTTCTACGACGCCGCCTTCGACCTCGTCATCTCGACCGCGACGCCCGACGCGACCATCCGGTACACGCTCAACGGCAGTTGGCCCACTGCCACGAGCGGCTACGTGTTCGACCCGGCCACGCCCATCCACATCGTGACGACGACCGTCGTCCGCGCGGCGGCGTACCGCGAGGGGTTCGAGCCCACGAACGTCGACACGCAGACGTACGTCTTCGTGGGCGACGTCATCTTCCAGCCGGCGCTGCCCACGCGGGAACCCGGCGGCACGGAGACGTACCCGGCCACGTGGGGCACGGTGGCCGCCGACTACGAGATGGACCCCAACGTGGTCCTCCAGTACATCAGCACGATCGAGGACGACCTGAAGGCCATCCCGACGATGTCGCTCGTCATGGACATCGACGATCTGTTCGGGCCCAGCGGCATCTATTCGAACCCCACGGTCGAGGACGTGGAGTATCCGGGGTCGCTCGAGTTCTTCCTGGCGGACGGGGGCGATGAGTTTCAGGTCAACGCCAACGTGCGGATTTACGGTGGCGTCGGCCGCGACCCGAGCGTCATGCGGCACTCGTTCCGCGTCGTCTTCGACGGGACGGCCGGCGGACCCACGAAACTCGAGTTCGACCTCTTCGGCGGCAGCGCCGCCGACCGTTTCGATTCCATCATCCTCCGCGCCAACTTCAACGACGGCTGGAACAACATGTCCTGGGGCGACCGGTCGCAGTACCTGCGCGACGAGTGGGCTCGCCAGACGATCCTCGACGCCGGCGGCTACGCGCCGGATGGGACGTACGTGCATCTGTACATCAACGGTATCTACTGGGGGCTCTACAACCCGGTCGAGCGGCCCGACGGCGCGTTTGCCGCCTCGTACTTCGGCGGCGACAAGGACGACTACGACGCCCTCAACTCCGGCGCGATCATCACCGGCGACCGGCAGTTCTACGACGAGATGCTCCGACTGGCCAATACCGGCCACACCGCCACGGGCTATGCCTATGACCCGAACGCCATGGCCAGCGCAGCCAACTACGCGCTCATGCAGCAGTACGTCGAGATCAACGACCTCATCGACTACTGCGTCATGAACTACTACGCCGGCAACTGGGACTGGGACGGCCACAACTGGTATGCCGCGCGCAAACGCGAGCCGGGCGGCAAGTACCGGTTCTTCGCCTGGGACACCGAGTGGATCAACGGGAACTTGGGCGCCAACGAGATTGGGCACACGAACGACGGCGGGCCCGACCGGATCTTCAAGCAACTGATGGCGAACGACGAGTTCCGGATGCTGGCGGCCGACCGCATCTACCGCCTGTTCTTCAACGGCGGGGCCCTGAGCGCCGAGGCCGCGGGCGCCCGCTATCAGGAACTGGCCGACGGCATCTACGAGGCCATGGTTGGCGAGTCGGCCCGTTGGGGCGACCTCCTGGGCGAGCCGCCCCGCACCCGCGACGGCGCCTGGACGAACGAGTTGAACTGGCAGTTGAACACCTACTTCCCGCAGCGGTGGGGTATCGCCCTTCAGCCGTTGCGCGACGCAGGGTTCTACGTGGCCCTGGGGGCCGGCGGCGAGGCCGTCTGCGAGGCACCCAACTTCAACCAGCACGGCGGCATCGTCGAGCCGGGGTTCGAGGTTGTCATGTCGAACCCGAACACCGGTGGCACGATCTATTACACGATCGACGGCAGCGACCCGCGGGCCTCGGGCGGCGGCATTGCGGGCAACGCCCAGATCTACAGCGCCCCCGTGGTCATCGATGAGAGCCGCCTCGTCCGCGCCCGCGTCCTGAACGCCGGCCTCTGGAGCCCCATGCACGAGGCCACGTTCCTCATGGCCCAGCCGCCCACCCTGCGTATTACCGAGATCATGTATCATCCCCAGGACCCGGCCCCCGCCGGCAGCAGTTACCCGCAGGAGGAGTACGAGTTCGTTGAGTTGCAGAACGTCGGGCCCGACCCGCTGAACATCGGCGGCATGCGGTTGGCCTCCGGCGTGGGATATACCTTCCCCGATCTGACGCTTCCCTCGGGCGCGTACGTCGTGGTCGTCAAGAACCTGGACGCCTTCCAGGAGCGGTACGACACCACGGGCATGACGGTCCTGGGGCCGTACACCGGGTCGCTCAGCAACACGGGCGAACGCGTCCGCCTGGAAGGCCGTTTCGGCGAAAAGATCCTCTCCTTCGAGTACGAGACCGACTGGCTCGCCGCCGCCAACGGCGAGGGGTTCTCGCTTACCCTTGTCGACCCGCTCGAAGCCGACCTCGACGCGTGGGCGAACGCCGGCAGTTGGCGCCTCAGCACGTACAAGGGCGGGTCGCCGGGCGGGTCCGACCCCGGCCTGCCGCTGGGCTCGGTGGTCATCAACGAGGTCCTCGCCCATCAGGACGCCGCGCTGGAGGACTGGATTGAACTCTATAACGCGACTGGGGCGGACATCGCCATCGGCGGCTGGTGGCTGAGCGACGAGGGGGCCGACCTCCAGAAGTTCCAGGTCCCCGCCGGCACCGTCCTCCAGGCCGGCCATTACATTTCGTTCAACGAGACCCAGCACTTCGGCGTCGGCGTCATTCCCAACGGCTTTGCCCTGAGCGAATTCGGCGAGGCGGTGTACCTGACCGCCGTCGACGACCTGACCGGCGAACTCATCGGCTACCGCGAGGTCCAGGACTTCGGCGCGTCCGACCGCGGCGTCACCATCGGCCGGTACACGAGCAGCACCGGCCGGGTGGACTTTGTCGCCATGGCCGGCCCCACCAAGGACGGGCCCAACAGCCTGCCGCTGGTCGGCCCCATCGTCATCAACGAGATCATGTATCACCCGGTCGACGAGGGCGACGAGTTCTTCGAGTTGGTCAACGTCTCGGGCGACGACGTGCCCCTGTGGCTCGAGCACGCCGACCTCTCGGTCAGCACCTGGCGGGTCGATGGCGCCGTCGAGTACACGTTCCCGGAGGGCGTGACCCTTCCCGCCGGCGGGTACCTGCTGCTCGTGGGCATCGACCCCGCCGAGTTCCGCGCCAAATACGGCGTGCCGGCCGAGGTCCAGGTCTTCGGCCCCTACACGGGCCTGCTCAACAACGCCGGCGAGAGCATCAAGTTATACAAGCCCGCCGAACCCGACCCCGGCATGGAGGTGCCGTACGTCCGCGTCGACCGCGTTCAGTATGACGACGCCCTGCCGTGGCCGCTGGCCCCCGACGGCCAGGGCCCGTCGCTCCAGCGCCTTGTGGCCACGGCCTACGGCAACGATCCGGTGAACTGGTCCGCCGGGCCCGACGAGGGGACCCCCGGCCGCCTGAACGGCGCCACCGACGTTACGCCGCCGCGCATCCTTGCCGTGACGACCGAGGACGGCGTCCCCAACAAGGTTACCGTGGTCTTCAGCGAGCCGGTCGACCCGGCCACGGCCCTCGACGCCGGCCGCTACGCGCTCGACAACGACGTCACGGTCACGGGCGCCGCCGCCGGGGCCAACGACCGCACGGTCGTCCTCACCACGACGACGATGAGCGAAGGGCCCGTCTACCACCTGACCGTCGGCGGCGTCCGGAACCTGGCGTTGATCGAGATCCTGCCCGGCACCGAGGTCACGTTCTCGTACATCGACGCCGGCAGCGGCCTGAAGGGCGAGTACTTCCACTGGTCCGATGTCAACAACATGTTCCTGGAATCGAACCTCGCCCTGACCCGGACCGACCCCGGCGTCGACTTCGGCTGGGGCGACGGCGCGCCCGACCCGGTCGTCGGGGCCGACAAATTCGCCGTCCGCTGGACCGGAAGCGTCAAGGCCCTCTACACCGAGACCTACACGTTCTACACGGTGACCGACGAAGGTGCGCGGCTGTGGGTGAACGGCCAGCAACTCGTCGAGGACTGGAACTGGCACGGCGACACGTGGAACTCCGGGACCGTCAGCCTGGTGGCCGGCGAGTTCTACGACATCCGGATGGAGATGTTCGAGGACGGCGGTGGGGCCACGGCCAGGCTCCTCTGGTCCAGCCCGCACCAGGCCCAGCAGGTCATCTCGGCCGAGCGGCTGTACGACACCACCTGGCCCGGCGTCGGATCGGCCAAGGCCGAGGGCGCGAGCACGGTCGCCCTGGTCTTCACCGAGCCAATGGACCGCGACTCCGCCCAGGACCTGGCCAACTACACGGTCACCCATGCCGGCGGCGAGTTGACCCTGACCGGGGCGGCCCTTCTACCCGACCACCGTACCCTGTGGCTCGCTGCGGCCACGCCCATGACACCGGGCGTTACCTACACGGCCATCGTCTCGAACGTCATATCCCAGTCCGGCACGAGCGTCCGCGACGGCACCGAGAGCATGCTGATCTACACGGCCGCGGGCACCGGCAACGTCCTGCGCGAGTACTGGACCGGCATCTCCGGCAATGAGATTTCGCTCCTGAAGGCCGACGTGCGGTATCCCAACAACCCCACCGGGAGGACGTACGAGCCGCTGTTCGAGGCCCCGCCGGGGTTTGGCGACGCCTACGGCACGCGGATGCGGGGCTATCTCCACCCGCCGGCCACCGGCGACTACACGTTCTGGATCGCCACTGACGACAACGGCGAACTCTGGCTCAGCGACAGCGAGGACCCCGCCGGCGCCGTCCGCATCGCCTACGTGCCCAGACGGGTCGGCTCGCGCCAGTGGTATCAGATTGCCCAGCAGCAGTCGGCCCCCATCCACCTCGAGGCCGGCCACCGGTACTACGTCGAGGCCCTCCAGAAGGAAGGCGGTGGCGACGACAACCTGGCCGTCGCCTGGCAGTTGCCCGACGACACTTTCCAGGGGCCCATCCCCGGCGAGCACCTGTCGCCCTACATCCTGGTCCCCGACAAGACCGTCAGCATCGCCGCCACCGACCCCGACGCCTCCGAGACCGGCCCCGACTCGGGGCAGTTCACCGTCACCCGCTCCGGCGGCACCGCCGCCGTGGACGTGTACTACACCGTCACCGGCACGGCCCGGACGGGCGACATGCAGCAGTACCTCAGCGGCACGCTGCACCTGGCTTCCGGCCAGATGTCCGCCACGATCGACGTGCTGCCGCTCGACGACGCCGACATCGAAGGCCCCGAGACCGTTGTCCTGATGTTGGTCCCCGACAGCGCCTACGCCATCGTCATGGCCGCGGCCGTCGTTACCATTGCCGACAACGATCTGGTGCTGCCGACGGTCGAGATTGCTGCCACCGACCCGAGCGCGGCCGAATCGGGCACGGACCCCGGCCAGTTCACCGTCACCCGGACGGGCGACCTCGTGGGCGCCCTGACGGTGTACTACACGCTGGGCGGCACCGCTGGCGCGGGCGACTACACGCCGACGCTCACGGGCCAGGTCGTGATTCCGGACGGCTCGGCCTCGGCCGTCATCACCATCACGCCGGTCGACGACGGTGAGCAGGAACCCGACGAGACGCTCGTCCTGACGCTCTCGGCCGACGCCTCGTACACGCT
>Ga0307379_10014793_pt1 | contig 10033 bp, 4 predicted proteins | sample UN2MG_FD_202237 | JGI IMG/M metagenome (GOLD analysis project Ga0307379, IMG submission 202237) | Soil microbial communities from Risofladan, Vaasa, Finland - UN-2 | ecosystem: Environmental > Terrestrial > Soil > Coastal area > Acid sulfate soil | place: Finland: Risofladan, Vaasa | collected... | reverse complement strand
CAAGGCCCCATGATTGTTCATCACATGTTCCTTTAGCCATTCATTCTGGCCTGCCACACTGTATTCATAGGGTTGCCAGAAATAGGGCCCCAAGACTTCGGACACGTCCCCATCCATTCCCCCCGGACCACCGTAGGCATAGGTCTGGTAGTTGCTGCGAATCCAATGAATCGTGGGAAACTCGCTACAGATCCAAGCCCCGGCATTGTCCTGTGCCCCGTTTTCGAAGACCCTTAGCTTGGCCACAAAGGCACCCACTTCTGCGGCTGTGTGCTGCGTCCGGTAGTCCACCAGTGCCTGAGCCAGGGTATTGGACCCGGCATTCATCACAACCCAGATTGGTCGGGGATCCGGTTTAGTCACAGCCTCTATGATTAAGACCGAGCCGGGACTGGCATTACCTTCCTTGACATCCGCGATGCCATAGGCCGTCTGCCCTGACTTGGTAATGCTGCGTAGATAATCCGGTACGGGCCAGCCCTGGGCGTGTTGTTTGAGATTGTCCAGAACCTGCTCGTAACCGTCGATGAGTTTCAGGAAGAGATCCGGACGCGTAGTATTGCGTAGATACTTGCCCGTCACGGCAATCAGCCCTTCCAGCTCAAACTCATTCGAACACATTAGCATGTGGGCCATCTGTTGTTCTTCATCCGGTTCATTACCCATATCCGCCAGGATGATCAAACGTGACTTTGAATTGTCTGCTGCTTGCGCATGGGTTAATGACACGCACAGAACCAGACAGACACATACTATCCAAATGAAATGTCGGTTGCTCATATCTCTCAACTCCTTTTCTTATAAAACTGTGTTGGGAACGCCTTGGGCCTCTTCCAAGTTTCCAGTTTCTAGTTTCCGGGTTCAAGCTCCTCAACCATTCTGATTTCGTCCTCAGCATCTTTACGAAGCTGGGCCCAGTCCAGCACACCTGTGCGGGCCAATACCTGCGACTTGTACCGACTCTCCGAAAGCTTGGTGTAGTCCGTCCAATGTTTGGCGCCTGCACGCAAGTATTGGAGGGCCTGAGCTTGGTGTTGCTCCTTGCCGGTTTCCTTATAGAAACCATAGGCCACCGTTGCACGGATCTTGTCCGCGTAAAACTGCCCGAGCAAGGCCATGGCCCGACAATCCCGGACTGTTGCCGTCAATTCAGGAGACGCCTGCTTTAACAACTCTGTTGTGCCCTGTAGGGCATCTCCCGCCGCGCTGTCCAGTTTCTCGGCAATCCCCAGCGGGGTGGTTGCGGAGATTTCCTTTTTGGCCAGAACCGCCAGTACGTAGTCTTTTGGATTGAGGATACCGCTCTTTTGCATGGTGGGATTGTCATAAAAATCGACCACCGTACGATAACCGGCTCCATCTTTACAGCCTTCCACTGCCCACATGTAGTCCCAATCGCACCAATGGAAACGATTGACCAGGGGGATAACCTTGGAGGCCGCCTGCCAGGTGTCGTAGAGAAGCGGCACGGATTCATCCGGGAATCTTTCCCTCAGGACATCCAAGAAATACCCTCGTTCCAGGGACGGATCATAGCCCAGTCGGCCCCAGAGCATAAAGCGGTACCAGTGTTTGGTGATTTCCAGTTGGGGCGGTTGCGATGCATCTTTGGTGACGAACTCTCGGCCCCAGACATAGCCGTCCGAACCCATATGGTAGCCTGCGGTATAGTCCTGGGGAAAATTCTTTAGAAAAGCCCGTACATAATCCGGATCTCCCCAGCGGTGGATAAAGATGTCGTCGTTACGTAAATTCCACCAGGATTTGAGCTTGTATTGCTTTAGATCCTTGAGCAGGCGATCGGCGAACGGAATCTCAGGTGAGGAGTACAACCGGGCCTTGGCATATTTAAAACTCACATCAAAGGCATCGGGGTACTGGCCCCAGATCTGCATGATATTCTTCATGTCTGAGTTCCAGACCCGGTGTATAAAGTGGACAGTCCGTTCGGGGTGTTCTTTTTTGGCGTCAAGAACCCCCAGTCCATAGGCCTGCCACACCCAGTTTTCCCGCGTGTAGGGAAGTCCCGGCTGATCATCCGGCATATGCTCACCGGAAGTCACGCCAATGCCTTTCAAATCCGGATATGTTTCAATGAAGGTCTTAACGGCCTGACGATAATAAGCCAGCGTTTTGGGATTGTTAATTTGATGGCTTATACCGTATTTTCCGGGTGTTTCTTCCTGCCGCTGAATACTCCAGGACTCGTAATCCGGCTTGACCGGTTGGGCCACACTGTTGGGACAGATATTCCAGGTAATGAAATAGATGTCAATACCGCGGTCCTTGCCGTAACGCATAACCTTACGCCAAAAGTCGATCTTCTGCTCAATGGTAATGGTCTTGACGACCTTGAGGTTGTCCATTACCTGCTCACTAACCAGTTGCACGGGTCCCCACAGATGTTTTTGGGTAAACAGGTCCATTGTACATACGCAGACGTCCGAAAGGGCCACGTCCTCGTAACCCTCGATCTTGGTCATGACAGGAAAGGGATGCGGATTCCAGAGGGTCAGCGTGTTGTAGCGGTGCAGTGCCATATTATCCATGAATTCCGTCCAGAAGTCCCAGTTCCACATCTCGGCAATATTGTACAGGGCCGCGTGACCGCAATCCGCATAACTGGGGGTGCGCGCATCCAGAGGAATATTGAACTTGATGCCACGTTTTTCGATGAATGGCTTGCCCCTCATGTCCGTCAGATTCTTGAGCTTCTGATGACGAATCCTCTCGGCCAGTTCCAGACCCCCATACATGACGCCGCGTGCATCCCCACCGGTGACAGTTATCGTGTCGCCTTCACGTGTGATCCGATAGGCCTGCTCTCCCAGATGCTCGGCACCCAGGACCAATGTCACTGACAAGGAAGTCATGTTGTTTTTTTGCAGTGCCTCCTGAATATGTTGCGCCGCAAACTGAGCCTGCGGCATATCCTGGGGGTAAGTGAGTTCGCCGGCCGTAACCAAGGAAGCGAACGACATAAGGGAAAGAACTAAAAGTTTCTTCATGGTCTTGACTCCAAAAGTGTGCCACATCGGCAAAGGCATATGAACGTCAGTCATATTAATCTCAAAGTTAGGCTCTACTTCTTAATCAGTCCGTAACAACCATAGCCCGTTGGACCAGTATTCTCATCCCAATCTATACCGGCAGTCCACGTCATGGCGCCATACTCATATGCACCCGCATCTGGAGCAGCGCCGACGAAACCATCCGTAACTCCTGCTATTTGTTTCCCATAATCTATGGGTTGTGTCCCTGCCTTAACACTGAAGTCTCCCTCAACACTGTTAACAAACGGATCACTTGTCATGGTCAGATTGTTCTGTTTGTCCGCCTGTTGCTCCCAGTTGTCATTGTCTGCCAGATTGTTCCACACACGCACATTACTGAATGCCGTTCCTTTCCTATGCCAAGCTCCCATCGCTTCAGAGCTGCTCCAAAGCGTATTGTTAAAAATATCCAGATCTCTGCCATTCAAGTTTATTTGTACACTTGTCCATTCGGTATTCCACACTACATTATGATGCACCTTGAATCCCGCAGCGTCATTATCAAGATATATCCCTGCCGCCTTGTACAACTTTCCACGAGAGAAGATGTCATGAAACCAGTTGTGGTGTATTTCACAGTGGTAGGGTCCCCCAACTGTATAGATCAGCCCACAGTCGTCGGCAATGAGGTTGCTACTATACACATTGTTGTAACTAACCACCGAGTTCGTGTTAAAGAGTTGTATGCAATCGCGGCCACCTCGGTAAATCACATTTCCGGTAATGGTCGTCTTTGTTCCACGGCGAAGCATAATTGGCGCATCATAGTCACCGATGTAATCGAAATCATGTATACTACTATTTTTAACGATATTGTTCGTTCCCTCTACCCGAATACCGGAACCTGTGCCAAAGGCAATCTCACACTTTTCGATCACATTGTTTGAGCCGTGGACAGCGATACTTTGTGTTCCGGTGACAAAACTATCCACTACTCCACTCGTATGATTTCCATAGATAGATGAGACACCATAAAGCAGGTTGTTCGAAGCAGAGCCTGTTATCTCAATAGATCCACCCAACACCGCCAAGTTTCGGATTTCGATATAATGTCGGTCTTCCAGATCAATGGCGACCTCCCGGCGCTTCATCATAACCACGTCATCTGCCGGCGTTGTCCCATCAGGAGTTTGGAAGTACAAGGTGTTGTTTGCAACATCGAAGTACCATTCGTTGGCATAATCGAGCGTCTCCTTAATACCCCCGAGATAAAAATCGCCTAGCCCAGCCGGTGGATGTGAACCACCTACCCAGCTCGATGGCAGGACACAGTGCACCCTCGTAGCGGTGTTGCTCGTTATCCAACTGCGCCACGACGTCCAACCCGACTTGTCGCAATAGAAAAACACATATCCGCCTTGTGACCAGTCATAGGGTGGTATACCCGCATCATAATCCAAATAGGCATTGTCTTTTACGTGTTCATCACTTCCTCCCGTATTTCGCAAGGAGTTAAGCGTAAAGGGATCCCCGTCTGTATTGTTGGGCCAACGTGCGAGATCGCAGGCTACAGGGCCGTTCATTACAAAGTTATTCTGGCCCAAGTCCCAATCTACAGTGGTTTTGTAAATACTGCCCTGGTCTAAAGTCCAACCGCCCAACGGCTGCATGGCCGTAATGATGACCTTGTCTCCATCCTTTGCCCTGTAGACGATTGGATTGCCTGCAGTACCTGAATTTGCAGGCCGTAGAGTTTCATCATACCTACCTTCGTAAACAATCACCACATCGCCGGCAACTGCGACATTGGCAGCTTTTTGAATGGTCAAAAACGGTGCAGACTCTGTTCCTGGACTACCATCGTTACCGCTTTTTGCAACGTGATATTCTTCGGCACAGACAAAACACGTAAACAAATTGCACGTTAATGCAATTCCAAATACTGATATGACAAACTTACTCATTGTGTGTACTCCTTAATTGTGTGAGATTCATCACAATGTCTCAATGGCCGTGATCAATCTTTGATCTGTATTTCAAGGCATTGACTGGTGATATCACCGGCTGTTGCGGTTACCTTTACCTTGCCGTTTTTGTCTTTGGACTGTAAGACAAGCAAGCACCGCCCCTGCGATGTTTTGCAGTGGTTTGTTTGATAGTCCTGATCAATGGTGCTCGAACCGTTATCCACACCCAGCCGCCTGACGTCACCCTGAATATCAAACACCAATTCACGGTCCTCGATGGTTACCGGCACGCCGTTCTGATCCACCAGTTGGGCTGTAATATTCACCACATCATAGAAATCAGATGCCATGATCGGCTTATCGGCAGTAAGTTCAATGCTTGCTGCCTGCTGGGAGGTCTTTATTTGCCAGTCCACTCGTTTACCGTCCTTTGTACCGACAGCCGTAATGGTACCTGCAGTATAGGTGGTCTTCCATTTCAAGACACGGTCTTCGGCATGCGCCAGTTTATGAATCCCCTGTGACAGACCGTTCACAAACAACTCGACCTCCGGGCAATTGGTGTAGACTTCAACAACAACAGGCTCGTCTTTCTGATAATTCCAGTGTGAATTAACTGGGTACCAGCCCCAGTGCCGACGTTTCCAGGCACCGGGCGTTTTCTCGATGATCTGTTGTTGTTCCTCATCCCATTTATAAATGGATTTCTCCAGTTCTTTGGTCGTGATATACACATGCGGTTCATCGTTCCACAGAGTACGGAACATGTGCCAGCTCGGTTTCTTAAATCCCGCAAAATCCAGCAGTCCGCTGTTACTGCCTTTGCTGGGCCAGCGCCCCGATTCGCCGAGATAAGCGATACCCGTCCAAAGGAAAATGCCGTGTATATAGGATTTCTCAATGACCGGTTTCCACTCATGCCATTGGGTCCAGTTCTCAGTACCAATGATCATCTTATCAGGGTAGTGCCTATGCCCATAATCGTAGACAGATTGCCGGTAACTGTAGCCGATCACATCCAGGGCATCCGTATACCCGGAAAACGAACTCACAGAGGGAATGACCAGGTTGGCTGTGACCGGACGGGTAGTGTCTATTTCACGTACCCAACGGGCCAGATTCCTGGCCGTATCCGCCAAGTCGCGTTTACCGAAATCCCTGGCGTAGAAGTTCTTCTTAATGGTCTCTACATCATAGGGTGGCTCATCATCGTAGTAATTGACCTTGTTTTTCTTCTCCCAGTATCCGGTAGATTGACCATAGCGTGGGTAGGTCCACTCGATCTCGTTGCCCAGGCTCCACATGACAATACAGGGGTGATTGCGGTCACGCAGGACCATACTCTTGATATCCGCCTCGGCCCACTTCTCGAAATAGCGTGTGTACCCGGCCGTCACCTTTTCCGCCTTTTGCTGGTTATAGTTGTTGCGTTTATCTTTGGGGTTGTCCCATTCGTCAAAGGCCTCATCCTGCACCAGAAAACCCATACGGTCACAGAGGTCCAGAAAGGCCTCGGACGGCGGGTTATGCGCGGTACGAATGGCATTACAGCCGGCCTCTTTCAGGGCCTTCAGTCGTCGCACCCACACACCGTCCGGTACGGCCGCCCCCACCAGGCCACCGTCGTGGTGCAGACAGACGCCCTTAAAAAGCCGTTGTTTACCATTCAGGAAGAAGCCCTTTTGCGCGTCATACACAAGACTACGAATACCAAAAGTCGTTTGACACCGGTCAAGGACCTGCCCATCCTGTTTTATCTCGGTAGCCACGACATACAGATGCGGATTGTTCGTGTCCCACAACTTAGGTTTAGTCACCAAGATCAGTTGTTCCACATCACGTGTTTCACCGGCCAAAAGACGCGTCTCTTTGCTGTTCTCACCGACACAGCGATGGTCCGCGTCTACCAGTCGCAGTTCAACACTCACCTTGGCCGGCAAAGGACTGCTATTTTTGACCGTCGTACGCACCATAACCTCGGCTTGATCTGCCTCTGCCACGGGCGTGGTCACATAGCTGCCCCACTGCGGCACATGAATCGGGTGGGTGGTCACCAGCTTGACCTTACGATAGATTCCCGAGCCCGGATACCAGCGACAATCCACAAAGGCCGAGCGATCCGCACGTACAGCCAGCACATTCGGTTTGTCGCCATAGGTCAAATGCCCAGTCAGATCGTAACGAAACGGTATGTAGCCATAGGGACGTTGCCCTAGTGGATGTCCATTAATCCACACCTCGGCATTGTTGTACACACCGTCGAATTCGATCCAGGTCACCTTGCCTTGGGCCTCCTGCGGTAGCGTAAAACGTTTACGATACCAACCAATCCCACCGGGCAGAAAGGCCGTGGCCCCGGCGGTTTCCTCCTGGGTAAAGGACTCTTCCACACTCCAGTCATGGGGCAAACGGATATCCCGCCACGCGGAGTCGTCGAACGCAGGCAAAGTCGCTTCAGGTGAATCGCCCCGCGAAAACTTCCAGCCAAAATTGAAGTCCTGCGTGACACGCGCGTCCCAATTAGAGGAAGGGGCGACGCACAGTGAGGCGCACGTAACAAACATCCATAAACCGACAACTCTAACCATGATTTCCATCCTTTTCACATTTACAAGTATCTATCATCCATTTCAGAGATAGGGAATCCGGATTAGTATACATCAATTCCAATGAACCACCAGCGATTCCCAAATTCTAAATGGCGGTGCAATTATCGTAATTTTATTGCCCTTTCTTTTGAAATCAATAGGTGCTGAAGAATTGGTCGCATGAATGGATTTGATCGTTCTTGTGGTATTGACTTCAATGGACGGCCCAGAAATAGTCACCGGTTTTTGAAGCGTACGGGGTGCATTCGTTCGCATATCAGACATATACGAGACCAGGTGAAAGGCTGTTTCGTGGTCTTTTTCAGTGACAAAAAATTGAACCATAGATCCCCCATGTCGCATAGCATAAAGATCACCAGCCGATTCTTCGATGATGGCCTGCAATGCACAGGATAGACCACGCCAACCACGCTCCCAGTATTGCGAAGCCAGAGGTTGTGCGGCAAAATAGACTTTCCCTTTTTTGTAGCTGTTCACTGAAAATGCCGGATTGTCAAGAATCTCTCCCATGGGGAGACCGCCCTGAACGATTCTGCCCGGTGCTGCAATAGGGGCCAGCATAGAAGCTTCTTCCAGAGATGCCTGGGTCGCTGTTCCCCAGATGCCAACAGGCAATCGATACACATCCTCCGGCCATATCGCTTGCAGTTTGGTTCCCTCAGCAGAAAAGAATGTCTTTTTATAGTCAAACCATCCTTTTACTCGAATGCCTGCGAGTTTTTCAAAAAATGAATAATCTGAGGCCCGTGCCTTACTCCAATTTTCATCGGCATCCAGGACAGCAGGAAGGCCTCCAATCAAAACAAGGCCCCCTCCCTCTTTTACATAAGCCTCAATGGCATTCGCTGCTTCAGATCCAATGTATTTCAATTCCGGTATGACCAGTGTCTTATAGCGTGTAAGGTTCACCTTTAGATCGGCATCAAACAAAATATGGGCAGTCATGCCTGCCTCTACAACCGCCGTGTAGGTGCCATAGAATGGGTCGGCTCTAGCTGCGTCAGGAGATAAAACTGACCATTTTTTGCCTAACATCCGCTGTTGTTCGGGGCTGACCAATATGGCAATATCCGCATAAGGTGTCGCGCCGGATACGACTTTCTCCATTTTTGCAGTCCCGCCAAAAGCATCCCTGTAGAACCGGACCTTCTCATCCTCAATCCGCATATCAAAGGGCCTGAGAACATCCCCTAACATAAACGTCCCACAGGAGGCCAGCGTCACAGCAAATTCCCTTTGGATATCATAAATGCTGCGCGTATTAAACTCCTGCCACCAGTACTCTCGCTGCATATTAATGTCAACCGGCTTATCACGCCATGACCATACTGCTAATGCCAAAGCAGCATTTAACGGACCGTTATTAAAGCGTATATCCCCTGTATTAAAATCAAAACCGTCCGGGGCAGGATAGGCCCACATACCGCCACCGACCCAGTCACTGCCAAGGACGTACTCGGGATTCATCTCATGCACAGCTTTGCTCACCAAGTTCATTTTGTCCCACACCAGTTCCTGTAAATGTTTGTAATAAGAACGCCAATTGGGGTCATTTCTATCAACAGGGATATCCTTGCCATAGAGTTTCCGGCATCTCTCACAGTAGCATGGCGCTGAAAAGAAGTTGTAGTGTGAATCCATCCAAAAGGCGTCCACCGGGTAATTATTGGCGATCTCTGCCATTTGCGGGATTAAGGAGTCTTCCCAGTATCGACTGGAAGGACAAACCACCGAATCTTCCCAAAAGTCATTGGAACGGGAATCGTCCGATGATCCCTTGGCATCCACCGTGACCCAGTCAGGGTGTTTTTTTGCATCGGCTTCACAGAGAGGGGCAATATTGAAGTAGGCAATGACATGAAGGCCTCTTTGATGGAGTTCTCTGGAAACGTCTCCATACAGATCGGTTTTTAATTGAGGATGCGGCGAGTTAAATTTCGAAGGGTGATACGCGAACCCATTCCCTCCCCTGGCAAAAAATACCACCGCCTGGGTTCCACTCTTTTTCAATTGTTCGGCAAAATGGGCAGGATCAAAATTCTTTCCCAATTCTGTCTCTTTAGCAGAGGTATGCAAATCAAAATGAATCTTACGGACATTTTGCTGCCAAAAGTTTTCCTTACGATCCGCATGGCCGGCCCATAAACCGGATTGACTCAGAAGCACTGTGAAGAGCACAAAAAAACGACAAAAGGTTTTCACGATAAACTCCTAAAAAAAATCAGGGAACGATATCCGAAGTCCCCTTCTTTTTGGCCTTGATCGGCACCAATTTGAAGGAACGTACGAAATCCACATACATGGTATTTTTAGCAGGATCATTCAGATTCTCGATCAAGGGTAAACCGTTCCATTTAAAGACCTCGGTATCAAAGATCATATGCAAGTTCTCTTCAAAAGGCACGGAAGGTTGCACCTCCATTACTTTGATGCCGTTGTAGTAAAACCAGAGAGTATTCGGATC
>Ga0307379_10014792_pt1 | contig 10034 bp, 8 predicted proteins | sample UN2MG_FD_202237 | JGI IMG/M metagenome (GOLD analysis project Ga0307379, IMG submission 202237) | Soil microbial communities from Risofladan, Vaasa, Finland - UN-2 | ecosystem: Environmental > Terrestrial > Soil > Coastal area > Acid sulfate soil | place: Finland: Risofladan, Vaasa | collected... | reverse complement strand
GTTCCCTGGTGATTTCGGTCTGGCCACCGCCAAAGTGAACATGGTTATCGTCGGCCGGGATTGGTTCGTTGAGCGCATCACCTGAAGGAGTTTCCGCATTGATCAGCAGATGATGATGCCCCGTTTTTTCTTTTTCGGTGCCTGCCGGGGCTACACCCATGCCCTTCAGGCCAAACTGGATAGCGACCGGATTTGAGACGGTATCGCCGTCCTTCAGGTTGATGAAATATACAGCAGCGCCATCAGGGGCCGGGGTCTCTCCGGCAAAGGCCTGGCCCGACAGGGCGACGAAGGTTGCAAGACTTACGGCAGCAAACAGTTTCCTCATTGTAGTCTTCCTTGTTGTTGGTACCGGCTCTAAGCCAGCGCACGGTTTACTACGTATTGCGAAGTCTGAAAGATCAACAAGGCTGCAATGCGGCTGCTAACCAATGCGGCAGCTAACTGAAGTTTCGCAGAACAAAAAACAGGATACCAGCCAGCACAGCGGTCGCAGGAACTGTAATGATCCAGGCGGCGATAATGGTCACGAAGTGAGACCGGCGAACCAGTTTTCTGTAAACGATTTCGTCTTCGCTGCGTTCATCTGCCACCACGCTTGCCGTCGGCTTCTTGCTGCCAGCCCGTTTGGCCAGATACTCACGGCGGCGTCTTGAGTGCGTGGTGTAGTATTCGCGCAGGAACCCGACTCCAAACACCCCGCCAACTGCAATGTGAGTGGAACTGACGGGCAGGCCCAGGCCGGAAGCGATGAGCACGGTTATCGCCGCGGAAAGTGCCACGCAGAACGCCCGCATGGGGTTCATCTTGGTAATCTGCTCGCCGACCATTTTTATGAGTTTTGGTCCGTACAGGAAAAGTCCGAGGCTGATTCCAAAAGCACCAATCATCATCACCCAAAGCGGAATGCCGACCTTGGCATCCACTGAGCCGGACTGGATGGTGTGCAGGATGGCAGCAAGCGGGCCAACAGCGTTTGCAACATCATTGGCACCATGGGCAAACGACAAAAGCATGGCCGAAAAGATCAATGGTATGTGGAACAGTTTGCGCAGTGATTGATTGCGGTTTTCCATGCCTTCCGATTGTTTCCGAATGATCGGGCGCAGCAAGAGATTAGCCGCGATGAACACTGCTGCTCCCAGCAGGGCGATGGTGTAGGCATCCGGCGCCCAGAGCCTTTTCAGACCCTTCATCACAAGGTAGCAAGTGAAGGCGGCGAGCATGATGGACACCAGCAACGGTACCCATTTGCGTGCTGCCGCGATCTTGTCATCCTGATAGATGATGTTGGATTTGATGAACCACAGGAACAGCGCTGCAATACCGCCGCCCAGTATGGGAGAAATCACCCAGCTGGCTGCAATCGCGCCCATGACTGACCAGTTCACAACGCCAAATCCTGCCGCTGCAATGCCGGCGCCCATGACGCCACCAACAACAGAATGAGTGGTGGAGACGGGCGCGCCGATCCAGGTGGCGAGATTGACCCACAATGCGCAGGACAACAGGGCTGCCATCATTGCCCAGATGAATGTGCTGGCGTCGGCAACCTGCTTTGGATCGACAATACCCTTGGAGATGGTGGACACCACGTCACCCCCGGCAATGATAGCGCCAGCACTTTCAAATACTGCGGCGATGACCAGAGCTGCCACGAGCGACATGGCCTTCGAGCCGACTGCCGGGCCGACATTGTTCGCAACATCGTTGGCGCCAATATTCAGAGCCATGTATCCACCGAGAGTGGCCGCCGCCACGATCAGTGCGCTGTTGGGGTTTTCACCGGAGTATGCCGCGGCCAGAAGTCCGGCACATGCCAGGAAGATGATGGCGATGCCCGGTGCCAGCAACTGCATGGAAACCGCACGTGACGCTGTCTCCATGGTTGCAAATTTGGAAAGATCCTTGTCCAGCGACGTCTTGCGCACTTGCGCCGTGTCTGTTTGCTTGCCCTGGCTCATTATTGGAAGCTCATCCGCTCTATTGTGACATTTATGACAGTTGTGTGACTATCAAATGCAGCGGGTCAAAACCACGCTTTGGCGCAAGTTATACCCGTTTATTCATGTGCTGGTGGCCACGGGCAGGCCTTGTGCCTTGAGTTGGATGAGCAAGCGCCTGAGGCCTTCATCACTTATCCGCTCTGACGCCTTGTCTATGCAAAGCCACTTGACCTTGCGCTGGCCGACTTCCGGAAACCTCTTCTTCTGCTCTGGCTCAATCATCAGATATACATCCATGCGGATTGGCATTTCCAGGCCGTCTTCCAGATCCTTGGTCGCCTTGTAGGATGCGAAAGTTTCGGGAACAACCTTGCCTTCCAGACCGGCCTCTTCCCACGCTTCCAGTTTGGCAGTGTCTGAATGACTGAGGTCCGGCTCCGGCCAACCCTTGGGAATGATCCACCGCCTGGTGCGCCGCGACGTGATCAGGCATACCTGCAGTTCGCCATTGCGGACCCGGCAGGGCAGGGCGGCAATCTGCAACACCTCATTGCGCAGGCCAAGCAGTCTGATGGCATTCCTGAACCAGTTGCCGGTTGATATGTCTGTCATGGGTCTGTGCCGCGATTTGACTTTGCTTTGTGGTATCCAAAGATATGCAAGTGTCGTGATTCGTGCTCATGTTCATACGGAGAGAAAATTTACCCCCGCCTGACAAGCCGCATCAACCCGTCTTCAAGACCAGCCTGCTGGTCTACACCGCATGCGGCTTCGTTTTTCTGGCGCTTGTCGGCTGGTGGTTCTTTGACTCGTTGGTGTAGATATTATTCCATTGGCGTGAAGCCGGGTTGGGATTATCCTTCGGATCATGAACCTTCGCCCAAACATCACTACGGCTCATTCGGTCTGCCCGCACGATTGCCCGTCCACATGCGCGCTTGAGGTGGAGCTTCTCGACGCTCATACTATCGGGCGCGTGCGCGGTGACAAGAAAAACCCCTACACAGCAGGCGTAATCTGCGAAAAGGTAAGCCGCTATGGCGAACGCATGCACCATCCTGACAGGCTGCTGCATCCGCTGAAACGCAAGGGAGCAAGAGGTTCTGGCGATTGGCAGCAATTGTCATGGGACGATGCGCTGGATGAAGTGGCACAGGCCATGCTGCGTGCCGAGGAAAAGCACGGTCCAGAGGCCGTCTGGCCGTATTATTATGCAGGCACCATGGGGCTGGTCATGCGCGATGGCATTCACCGGTTGCGTCATGTGAAAAAGTATTCCGGGCTGCTCGATACGTTTTGTGTGGCCTTGTCGAATTCAGGTTATACTGCTGGTACAGGCAAGCTGGCCGGTACCAGCTCCAGTGAAATCCAGCATGCAGACGTGGTGGTGCTGTGGGGCACCAACCCGGTCAATACGCAGGTCAATGTCATGACCCATGTGGCCGCAGCCCGAAAGGCGCGCGGTGCAAAGCTTGTGGTTGTGGACATCTACGACACCGGCACCATGAAAAAGGCTGACATGGGACTGGTCATCCGCCCGGGTACAGACGGAGCGCTGGCATGTGCGGTCATGCACATTGCCTTCCGCGATGGTTATGCAGACCGCGCCTACATGGAAAAATTCACTGATGATCCGGCAGGTCTGGAAGCACACCTGAAATCCAGGACGCCGGAGTGGGCAGCCGCCATCACCAGGCTAGATGCGTCACGGATCGAGGCTTTCGCAAAGCTGATCGGGCAGACAGCAGCGACATACTTCCGCCTCGGCTACGGCTTCACACGTTCGCGCAATGGGTCGGTCAACATGCATGCGGTGACATGCATTCCGACTGTCATGGGCCACTGGCAGCACAAGGGCGGCGGTGCGCTCCATTCAAATTCCGGCATCTACAACTGGAACAAGACGCTGATTGAAGGACTTGATGCGTTTGACCCAACTGTGCGCATGCTGGATCAGTGCCGCATTGGACCCGTGTTGTGTAACGATCCGCATGATCTGCAAGGCGGCCCGCCCGTGACGGTCCTGTTTACCCAGAACACCAACCCGCTGTCGGTTGCGCCGCATCAAAACGCTGTCAAGCAGGGGTTCGCCCGCGATGATCTGTTCATCTGTGTGCACGAGCAATTCATGACCGAGACAGCGGAGCTGGCCGACATCGTGCTGCCTGCCACCATGTTCCTTGAACACGACGATGTGTATCAGGGCTCGGGCCATCAATACATCCAGCTGGGCCGCAAGCTGGTCGAAGCGCCGGGCGAGTGCCGCAACAATCATGAAGTGCTGTGCGGGCTGGCATCGCGGGTAAGGGCCGAACATGAAGGCTTCACCATGAGCCCGCGCGAAATCATCGACTGGACACTTGAACGCTCCGGGCGGCCTTCATTTGACGAGCTGGAAGACAGCAAGTGGGCCGATGTCCAGCCTGACTTCGACACAGCGCATTACCTCAATGGTTTTGGCCACCCGGATGGCAGGTTCCGGTTCAGGCCAGACTGGAAGGCTGTTCGCCAGCGGTCAAATGCCGGGTCCAAGGGGCCGGTTGGGGACATGCCGGTATTTCCCGATCACTGGCAGGTGATTCATGAGGCAACCGAAGAACATCCTTTCAGGCTGGCAACGTCACCAGCGCGCACGTTCCTGAACTCAACCTTTACCGAGACGCCAACCTCAACCGCGCGCGAAGGAAGGCCTGAACTGCTGATGCACTCTGCCGACATGGCCGCCAATGATTTCAGTGACGGAGACAGGGTTCAGGTTGGAAACCAGCAGGGTGCAGTGACGTTGCACTTGCGGGTTCACGATGCGGTCAGGCGCGGCGTGGTGGTTTCCGAAGGCATCTGGCCCAACACAGCCTATGAAGACGGGTGCGGAATCAATACTCTGGTGGGTGCCGATCAGCCAGCTCCGGTTGGTGGTGGCACATTTCACGACAATCATGTCTGGGTGAGGGCCTGCTGACGGAAGGGCAGCTTTATACTTGACTCATCGCGTTGGTTCGAGTCCGCAAGCTGTTGAAAAGAATCATTTCTCTGTTTTGAGAATCGCAGCATGTTTTGCCCATGATTTTAGCGGGCAATAAATCACCATTGATTAAACTGGCTTGCATGGCGGGCTTGATTGCGATTGCCACACTGGCGCCGCTTGCCGTACTGGCAGCGTCATTTTCCTGATCTCATTGTTTTGCAAGCTCGGGGTAAAACTCTTTCATCATCCGTTCATTGTAGGCGACCAGATTGCCATGTGAACAGGCCGCCTCAAGTATGCCGCCTTCGAACAAGGGACACAGTGAACCCGCGACGAAGCTGAACACTGTCGCATCTGCACCGCATAGCTGGTTTCCCATCAGGTATTTGTTTTCACCAATGATTTGAGACAGGGCCTGCAAGGCATGGGATGCCAGCCTGACGATGTCGGCGCGTGAGTGTCGGCCCATGCCATGACCCCACAGATTGCGCTTCACCTGCCGACGGATGAACGGCACCAGCAACAGGCGCACCGGAGCCGGGATGACCTCAAAATACCTGCGCGGGCCCTTGTCAAAATTCTCGTCAATCACCCAGCGGTCATGCATCACCGACCAGTAGAGACTGTCCTCCAGCATTTTCTCCGTGGCCCAGGCAATGCCCCGGTCGCGTGGAGAAAGACCCTTGTTGAAATCAATGCCATGGTTATCCTCCAGATGAAACCGGATGAAGGTTGAGTCTGGAATGATTTGGTCGCCATCAATCAGAACGGGGAATTTCCCCTTGGGCGCCTTTTGCACATCACCGCGTTCGCAGGTGTAGTCGAGCCCTGACATTTTCATCAGCATGTCGCCCTTCATTGCAAAAGGGCTGCCATCTGGCAGGCCAAAAGCGGGGCCGAAAACCTGGAGTTTCAACATTTGGACTGACTCACCGTGTTGTTCGCTTCAGGCCAGCCTGGAACGTAATTGTGTCACAATCAAGCAGACAAAACTGACAACGAAGCCGCATCGTCATCAACATATCTGGTGCGGCCGTCATGCAGGCTGATGCGGCCCTGCGCCAGTGTTTGCAGCACGGCAGGGTACAGCTTGTGTTCGACTTGCAGCACACGAGCCGCCAACGCATCGGCATTATCGCCGGGCAATACCTTGACCACGCCTTGCGCAATGATGGCGCCAGCATCCAGTTCTGCCGAGACAAAGTGTACCGAACAGCCATGCACGCGAACGCCGGCCTCCAGGGCACGTTCGTGAGTGTCCACACCCTTGAACAGCGGCAAAAGGGACGGGTGGATGTTGATCATGCGGCCTTGCCATTTGGCGATGAATTCAGCTGTCATGATACGCATAAAGCCTGCGCAGGCGACGAGATCACATTTGTGGGCGATCAGGGCATTGTGCACCGCCGCATCAAGTGCCTCGCGGCTGCCAAGCGCCTTGTGATCCAGCGCAACCGCGGCAATTCCCTGATCAGCGGCAGTTTTCAGGCCCACTGCATCTGGCTTGCTGGAAATGACGCTAACTACTTCGTATGCGGCAGTCGGCAGTTTGGCTGCCTTGATCAGCGAGGCCATGTTCGACCCGCGCCCCGAAATCAGAACTCCAACCCGTTTTCGCTGCATGTCAGACATTTTCGCCATAAGACAGCTTGCCGGCAAACTTCACCCGTGCCTGACGCCCTGTCCGCTCTGTGATCTCGCCCAGCCTGACGACCTGCTCGCCGGCACCAGCCAGCGTCAGCATGACATCATCAGCCTGTGCGTCACTGACCACCACGATCATGCCGATGCCGCAGTTGAAGGTGCGCAGCATTTCCTTTTCAGCGATATTGCCCTGCTCAGCCAGCCAGCCGAATACGGCCGGTGCCTGAAACGTTGCAAGGTTGACGTGGGCTGCGCAGTCGTCTGGCAGGACGCGCGGAATGTTTTCGGTAAAACCACCGCCGGTGATATGGGCCAGAGCCTTGATGCCGGTGTGGACTTTTAACGCGGCAAGGATCGGCTTGACATAAATCCGCGTAGGCGAAAGCAGTGCCTCTCCGAGGGTTTTTGTTTTATCGAATGGTGCCTTGTTGTTGTACTTCGATCCGCTCAGCTCCACAATCTTGCGGATAAGCGAATATCCGTTTGAATGGGGGCCTGACGAAGCAAGCCCAACAATCACGTCACCTGCGTCCACCCCCTTCTTGGGCAGTACCTTGCGCCGCTCCACGGCTCCAACTGCAAATCCGGCCAGATCGTAATCCTTGCCGTGATACATGCCGGGCATTTCAGCTGTCTCGCCACCTATGAGCGCGCAGCCAGCCTGACGGCACCCTTGTGCAATGCCAGCCACGACATCGCGCGCCACGGCGACATCCAGCTTGCCAGTGGCATAATAATCCAGGAAGAACAGCGGTTCGGCACCTTGCACCACAAGGTCGTTGACAGACATGGCGACAAGATCAATGCCAACGCCTGAATGAATGCCGCTTTCAATGGCCACGCGAAGCTTTGTGCCCACGCCATCATTGGCTGCAACCAGCATCGGATCCTTGAAACCGCAGGCTTTCAGATCGAACAGGCCACCGAATCCGCCCAGAGACGGACTGGACCCTTTGCGCCTTGTCGAAGCTGCCAGTGGTTTGATCGCATCCACCAGATCGTTGCCTGCCTCAATGCTGACACCAGCATCATCATAGGTCAGGCCATTGGTTTTTTTTGTACCTTGTGTCTTTTTTGCCATGTCCTGCACCTGTACATGTCCTGCACCCTGCATGTGAGTGCTTGAATTTTGTGTCTGTCACTGCCATTGAGGTGAGTGTTGGTAGATACTGTTTCTATGGCTCCCCTTATTGGGAGATCAGATGGGATGGTTGCAAGGGAAATCGCCGCATTTTTAGCAATTATAGACAGTTGGGGGTATCAATGCAGCAGTTGGCGAGATTCGCCTTCGGCCCAATGCTGTTTGCCTGCCTGATATTGTCCGCCTCTGCACAAGCCAGTGAAAATCCGTTGTACACAATCAGAGGCGTTGAGGTGGACGTGCGCGCAGAAACGGCATCCGAGGCCAAGAAGCAGGCGATAACCGAGGCGAATGTGAAAGCCCTGACAATGTTTGTTCAGCGTGTGGGCGGCGAGCAGGTTCTGGACAGGTTGTCCGAGATTCCATCCAAGCAGGTTGATGCAATGCTCGACAGTCTCTCCATCGAGGAGGAGCGCACTGGCCCGCGCCGATACATTGGCAAGTTGACGGTCCGGTTTCTGCCTGACAAAATGCGCAGCCTGATGTCCTCGCTCGGCGTGACCTACAGCGAGAAGTTCGCTGGCAGGACAGTCATCATTCCTGTCTGGAAAACGCCGGAGGGAGTTGTCCTGTGGGAGGATAATCCATGGCGTCAGGCGTGGTTGTCGCTGAATGCTGAAAGTGCGCTGGTGCCATTGATCGTGCCGGTCGGAGACTTTGCAGACACAACAACGCTGACACCTGAACAGGCTGCAAACAAGGACGAGGCATCGCTGGAGGCGATGCGGCTGCGCTATGATGCAGATGCAATTCTGGTCGCGATAGCGTCGCCTCTGGATGAGCAGACAGTGCAGGCAGTCATGGTAGGCGACAGTCCGGTGGGTGAACTGGAGTTTGACAAGGCCTACACGGCTGAAAACGGCGGTGGCGTGGCCGAAGCGGCACGTACTGCCGCGTTCCGTTTTCAGGAAGTAATGCTGTTGCGCTGGAAAAAGAAAACCGAAGAACGCCCGATCACTAGAGCGCTTCCTGTCGCGACCTTGCCGGTGGCCGTTGCATTTTACTCGAATGACGAATGGAGCGCATTGAGGGCACGCATACTATCCACCCCTGGGGTCTCGGGTGTGGACATCTCGACCATTTCGCAAGGTGGTGCCATAGTCCAATTGGCTTATGTATCGGGTTTTGAACAACTACGCCAATCACTGTGGTCAAGTGGTCTGGCTTTGCAGAATGTAGGTGGAACATGGGTGTTGCAGTCAAACTGACGGACGATCCCGCAGCAGGCCGGACGCTGTGACGCTGCCCAATTTCATAACCATTGGCCGGTTGTTTCTCGTACCGCTGATAGTCTGGCTTCTGTACCAGTCACTTTTTGAAAGCGCCTTTTACGTTTTTGTGCTTGCCGGGGTTTCGGACGCGGTGGACGGTTTCATTGCCAAGCAATTCAACCTGTCATCCGAGCTTGGCGCATACCTTGATCCGATTGCCGACAAGGCCCTGCTTGTGGCGATTTATGTTGTGCTGGGCATCTTTGAACATTTGCCTGGGTGGCTGGTGATAATCGTGGTCAGTCGTGATGTTGCAATCGTCGGCGCTGTAATTCTGTCATGGCTGATGAACCAGCCGGTGAAAATGGAACCGCACATTGTGTCGAAGGCGAACACGGTGATGCAGATATTGTTGGTGGTCGGGTTGTTGGCGGCCCTTGCCTTTGGCACAGTGAACCAGCATCTGATTATGGCAGGGTCTGCCGTAACTGCAGGACTTACGCTGGTCTCTCTTGCAGTTTATCTCAGGGACTGGTTACAACACATGACGCAGGCCAACGACCGCAAACACACTGCCGAATAAGGTTTTCCAAGATGACTATTCAGCGTCAGGTTTCCACATGGCTGATTGTGCTGGTCGCGATTATCGCCTTCATGTGGCTTTTCGCAGATATCATGCTGCCGTTTCTGGCAGGAATTGTGCTGGCCTACTTCCTGGATCCTGTTGCTGATGCCCTGGAGCGGTTGAAGATGCCGCGCCTGATGGCAACCCTGATCATCGTGCTGACCAGCGTGCTGGCACTGGTGCTGGTGTTGCTGCTTGTGGTGCCGCTGATAGGCGATCAGATAGGCAGGTTTGCAGAGCGGTTGCCTGGTGACGTCACAACCCTCGTGACCCTGTTCAATGACATGGCCCCGGCCTGGCTCAAAGAGGTACTGGCGAAAACCGGATCAACCCTTCCTGCCTCCGGGTCGGAGATTGCAACCAAGGTAGCAGGCTGGATGGCCAAACTGTTGCAATCGATTTTGTCCGGCGGGCTGGCATTGTTCAATCTGCTGTCGTTGTTGATCATCACGCCGCTGGTCACGTTCTACATGTTGAACGACTGGGACCGCATGGTCGCTCT
>Ga0307379_10014791_pt1 | contig 10034 bp, 11 predicted proteins | sample UN2MG_FD_202237 | JGI IMG/M metagenome (GOLD analysis project Ga0307379, IMG submission 202237) | Soil microbial communities from Risofladan, Vaasa, Finland - UN-2 | ecosystem: Environmental > Terrestrial > Soil > Coastal area > Acid sulfate soil | place: Finland: Risofladan, Vaasa | collected... | reverse complement strand
GCATCAGCATCGGCCTGGCCGATTACCGCTACGCCGAGAAGGTGAAGGAGGGGCTGGTGGAGATGCTGCCGAGGAATTATTCGGTGAAGACGTGGGCCGAGAAGAGGGGGATGCTGCTGGCGGCGTTGCGGATAGAGCAGAGGGTGCAGGCAATAATCCTGTTTACGTTGGTGCTGCTTGCCGGGCTTTTCGTTTTTGCGGTGATGCTGATGGCGGTGAAAGAGAAGACGCGCGACATCGGCATACTGAAGGCGGTGGGCGCTTCGGTGAACGGGATAATGGAGATATTCCTGATCAACGGGTTCATCATCGGTGTGGTGGGCGCGGCCATCGGGGGTGCGTTGGGCCTGCTGGTGGTGAGGTACGTGAACCAGATAATGGGCGCGCTGGAGAGCGCGTTTGGCTTGAGGATTTTTCCGAAGGATATCTATTACCTCGACAAGATTCCGACGCACATAGACCCCGTGGGCGTGGGGATGATCCTGTGCGCGGCGGTGGCAGTGAGCCTGCTGGCGGCACTGGTGCCGTCGCTGATAGCCGCGAGGCTTGATCCCGTGGAGGCTTTGCGTTATGAGTAGTATTCTTGAAGCCTCCGGTGTGAATAAGGCATACCTCGACGGTTCGATGCGGGTATTCGCTCTGCGCAACCTCAACCTCGCGGTGGAGGAGTCGGAGACGCTGGCGATCACGGGCGAGTCGGGCGCGGGCAAGAGCACGCTGTTGCACGTGCTGGGGCTGCTCGACGTGCCGACGTCGGGGGCCATCATGTATCGCGGGCGCGATGTGCTGGGGCTGAGCTCGAGCGAGGTGGCCGAAATCCGGAACAGGCATTTCGGGTTCGTTTTCCAGTTCTTTCATCTTCTGCCCGACCTCAGCGCGCTGGAGAACGTGATGCTGCCGGAGATGGTGGCCAGCCGCTATTTCGGCTGGCGCAGGGCCGAGGCCGAGGGCCGTGCCAAGCAGGCACTGGACATCGTGGGCCTTGCCCAGCGCATGCATCACAGGCCGTCGCAATTGTCGGGCGGCGAGAAGCAGCGCGTGGCCATAGCGCGGGCGCTGGTGCGCAAGCCCGACGTTATTTTCTGCGACGAGCCTACGGGCAACCTCGATTCAAAAACCTCCCGCGAAATTCACGACCTGATTTTCGAGCTGAACCGGACGTCGAGGCAGACGTTTGTGATAGTGACGCACGATCTTGCATTGGCCGCGCGGGCCGACCGGACCGTGAAGATGCGAGACGGCTCGATAAATGAGATCACGAGCAGGGAGCCGGGCAATTCACCCAAGAGCAAGACAGCAGGCAGGGCCACACAGCGCAGTTAAGGAGAAAGCAGCATGGGCCTGAAGGTCTACATCGACGGCAAGCTCATAGACAAAGAAGACGCCAAGATATCGGTTTTCGATCACGGCTTTCTGTACGGCGACGGCGTGTTTGAGGGGATCAGGGCCTACAACGGCAAGGTGTTCAAAATGAAGGAGCACCTCGACCGCCTGTGGCATTCGGCGGCGGCAATCGAGCTGACCGTGCCGATATCCAAGGAACAATTCTCTGCTGCAATAGAAGCTACCCTCAAGGACAACAACCTTCGCGATTCCTACATCCGCGCGATCGTCACGCGTGGTATCGGCTCGCTGGGCCTGAACCCGTGGACGTGTAAAGGAGCGTCGGTGGTGATCATCACCGACAGCATCAAGCTCTATCCGCAGGAGTATTACGAGAAGGGGCTCAGCGTCATCACGGTGTCAACCGTTCGCAACCATCCAAACGCGCTCGACCCGCGGATAAAGTCGCTGAACTACCTGAACAATATCCTCGCCAAGATCGAGGGCCTCAACGCCGGCGTCGAGGAGGCGATAATGCTGAACTGCCAGGGCTACGTGGCAGAGTGCACGGGCGACAACATCTTCATCGTGGACCGCGGCCGCATCGTTACGCCGCCGACGAGTGCGGGCATCCTGGAGGGCATAACGCGAGACGTGGTGATGGAGCTGGCGGCATCGCGGGGCGTGGCGGCGGAGGAACGCAACCTTACGCGATACGATCTTTTCACCGCCGACGAATGCTTCCTCACCGGCACAGCGGCCGAGCTGATACCGGTGGTGAAGATAGATGGCCGCATCCTCGGCAATGGCAAGCCCGGCCCGATCACTATGCAACTGCTGCAGGACTTCAGAAAGCTGACCACGGGATGACCCAAGGCGTGAAGAAACAGGCAGAACCGGGGCGTTACCTGGTTTCCTTTGATACTTCGAGTGCACCGCACATATTCACCGACGTGCTCGTGATCGGCAGCGGCGTGGCGGGCCTGCGCGCGGCAATCGAGGCCGCCGAATACGGCGACGTGCTGATCGTTACGAAAGACATCAGCCGCGAGGGCTGCAGCGCCTATGCGCAGGGCGGCGTGGCGGTGGTGATGGATTCGGAAGACTCGATCGAGGCGCACGTGCGCGATACGCTGGAGGTGGGCTGCGGGCTGTGCAATGAGCCGGCGGTGCGGGCCGTAATCACCGAGGGCGTGGAGCGCGTGGCCGAGCTGATGGCGTGGGGCGCGAAATTCGACGCGCGCGACGGCAAGCTGCTGTATACGCGCGAAGGCGGGCACTCGCGGCCAAGGATCGTGCACGCACGCGGCGACGCCACCGGCGCGGAGCTGGTGGATACGCTTATCGCCGAGGCACAGGTGCACCGCCGCATTCACATCCTGGAACATTCCTACGTGCTGGACCTCATTACGCGCGACGGCGTATGCCACGGAGCGGTGCTGCACAACACACCCAAGGGCATGATGATGGTGTGGAGCCGCCAAACGATCCTCGCGACCGGCGGGATCGGCCGGCTCTTCCGCGAGACTACCAATCCGCCGGTTACTACGGGCGACGGCCTCGCGATGGCGCTGCGTGCCGGCGCGACGCTGATGGACGTGGAGTTTGTGCAGTTTCATCCCACCACGCTATACATCGCCGGCGCGTCTAGATCGCTGATCTCGGAAGCGGTGCGCGGCGAGGGCGGCGTGCTGCTGAACGCCGCCGGCGAGCGGTTTATGCCCGGCTACCACCATGACGCCGAGCTTGCACCACGCGACGTGGTGAGCCGCAGCATCATCCAGGAGATGAAGCGCACGGGCGACACGCAGGTTTACCTCGATCTCACGCACCTCGGGCCGGCGCTCGACGAGCGCTTCCCGATGATCAAATCGTTGTGCGCGGAGTTTGACATAGACATTTCGCACGACCTGATCCCTGTGCGGCCGAGCGCCCATTATTCCGTGGGCGGCGTGGCCACCGACATGCGCGGCCGAACGAATATCGAAGGGCTTTTTGTGTGCGGCGAGGCAGCATGCACCGGTTTTCACGGCGCCAACCGCCTGGGCAGCAACTCGCTGCTCGAGGGGCTGGTGATGGGCAAGCGAACCGGCGAGGCGGCCGGCTCGCTGCTGAAGCGGCCGTCGCCCCGCACCGGGCCGTATCACATGGGCCTCAGCACCGAAAAATCGCGGCCCGCGGCGATCGACCTGGCCGACGTTGAAATCTCGCTGCGCAGCCTGATGTGGCGCCACGCGGGCGTCGAGCGGCACGAGCTGGGCTTGGTGACCGCGAGCGAGAGGATCGATTTCTGGTGCAAGTATATTATCGAGCGCGAATTCGAGAAGACATCGGGCTGGGAGCTGCAGAATATGCTTACGGTGGCCAAGGTGGTGATTCAGTTGGCGCGCAATCGCGAGGAATCGCGCGGCTGTCATTTCCGATCGGATTTCCCGAAGCGCGACGACGCCAATTGGAAGAAGCACAGCATGTTCAACCGAGGCGGAGAAGTGCAAGGTGTATAGCGAAGGCTCGATCAGGAAATACATGGAGGACGCGGCATCGGGGAATCCGACGCCGGGCGGGGGGAGCGTGTCGGCGCTGGTGGGCGCGCTGGGCGGCACAATGGCGTGCATGGCCGCTAACTTCACCGTGGGCAAGGAGAAGTTTCGCGCGGTCGAGGACGAGTGCAAGGCGATCCTGGACCGCAGCGAGCGCGGGTGGAGATCGCTGCTGGAGCTCACGGATGCCGACACACGTGCATACGCTAAGGTGTCGGCGGCGTATGGAATGCCGAGGGCAACGCCCGAGCAGAAGGCGGCGCGGGCCGATGCGATTCAGAAGGCATGCCACGTTGCGTTGGAGGTGCCGCTGGCGGCGCTGCGAGTGTGCGCGGCAATGGCCGACGACCTGGAGCGGCTGGCGGAGATCGCAAATCCGAATCTCATCAGCGACGTGGGCGTGGCCGCGTTGCACGTTTACGCGGCGCTGCGCGGCTGCAAACTGAACGTGGAGATAAACCTGGCGTCGCTGAAGGACCGCGGTTTTGCGGCGACGCAACAGGCGGAGCTGGACGCGGCAGACGAGCGCGCGAGGCAGGTTACAGATCGCGTGCTCGGGAAGGTTTATGCGGCCATCAGAAAATGAAGGGTGCATTTGCACTTCCGATTTGAGGTCGTTGCGATTATAATATAGCAGACGATCACGCAAGCTTCCTGAAGAGAAACGCCGGCCAAAAACGGCCGCCGATATTGATTATGGAATGGAACATTCAGAGATCGAGCAGGGAATGCTGCTCGTGCACAAAGGTTTTCGACGAAGGCACAAGCTACTTCTCCGCGATCTTCGACCGCGGCCAGCAGTTTGAGCGAAAGGACTTCTGCCAGCCTTGCTGGGAGAACAGCCAAAGCGAGCCTGTCTTTTCTTTCTGGAAAGCGCGCGTGCCCACGAAGCAAGAAGAGCGCAAGCTGCTGGTGGACGATAACGTGCTGCTGGAGTTCTTCGGACGGCTCAAAGGCGAGCAGGATGAGCAGCCGGAGCACAAGCTGAAATTCAGATACATCCTGGCCCTCGTGCTGATGCGCAAGAAGGTTCTGCGGTTTGTCGACATCGTACGCGAGGAAGGCAAGGAGTTTCTCATTCTGCGCTACCCGCGTGAGAAAATGGATTTCAAGGTGCTGGATCCGGGCCTCACGGAAGAAGAAGCTGAAAGCGTGAAAGACGATTTATCCCAGATACTGAACGTTGAAGTGTAAGCAATCAATAGCAAGGAGTAGTCATGAAGATTGAAGAACTCGTTCATCGTGTAGCCGGGGAAGCTCTGAACCTGCTCGAGAAGCGCTATCATTACCGGATTTCGGAAGAGCACAAGAAAGACATCCAGAACACGGTGAGAGACAACCTGAACAGCATACTGAACGAGGGCAAGGAGCAGAAGGAATCGGCGAAAGCCGAGTAAGCTCGTCCGCATGATTTCGGCCGCCTTCAGCGTTGGGCGGCGCGTTACCGGCAAACCGTGCGGCGGCCGGCGCGCACGGTTTTGCCATTCCCTTGTACGCGCAGTGGAGGTGCATCATGGGCGCGCTTTTTGGCAAGAAAATATCGCGCAAGGACTTGCTCCGCAAGATCGGAAATGTTTCGCAGGCGGGCGGCACGCGAAGCTATGAGCTGCAAGACGGCCGCGAGCGAGGCGTGCGGGCGATAGATTTCGATACCGGCACCGGCTTCCGTTTCACCGTGCTGCCGGACCGCGCGATGGACATTTTTTCGGCGTCGTGGTGCGGGCGTTCGCTGTGCTGGCATTCGCCCAGCGGCCCCACGGCCCCCGGCTATTATGATCCCGACAAGTTCGAGTGGCTGTGGAGCTTTTACGGCGGGCTGATGGTTACTTGCGGCCTTACGCAGGTGGGCACGCCATGCGAAGATGGGGGCGAGTTGCTTGGCCTTCACGGACGCGTGGCAAACATACCCGCCGGCAACGTTTCGCACGGCACGCGCTGGGAGGGCAACGAGTGCACGCTCTTTGCCGAGGGGATCGTTACCGAGGCGCGGATATTCGGGCCGAAGCTGAAGCTGACCCGCCGCATCACGGCGAAGCTGGGCGAGAACAGGTTCTTTGTGCATGACACCGTGGAGAACATCGGTTACGAGCCTTGCCCGCACATGATCGTGTATCACTGCAACATAGGCTACCCGGTGCTGGATGCCGGCTCGAAGCTGCTCTTGCCATCGAAATCGGCCAAGCCTTTGAACGCAGCAACCGAGAAAGACCCCGAGTGGTCCACCTTCAGCGGCCCGGTGCGCAACTACACAGAGCGGGTGTATGATCACACGCTGAAACCGGACTCGAAGGGAATGATCCGCGCGGCGCTTGTGAACGAAGCGTTCGACGGCGGCCGCGGCATCGGCGTATACCTGCGGTACAGGCTCGACCAACTTCCGCGTTTCACCGAGTGGAAGATGCTGGGCGAGGGCACGTACGTAGTGGGGATGGAGCCGGGCAACAGCCGCGTGACGGGCCGAGCCGCCGCGCGCGAGTCGGGCCAACTGGTGATCCTGCGGCCGCAGGAAGTGCGCGAATACGAGCTGGAAATCGGCGTAATGACGGATATGCTGACCTGAGCCGCGGAGTACAACAGTGACCGACCTTGCTGGAATCAAGATGGTGATATTCGACGTGGATGGCGTGCTGACCGATGGCACGATTGTGATAGACGCGGTGGGAGTGGAGTCGAAGCATTTCAACGTGAATGACGGCAGCGGCATCAGATACTTGCAGCGCTCCGGCATAAAGGTGGCGTTCATCACGGGACGGCAATCGCCGGTGGTGGCCTACCGCGCGCGTGAAGTGGGCGTGGAGGACGTGTACCAGGGAGCGAAGGACAAGCGCGAGCCTTACCGCAAACTCCTTGCCCGCCACGGCCTGCACGACGATGAAGTATGCTACGTGGGCGACGACCTCCTGGACATACCGCTGCTGCGCGTGGTGGGCTTTCCCGTGGCGGTGGCCGATGCCCGGCCGGAGGTGCTGAAGGAGGTGGCATACGTGACGCAAGCCGCCGGCGGAAAGGGGGCAGCTCGCGAGGTGGCCGAAAAAATCCTCAAGGAGCAGGGCAAATGGGAAAGCATCCTCTCGCACTACTACGAAGGCTGACAGCCGCGGTGCTTCTTGGCGCCGCGCTGGCGGTGCTGGGCGGCGTTGCGGCCGGCGGCGAGCTGGGCGCCACGCTTGAACGCGCCAGCGGCGTGCGCTGGGAGCGTTTCGACCCGAAGACCGGCAAGAAAATATGGGACGTTACCTGCAAGGAAGCTTCCTCGACCGACAGCCGCAATTACTCCATCAAGGAACCGAGCGTCTCTGTTCGCGGCAGCGAATACAACATAGAGATTTCAGCGGCGAGAGGCACGATCCGGCGTGAAGACGAGCGCAACAATTCGCTGCTGCTCGAAGGCGGCGTGACGATCAAGATCGCCGACGCCGGCCGCACGGTCATCCGCACCGAGAAGCTGCAATGGCTCGCGTCGAAGCGCGTGCTGCAAACGGAATCGCGCGTAGACGTGCAGCGCACCGACTTCAGCGTGTCGGGCACGGGGATGGAACTCGAGCCGCACGAGCAGGGCAGGGAAGTGAGGCTTGTGCGGCTGAACAAGGACGTGAAGGCGACCATCTCGCCCAACGCGTCGAAGGCCGCGATTTTCTCTACCATTTCAGGCACACAGGAAAGCGACGACGACCGAAACGCCCCGCCCATGATCATCACCAGCAAGGGACCGATGCTCATTCACCGCGACACCAACGTGATCTCGTTCAGCGAAAGCGTGGAGATACACCGCGACAATCTGGTGATGCTATGCGAGAAGCTCGAGATGGCGGTTGACGGCGATACGAGGCGCGTGAGAGAGGTGATCTGCACCGGCGGCGTGGAAGCGGTGGACGGCGAGAACGGTGCTTCGGGCGAGGCGCTCTCGTGGGACGCTATGACCGGGCTGGGCGAGCTGGCGGGCACGGCCGGCAAGCCGGCGAAGACGTGGAGGGCGTCGGCTACGGTGAGCGCGCCGCTGATCTGGCTGAGCTCGAAAGACCGCAAGGTGCTGTGGAGCGGCCGGGCTCAAGTGTTTGCACCGCCTCAGGGCACGGAGAATCTGCTGCGATTCGGGGCCGGCCCGGCGCAGTGATGGCTTTGTTGAGGCTTTGGTCTCTTGGGAAAACTACGGGCGCGGGCCAGCTTCTGACTTCCGACTTCTGATTTCCAATCTCTGCCTTCTGCCTTCTGTCTTCCCCGTTCCTTCTTTTTCGTAATAGGGATAGCGGCTGTCGCCGTGCTTGGGGATGATCCTGCGCTTCACGAGGTGGTATGGCAGCCTGAAGAGATACTTGTGCAGCACGCCGAACCACGGCCGGCGAGCGTGCATACGTAGCTCTTCCTCAGTGAGGAAGCAGGGCATGATGCGGCGCTTGTGTTTGAACACGTGGTAGATGTCGGACTGCTGCATGATGCTTACGACGGCATTCCACGGGATCGAGAGCAGCCGGCGGCGGCCCCGCGAGATGCTCACCTGGAAATCAATGAGGAAGGGGCGGCCCTCGGTGGTTACAACCACGTTCTCTTTTTTCGCGAGATCGACGAATGCAACGCCGCGGGCGTGGATGTTCTTGACGATCTGGTGGAACTCGTCGAAGAAGTCCGCGCGGATGAAAGGCGGCTGGCGGTCGAGCGTGCGGCCATCGACGAACTCGCGAATGAATGAGGTGTCGCTCACCTGCTTCACGAGCTTGGGCACGCCGTGCACGCCTTCGAGCAGCCGGTGGATGCGCACCTCGCGCGCCGTGAGGCGTTTCATCAGGAAGCGGAGCTTCGGCCACCGCACGAGCTGCAGCCGCGACACCTTGAAGAGGTATTTCGCGCCGTCCTTCTGCACAAGCTCCGTTCGCGCAAAGGCATCGTCCTTCAGCGTGCCGATGTGCTCAAACACCTCGCCGTCGATTTCGATCTTGCCATCTATTGGAAATGGGTCGTCAGCCATTGGCCTTGCTTTTCCCTTCAGTGATACCAACGAAAGCCGAATGATCCGCTCTTCCTTATCATAATGCGCGTGCGGGAAAGGGTCAAGAGAAAACCGGGCCTTCCAGCGGGATTGTGCGCTTTTTTGTGTTTTTCCATCCGCTCGTTGTGCTATGATATTGCGGCCAAGAAAGGAGAAACCCTATGACCAGCCGAGAGATTGTGATTCGCACGCTCGAATTCAACCAGCCCGAGCGGCTGGCCATGAGCCTGCCGGCACCGTATCCAAACGACATCTGCTGGGGCTGGACGGGCGGCGATCCGAAGTGCCCGCCGGGCAGCGGCTGGCAGCAGCAGGCCGACGGCAACTGGCTGATGAAGGACGAGTGGGGCAACACGTGGGGCCGGCTGGAATCGATATCGAAGGGCGAGGTGGTGAAGGGCGCCCTCGAGACGTGGGAGATGATGGACAGCCACACATGGCCGGACTATTCGCTGCCCGAGCGGTACGAGCCGGCACGGAAAGTCTTTGCCGAGAACGGCGACAAGTTCAGAATCCTGGGCATTCCCGGTTTTCCGTTTGCGGTGGCGCGTTACATGCGGCGCATGGAGCAGTTCCTGGCCGACCTGCTCCTGGACGAGGGTAACGTGGCAAAGCTGCTGCGCAAGGTGGAGTCGATCATTGCCGATTCGATAGTTCAGGCCGCGGCCGCGGGCGCCGACGCGGTGATGTTTGCCGAAGACTGGGGCACGCAGAACCGGCTGCTGGTGCATCCGCGGATGTGGCGCGAGATATTCAAGCCCGGCTTCCAGCGGCTGTGCAAGTGCGCGCACGAAAACAATCTTTATGTTTTCATGCATTCGTGCGGTTACATTTACGACGTGATCCCCGATCTGATCGAATCGGGCATAAACGTGCTGCAACTGGACCAGCCGCGGCTGATGGGGCTGGAACGGCTGGCCGACGAGTTTGGCGGGCGCGTTACGTTCTGGTCGCCGGTAGACATCCAGGCCACGCTGCAAACGCGCGATGCCGCGATCATCGAGGAAGATGCCAGGCTGATGGTCGAGAAGCTTGGAATGGGCGGACGCGGCGGCTTCATCGCGGGCTACTATCCGTCGAACGAAGCAATCGGGCTTGGCGCCGAATGGCAGGACGCAGCCTGCAAAGCGTTTGTGAAATGCGGCAGTGGCCATTAGCTCCACCGGCGCGAGGCCGAGTAAGCGTCA
>Ga0307379_10014790_pt1 | contig 10035 bp, 7 predicted proteins | sample UN2MG_FD_202237 | JGI IMG/M metagenome (GOLD analysis project Ga0307379, IMG submission 202237) | Soil microbial communities from Risofladan, Vaasa, Finland - UN-2 | ecosystem: Environmental > Terrestrial > Soil > Coastal area > Acid sulfate soil | place: Finland: Risofladan, Vaasa | collected... | reverse complement strand
GCCAGGCCTGCCAGTGTACCTGCCGCACGCATTGCGTTGGTACCTCCGGTTCGTCCGCTTTCAATTGCACGAACATCTTTTCCTGTAGCAATTCGCACCACTAAAAGTCCGGACGGTATTGAACCGATAAGGTAAGCGAGCGGTAAGGACAAATATGCAGTTATCATCAATTCTGTATAACCCCATTATCCGGCACTGGTTTCATGATTAAGGAATAAATATTGCCAATATCCAAAGAATTCCCATCATGACTACCGGTTCCAGAAAAATATTTTTTATTTCTGGATTTTCCTCAAGTGAAGATGCAATTCCGATCATTGCGTATGCTGGTCCGAGTAATAAAAGCCCGAACCGTACAGGTGATAGCGGCCAATAAAATAAGCCGATAAGGAATTGTGTGACGATCATCGAGATCACGGCAGTCCATTCAACTCTCCACCTGCCGCCCAATCGGAAATTTAATATTCTTAGACTAAAAAAAGCATAAATTGTAGGAAGCAGAAGTAGGATCTGGTATAAACGTAATCCGGCAGAATGTATGGCAATCGAAAGTATCAATAAAAGACTATAACTTGTCCCCGACAAAACCATCAAAGCCAAAGGATACCGGATATCACGAACATCTATGGAAATGTATTCCGAGAGCAGGATAAGAACAACCAATAGACTTCCTAATCCCAGAATGATCCACCAGGCAGAACCGATTTCCAGTAAACCGAGAGGAAAGCCGATTGCGCCCGCTGTTAGGGCAGGCAGAATCAGGTGGGGAAAAGTATTTAGATTTTCACGGTTTGGATGGTCGGATAACAGCCAATCCATACCCGCGGCAGCCATTATGGCTGTAATCAATGAAATCAGATTATAGAAATTGAGGGTAAAGGAAATGAGAATCCCAAGAATCGGGAAAGAAATTTCACGCGCCGGTACTTGAACATATGGCAAAAAAGCATAACAAATGAGAATCCCAGCGGTGATTATGCTCAGGCGGCCTGGTTTCGGTAAATGGAAGATATTCTCCACGATCTGATTTTACCTTATGGATGCGAAAGTAAAATCGGGATATTCCATATGGTAAAATTAAAGATTGTATGCTGACCCCCGATTTAGAGCATAAAAATTCGCCGCCGAGGATTATTCCTTCTCTTGTAGAGGGGTTTAATGCCGTCGCAGGTCGAATTTATCTGATTATTTTTCCTGTGGTGATCGACATTTTTCTTTGGTTTGGTCCTCTGGTGCGGGTAAAGAACCTGATCTTACCTGCACTTTTACGCACAACCGAACTTTCAGCCGGGGCTTATGGTGATGGTGCTTCTGCGATGATTGAAAATTCCAAGCAGCTTTGGACCTTGTTGCTTGAGGGATTTAACCTTTTGTTTGCCATTCGCACCTACCCGATTGGAATCCCGAGTCTGATGATCAGCCAGGGATCTAATATCAATCCAATAGGTCAGCCATTAATTTTTGAAATCGGTTCTGTAAATACAGCCGGATTGGCGCTTCTTATACTAGTGCTTCTGGGAGTGTTTCTTGGGAGTTTCTATTACGCGTTGATTGCCCGATCAACAGATAAACGCATTTCAGATTTGGATATATCCATGTTATTCGGTCTGGTCGGCCAAAGCACTTTGCTTTCTATTTTTCTAATCTTATTATTGGTAATTTTGGGTCTGCCCGCGATGTGTTTTATTTCTTCAATTCTTCTTTTCCTGCCATCACTTGGAACATTGCCATTTTTGATTTTTGGTTTTTTTATTGTATGGGTGATGCTCCCTCTGGCATTCTCACCGCACGGTATTTTTTTAAGCGAAATGAAAGCAGTACATTCAATTGTCACCTCAGTAAAATTGGTTCGTACATTAATGGCGGGTACAGGTATATTTTTCATTCTAGTGATTTTCCTTAGTTATGGGCTTGATATACTTTGGGCTACACCCGGAACGAATAGCTGGTTGATGGTTATCGGGATCATAGGGCATGGATTTATATCCAGCGGTTTATTGGCTGCCTCATTTGTTTTTTACAGGGACGGCGTTGAGTGGCTCAGTGAATTTATCCGAAGTAAAGAGACTAATCCCCAACATGCAGGATTTTTGGATTAACTTGTTAAAATTGGATATGCGGAGGATTTTGTGACCGATTCTGTAGTTAAAGCATCCTCATACGGTGCAAAAGATATTCAGGTGTTGGAAGGGCTTGAAGCGGTCCGTCGCCGCCCCGGCATGTACGTGGGCGGAACTGATCAGAAAGCCCTGCATCACCTTGTGTATGAGGTAGTTGACAATTCCATCGACGAAGTGCTGGCTGGCGCCTGTGATTGGATTAGTGTCACACTGCATGATGATTTCAGTGTAACTGTTGAAGATAACGGGCGCGGAATTCCAGTGGATATCCATCCTGAACAGAATGTCTCTGCATTGGAAGTGGTCATGACAATACTCCACGCCGGAGGTAAATTTGGCGGTTCAAGCTATAAGGTCTCTGGTGGGTTGCATGGCGTAGGTGTCTCGGCGGTTAATGCGCTTTCTGAATGGTGTGAGGTGGAAGTCCGGCGTGAAAATACGGTTTATTATCAAAAATACCTACGCGGCAGACCGGTGGAAGCAGTAAAGGCGATCGGCAAGTATAAAGGCGAAGAAACCGGCAACAAGACGCGTTTTCGTTTTGACCCCGAGATTTTCAAAGAGGATATGAAATACCGTTTTGATACCCTGGCTCAGCGTTTCAGGGAAATGGCTTTTGTCACCCGCCAGGTTGAAATCAACTTGATCGATGAGCGGGAAGATCCTACGCATAGTATGACATTCTTTTTTGAGGGTGGAATTAAGTCTTTCGTAAGATACCTCAACCGCAATCGGGAAACACTGCATGATGTGTATTATGCTGAAAAAGAATTAGAGAGTGTTGGGGTTGAGGTCGCTCTGCAATACACTGATGCATATTCTGAATCTGTATATTGCTTTGCCAATACCATTAATACCATTGATGGCGGCACCCATATGACTGGTTTTAAGACTGCGACCACTCGTGTGCTTAATGATTATGCCCGTAAGAATAACTTGATCAAGGACAATGACCCCAATTTCACCGGTGATGATACGCGTGAAGGGATGACGGCTATCATTAGTGTCAAACATCCTGACCCGCAATTTGAAAGCCAGACCAAAGTCAAGCTTATGAACCCGGAAGTTCAGACACTGGTAACCCAAGTGGTTGGTGAGACTTTCTATGAATTTCTGGAAGAAAATCCGAATGCCGGCAGGGCAATTGTCAGGAAGTGCCTAACTTCCGCGCGTGCGCGTGATGCTGCTCGTAAGGCGCGCGACCTCGTGATCCGGAAATCCGCTCTAGAAAGCCTGACATTGCCTGGAAAGCTGGCAGATTGTTCTGAGCGAGATCCGGAACGTACAGAGCTCTATATCGTTGAGGGAGATAGTGCGGGCGGGTCAGCCAAGCAGGGACGTGACCGCCATTTTCAAGCCATCCTACCGCTAAGGGGTAAGATCCTGAATACCGAGCGCGCGCGCTTGGACAAGATCTTGTCCAATAAGGAAGTCAAATCACTGATTTCTGCCTTGGGCACAGGGATTGGCGATTCATTCAGCGTTAACGGGATACGTTATGGAAAAGTGATCATAATGACTGATGCGGATGTGGATGGCAGCCATATCCGAACACTTTTGTTAACTTTTTTCTTTCGCTATATGCAGGAACTGATCGAAGCCGGGCATTTGTACATTGCCCAGCCGCCGCTTTATCTCATTTCATATAAGAAGGATAAGCGTTACGCATATTCGGAAGATGAAAAAGTAGCGATTCTTAAAGAATGGGGCGCAAAAGAAGATAAAGCAGCCATTCAACGTTATAAGGGTCTGGGTGAGATGAACCCCGAGCAGCTTTGGGAAACCACCATGAACCCCGAGAATCGTACTCTTTTGCTTGTCACAGTGGAGGACGCGGCTGAATCAGACCGGACATTTGATATGTTAATGGGCGATCAAGTCCCGCCGCGCAAGCGGTTCATCCAGACGCATGCAAAGATGGTAAGAAATCTGGATATATAAATTACTTGTTAGCATTCCAATAAAAAGCGGGCGATGGAATCGCCCGCTTTTCTATAAGATGTATCAATTTAATTGGCAGGTCTTTTTCCTAAGGTCACAGAGAGTTCAATGGATTCCCCGTCTCTGATAATACTTAATCTGACCTCATCTCCGGGATTGAATTGCGCAAGCGCCTGTGCAAGTGATTGGTTACTATCAACAGCCTCTTCTTCGAAAGAAGTAATCACATCTCCGCCAATCAATATCTCGTCCCCCTCAGAACTGAAAGGCTTATAACTGCCGCGTATCCCTACCTCATCAGCTGGGCTGCCTGCGGACACCTGTTGTACCAGAACGCCAGTGATTTCGCTGTCAAGGTCCATAACCTCGGTAATTTCAGGTGTCAAATCAACAGCCTGAATTCCCAGCCAAGCGTCGTTATTGATGTCTTCTGGTAATAATTCCAGCGTTGAGGTTTGCCTGCCAGGACGTGCTGCCAGGGTCAAAGGAATTTCAACGATCTCACCTTCGCGCAGTACTTCCAGATTAATCGTTTGCCCAACAAGGGCATAGCGAGCCAGGAAAGCAACCAGGTCCTCAAAATCGTTGATTGGCTGGTTGTTGACACCTATAATGACATCTCCCCCCACGCGTACTTCTCTGCCATCTACCTGGGCTTCGACGGCACTGCCGATCAATCCAGCTTCGTCAGCCGGGCTACCCGAGGTGATTTCAATGACCAGTGCACCCTGTTGGCTGGTATCCAGATCCATTAATTCTGCGAGCTCGGGAACCAGATCAGTCCCGCTGATTCCGATCCATGGTTGTTCGTAACTTCCTTTTTCAATGAGGACGGGCACAACTTTTTGCACAATGATGGACGGCACAACGTAACCAATACCCGCGTTTGCCCTCACAGGCGATTCTATCGCGGTGGTAACACCGATCAATTTGCCCTCAATATCAACCAGAACACCGCCGGAATTACCGGGATTGATCGCCGCGTCGGTTTGAATGACATCCGGGATGGAGTAGGATAATCCACTGGCGTCCACCGCGTCAAGCGTAAGCGAGCGGCCGGTACCGCTGATGATGCCGGTGGTCATCGAACCACTCAGCTGGAATGGATTACCGATGGCCACTGCGATCTGCCCGACTTTAACTTTGGTTGAATCAGTGACCTCAATGGGTTTTAATAGAGAGGCTGGCACATCGACTTTAATGACCGCCAGGTCACTATCTGCGTCCGCTCCAATCATTTTGCCAAGTACGCTGGTCCCGTTGGAAAATACCACGCGTATGACATCAGCGCCTTCAACCACATGACTATTGGTTATGATGTGTCCCTTTGTATCCCAGATAAAACCTGACCCGGCTCCGAATGGCAGATTAGGGATGAAGGGCAGCGCCTGGGAGATTGTCTGTGTTACGGAGATGCTTACCACAGATGGAAGCACCTTATCGTAAATGGATTCATAAGCCGACTGCAATTCCAACAAACTTAGCATCCTGTTTTCTTCCGTTGCTAACTCCAATGCAGGTGTTGGCGCAGGTGCTTCTTCGCGCTCTGGTTCGAGGACAGGTACCGGTGTCGCGGTTGGCAAAGCCAGCTGGATGCTTCCATTACAAGCCGTGAGCCCGCCTATGATAAGAAAGCCAAGCATTGTGTATATTTTTTTATTTTTCATCTTTTTCCTTCCGGAATAATTCCTCTTTTAAAATTGTTCAAATCATTAATCTAATACTCATATATCAAAAATGGGTAAGAGTATTGTAAAATTTCTGTAAAACAATCACGTATTTCTGGTTTTAATTAATGCTTTTTCCAGCTCTGATAGAAGCTCCATAATCTTTTTTATAGTTCGCTCATCGATAATTTTCTCGCTTCTAATTAGTTCACCGTCATTTCTGACGAGGACTTCGGGACGGTTTAGAACTTTGGCATTCATCGCATGCAATAACTGTCTCAGACGGAGCTGAACTCTGGTTGTCCCGAAATTTCCCCTGGATGCGCCCATGATAGCTGTTATTTTTCCTTCCATCAAATTGCCAAGGGAGTTCGTTGAAGCCCAATCCTGCGCCTTTTTCAGGACTCCGGTGATAGAGTAATTGTATTCAGGTGACGAAATCAACAGGGCATCGGCGGATCTGATTTTCTCGCAGAATCTTAGAATTTGGTCAGGTGATTGGCTGATTGCACGATCATCATATTATAGAGGAATTTCGCTAAGCGTTATTGTTTCTAGTAAAAGGTTTTTTGGAGTGATCTCAACCGCTTTTTTTAGGAGGGCGTGATTATAGGATTCTTTCCTGATACTGCCGGCAAACCCTAGAATTGTAAATGCTTTTCCCATACCATCATTCCGTCGTCAATTGATTTATCGCTTCATCAATATCATTTATCGGTTGCCGGCAAACTTTATCCCGACAAATAAAAATGCGGGTTTCATTTTTTGATCCCCTGTTTTGAAGGATAGAAAAGTCACTGTTAGATTCTGTACCCGCAAAAACGACATTGGGAAGATAATATTCTTTCATACCTCTTAAAAATGCAAGTGTTTCATTGCCAGTGATGGCAACTTCGTAGAATGGATGAGCCAGATGTAAAAAAAGGTTCGCCCAATTGGCAAACGCGCTGCCATTTGAAATAATCTGATATTTCATTTTACCTAGCATGTTCATAGAAATTTCTTCCCACTCTTGATTTTCGTACACGCGGCTCAAGACGAAAAGACTCTGCGCCAGGCTGCTGTTGGAAGATGGGATGACGCCATCGATGATATCAACCTTGCGAATGGCGTTGTCCTTGTGATGGTTTAATGCAAAAAAGAAAAAACCGGAAGACTTATCAAGAAAATGATCAATACAGAAATTTATGAAAAATTCTGCAGTTGTCAGCCATTTTTCGTCAAAAGTGGCCTGATATAAAGCGATAAGCGCTTCAATGAAAAAGGTGTAATCCTCAAGGAATCCGGGAATGTTGGCTTTGCCCTCCCGAAAGGAATGATACAGCCCACCATCTTCCATCCTAAGGTTCACAAGGATGAAATTCCCCGCTTCTTCAGCTCTTAAAAGATAATCTTCTTCATTAAACACAGAATTCGCTTCGGCCAATGCCTTGATCATTAAGCCATTCCAGGAGGTCAACGATTTATTATCAAGGGCTGGCCTGGTGCGTTTCTCGCGTTCCAGAAAAAGTATGCGTTTGATATCAGATATTCTTTCATTTAGCTCCTGAGAAGTCAAATCAAGGTGCAATGCAACTGAATCCAGTTCACCCTGGCGGAGAAGGATATAGCGGTCGTCCTCCCACAATCCGATGGGATTGATATTGAACACTTCCTTTGCAATTGGAAAAAGATCACCCAGAACAGCTTTCAGTTCCGTAATTTTCCATGTGTAATATTTTCCTTCCACCCCGTCACTGTCCGCATCAAGGGATGAATAATAAAGCCCTTCGGGAGAAAGTAATTCTCTTGATACAAATCCAGCGGTCTCCTCAACGACCTGCCTGAATAAACTTTCTTTTGTCATTTGAAATGCGTGAGAATACAGCGAAATGAGCTGGGCATTATCATATAGCATTTTCTCGAAATGCGGGACCTTCCATCCCAAATCGGTGGAATAGCGCGCGAACCCTCCGCCCAGGTGGTCGTAGATCCCGCCCTCTGCCATACGCCGCAGCGTTAACAGCACATGATTTTTAGATTCTTCATCTTTTTGGAGATAACCATATGCCAACAGGAATTCCAGGTTGACCGGCATCGGGAATTTTGGTGCATGATTTCCCCCGCCAAATTTTGTGTCAAAATTGGATTTCCACCGATTGACCATTCCACTGATCTCATTAGGGATTGCTGTCAATTCATTTTTATGCGACAAAAAAGGATAAGGCTCAGAAATTTCCTTGTTTAAATGTCTCGCATAGTCGAGGATCTTTTTCCGGTTATTCTTAAATTCATTCGCGACTGATTTACATAGCGCAATCCAGCGCTCCCTGGGAAAATATGTGCCGCCATGAAATGGGCTTCCATCCGGCAGGGCGAAGCAGTTCAGAGGCCAGCCCCCGCTGCCGGTCATCATCTGCACCGCATCCATGTAGATCTGATCTATATCCGGGCGTTCCTCCCGGTCAACCTTGATGCAGATGAAATTATCATTCATCACTTTCGCCGCGGCTTCATCCTCAAATGTCTCATGCGCCATTACGTGGCACCAGTGACAGGCGGCATACCCGATGCTGATCAGGAGCGGTTTATCTTCCCTCTGTGCTCTTGCAAGCGTTTCCTCTGACCAGGGCAACCAGTCGACCGGATTGTGGGCATGTTGAAGCAGATAGGGGCTGTTTTCATGAAAAAGAGAATTTGGCTGGTTTCGCGATTTCATAATGGATCCATCGTATTCTATAATCAGAAAAGAATCTATATAAATGGTGTAAGAAATGAAAATTCCGGAAGGAAAAGATGACATCCCTTATATCACACGCGCAAAGATGGTCGAAGTTGACCGTCTGATGACGGATGAATTTAACATTCCGCTGTTATTGATGATGGAAAATGCCGGTTTTCACCTTGCGGAATTAACCAATGGGATATTAGGTAGGAATAAAGAAAAAAAACGCGTACTTGTATTATGTGGAGCGGGCAACAATGGAGGAGGAGGGATGGCAGCTGCGCGGCATCTTTTGAATCGTGGCATTTCAGTTAGCGTCGCTTTCGCCGGAAAACCGCTCAGTCTTAAACAAGCGCCAGCGCTTCAGATGCAAATATTAAAACGGATGGGTGTGAGCATCTACAAAGAAATAGAGGTAATTGATGTGGATTTAATTATTGATGCTTTAATCGGGTATGGGTTACAAGGTGTACCCCGCGGAAAGGTAAGCCGATGGATCAGGTTGGCAAATCAGGCAAACACCCCGATTCTATCTCTGGACATTCCGTCTGGACTGGATGCGGATTCAGGCATGCCGGCAGGAGAATGTGTCAGGGCTTCCGCAACAATGACGCTTGCGCTTCCAAAAATCGGAATGAAGGAATTAACTTCCAAGAAATATCTTGGAGACTTATACCTGGCTGATATTGGTGTTCCTTTTGCTTTGTATAAAAAAATAGGAATAGAAGTGAAAAACATTTACAACACCTCGCCAATTGTAAAAATCTAAATAAAGGGAAGGCTGTGGATGCAAAGGCTCATGAAGTGATAATTTGGAGTAAATGATTAAAAAAAGGATTTCCTTCTTAAAAGTTCTCGGGTCACTTGGCCTGCCGTTCCTAGTCCTTTTATTGATCCCGGGTATTTTACTAATCTCTTGCGGTCATGCAAATTCGGCTATTGGGTCGGGATTTCCAACCACTGCGATAGCAATTTTCATGATCATTCCGCTTTTTACAATTGGATTGTTTTTACTGATTTCAACCAACTGGTATTTCATCCAACAGGGTAAAGGTACTCTGGCGCCGTGGGATCCGCCTAAATTCTTTATCCCGGAAGGTCCTTACCGCTTTCTTCGCAATCCGATGATTGTCGGGGTTTTGCTGGTTCTTTTATCCGAAGTGATCTTTTTCCGGTCGTTCGCTTTATTTTTCTGGTGTGGATATTCTTTCTGATTACAAACCTCGTATATATGCCTTTGGTTGAGGAAAAAGAGTTGGCTAAGAGATTTGGTGATGAGTATTTAAAATATAAAGCCAATGTCCCAGCCTGGTTTCCTCGAATAAAACCATGGGTGGGAAAAGAATCAATGGACAATGGGAATGAGGAGAAAAACAAAAATGGAAGGTAAAACTTCTTCGTATGACCTACTCCTGGTAGGCCGATATTTCTGCGATCTGGTTTTCACGAAATTACCTGAATTCCCGCGGCTTGGGTATGAAGTTTACAGCAAGGAATTCCATCTGGTGCCGGGTGGTGTGTATACCCCGGCAGTGACGCTGACGCGCCTGGGATTAAAGATAATCTGGCCATGTAAATTTGGATCCGACACCTTCAGCCAGTT
>Ga0307379_10014789_pt1 | contig 10035 bp, 7 predicted proteins | sample UN2MG_FD_202237 | JGI IMG/M metagenome (GOLD analysis project Ga0307379, IMG submission 202237) | Soil microbial communities from Risofladan, Vaasa, Finland - UN-2 | ecosystem: Environmental > Terrestrial > Soil > Coastal area > Acid sulfate soil | place: Finland: Risofladan, Vaasa | collected... | reverse complement strand
CTGGTCAGCGGCGGGATTGTAGGGCCCCGATAGCCAGTGGAGATCAACAGGAATGACTTATTGTGCTGTGCAGAAGGTGCCTGCTATGAGACAAATCCTCGCTTTCTCGGTCTGTTTTAGTTTCATGTCAGCCGCTATGTCATTTGCCGACGGTCCGAAAGCTTATTCGTCAACTGGACAAATGTCCATTAGCGTACGGAACATCGGCGGCGTCAGATCCCTGCGACCGGTAACCGGTGGTATTCCTCTGGCCCAGGGAGCCGCTCCGGACGGCGTGCATTTCGCTCTGCATGACGATAATGACGAGCTTCTGCCCTTACAGGCATCGGTTCTTGCCCGATGGAAGGACGGCAGTGCCCGCTGGGTATTGCTTGATTTCCAGGCCGAACCTCGTCCCAACGCTACGGCAAATTTTAAGCTATCCTGGGGCAAAACGATCGCGGCAGTCAATCCGGAGTTTCCAGTGAAGGTCAATAGTCAAGGCGAACCAGCGATTAGCACGCGAACTGTGATTGTTTCGCCGGCGGCAGGCGCCTTATTACGCATATCCGACCGGGTCGATCTCGGACTGACGATGACAGACCGCGAAGGCAAGAAGTGTGCGGTGGTTGTCGAATCGACCGATGTCCAGACGGAGGGTGCTATTCGCTCCGCTCTGCTCTTACGAGGCGCTTTCCGCGACCCTGATGGAAAGCGCGTTTTCGGATTTCGGATGCGCGTGTCTGTCTTTGCCGGGCTCTCAAAGATCTATCTTGAGCCGCAAATCCTGATCGATTCACAGAATGACGTCGTACATCATCTCCGTGATTTGAAGTTTGAGGTGACTGCTCTGAGGCCAATGCGCTCGGCTACTGTGGGCGGGAAACCCGGATGGAGCGGTGTACCGGCTTCGTCCGTGCGCTTGTTTCAGGTTGATGATCAGAACTACCGATTTGAAGGGGCCCCTGAGAGCGGATCGAAAGCTCCGGGATGGGCTGAAATGGAGGACGGCAAGGGAGCTGTCGCCATTGCGCTTCGGGATTTCTGGCAGCAGTGGCCAAAGAGCATAGAAGTAAGCGCAAAAGGTCTAGCGATAGGCTTGTTCCCTGAATCTGGAAATGGCGCGTTTGACCACATGGAGCCTTGGTACAAGTACCAGTATTTGTTCGACGGCAATTGCTATCGGCTGAGAACAGGTCAGGCGCCTCGCTGGCAGATATGGTTGGATTTATCAGGAGACGGCCCCTCGTTGGTTCAGGCCGCCAACACGCCGTTGGTCCCTTCTGCTGATCCGGGGCAAGCGATTGCGTCCGGCACATGGGGGCATATCGCCGCGGCAGGAGGGCCGGGTATGAAGAAATATGACGATTGGGCGGAGAATCTTTTTGACAATGGATATTGTTGCTCAATCGAGGTACAGCGAGACTACGGACAGATGAACTGGGGTGACTGGTTTGGTGAGCGCGGGTGCAACTGGGGCAACCACGAGTACGATACGGCCAAGCATATTCTAGTCCAGTTTGCCCGGACCGGCGATCCCAAGTACTTCTACGTTGGCGATGCTGCCGCCCGGCATACCAGCGAGATTGATGTCATTCATTTCGTCAATGATGACCTGAAGAGGCACTTCGAGCAGGATTTAGGGGGCAACTCCGCGTACCCTGTTCGTCGCGGGATGGTCCATGAGCACTGCGTGGGACATGTGAGCGGCTTCTACCCTGTTGAACGCATTCGCGGGCTGTACGCTTCGCTTGGGAACGGCAGCCATCTTTGCCTGGCCCCTTACAACCTGGGGCACATCTGGACGCAGGGCATGGTCTATGACTATTTCCTGACCGGTGATCCGTGGCTCAGAGAAACCGTCGAGAAAATAGGAGAGAATCTTGCCAAACTGGTTGAGGATCGGAAGTTCAATTTTAAGACCGGCAGTCACGTCGGGCGTGTCAATGGCTGGACCATGCTGGCCATTGCCGGCGCCTACGAGCTCGACCTGAACGAACGCTATCTTACGGCCATGAAATTGCTTGCCAATGATGCTATTTCAGCTCAGGACCGTCACAGTGGCGGATGGCTTTGGGAGCTCCCCTCAGGACACTGCAATTGCGAAACAAAACACGTGGGAGAAGCCGGTTTCATAGGCTCGGTCAGGGTGAATGGTCTGAGCCGCTATTATGAGCTATCCGGGGATGAACGTATTCCTGAAGTTGTGAAACGGGCCGTCACCCACCTCAATAATGACACCTGGATGGAACAATATAGTGACTGGCGCTACACATCATGTCCTGTGTCAACACGGGTCGGCCAAACGGGCGTTACAATGGCCGCGTTGGTCAATAGTGTGAAACTAAATGGAGAGCTTGAACATCTCAGAATACTGCGGAAGGCATGGGACACAAAGTTCGAACGTCTTCTGATCGCACCCACCGCAAGACCCGGACTCGGCAAGACGTATTCTCAAATCATGTATGGGAGTCCGGAGGCCATGAATCTCTTCATTGGAGGTTCTAACTGAAATGACAAGATTGGAGAGAGTCGTCAGGAAGGCGTCGCTCATGACCCGCATGCCCATCAGCTACGGCGCTTATCATCAGGGCTGGCAGCCCAGTAGGTTCATGCGGTTTGAGAACATCGGCGATACAGACGTTGTCAATCCGTGGATTGCCGTCAATGGCAAGCGCAACTGGCGCACTCTTAAGGACATAGCTGACGAAGCGACGGCTGGGTTTGCCGGCGAGCGGGAGAAGGCACGTGCCGTTTGGGAATTCCAGCGCAACCATCGGTTCCACGCTACCACGTGGGACAGAGAGTGTAACGATGCCGTCACAGTCTATAAGATCTACGGCTGCACGTTATGTGGCAACGATGCCGCGGTCATGTCCGATCTCTGGAAAGCGGCCGGCCTGCGAACGAGGCGGGCGAAGCAAAGATAGCATCGAATTTGTCACCGACGTGCAGATGTCTCTTCTTGGCCTGCCCGAATTGGAGCTGAGTGAGAACCTGGTGAGGTACGCGGATCAGACCAACGGGCCGCGACGCCTATGTATCACTCATTCCTGGATGGAACGGACGGGGTGGTACAGGCCCTTGGTCCCAAGCACACTAATGCCTGCCGATGGCGCCACCGCGGAACCGACCTTCTTGCGGATGACCGCAACGGAAGAATATCTTATCTCGCCCCCACCCCGCGACAGCCGGGAGGCGGTTTGGCGAGGGAGCAGTAGCCTTGGATGGCCGAAGGTTGTTCCGAGCCGGGACGTGGATCTTGTTCTGTCCGTCGCTTCACTCTATAATGGTTGCGAACGAAACGCGCCGTGAGATATTACGGTAGCCCAGAATCCCGGAGGATAGAATATGTGCGGGAGCCATGCACATCAGGCCGGACTTAGCACCCCGGTAATCTCCACATCTTCCGTTCGTCTCGCCTCGGAGAGGCCTGACGCGAAGCGTAGCAGCAAATACCTCGGCACTGTCCGCACGTTCCTTGACAATTTCGTAGCTCGTTCCAGGTGTGGTTTGGGGTTGTCCGCTAAGTGACATCTCAGGAGATAAACATGTACACTTCTATGTTTCTCAGTGTTGTCTTGGCCTTCGCTGGAGTCAACGATACCGTCGCCGCCAATGCGGCAAGACCCGGCGCACATATAATGAAGAAGCCTTCGGCGACCGACCTTTACTTTGAATGGCATTTCAAGGGTGACGCGAACCAGAACGCAAGACTGATTCTCGAGTGCCGGAAGAAAGGGGATAAGGAATGGCGAAAGCCGGCCCCGCCTGGTCAAGAGCGGCCGAATGAGTCCGCTACTGAAGGCATCTTCAGCGGTTCCTTATCTGGCTTGGAGCCTGCGGCAGATTACGATTGTCGATTCGTGATGACGGATCCAGACGGAGTTGAAGGCGAGGCGCTTAGGGTTGTGACCGCCAAGACTTCTAAATTGCATGTCTTCCAGCCTGATCCGAACAAGCGAGCGAAGGATTTCTCGATTCGTGAGCCCGTTTGTCGAATTGCCGATGGCGACACCGTTGTCACCAAAACATGGCAATGGAATCCAGCGGTTGGTCCGTTCCACATCGAAGGCGCTGAGCCCGGAGATAGCCTGGCCGTACGCCTGGAGGTGATTGAGCCGGAGAGTACTGGCTATAGTAGCGCCAGCATCAGGGACTGGGTGGTTGATCCTGAGTTCAAGAAAGAGCTTCCGCAACGTGGCGGCTCACACTGGACCATTGATGAGAAAGAGGGTGTCGCACGGCTTTCTCGAGTAGAGATCGATAAGGTTGAGGAGACGACGACGCTTGCCGGACTGCCGCTACCTTTGAAGCCGATGCTCGGTTGTCTTGGGACTGCGGTCACAGACCCACCGGGCAAGGCTGTGACCGTCGGTACCTCCGGCCCCAATGGCGGCAATCTGGACTACAAAGGCATCGTCGAAGGGGTCACCATGTATTTTCCGGTGTTTGTGCCGGGCGGCTTGTTCTATCTATCGGATGGTCACGCGATTCAGGGCTCCGGTGAGGTTCTCATGACGGGCATCGAATGCGGGATGAAGAAAGTACAGTTCACCGCGTGGGTGGAAAAGGGCAGGAAGATCGGGTGGCCGCGCGGGGAAAACGAGGATTTCATCTTTACGATTGGGGCGGCCGAGCCGCCACTCGAGCAATCGTTGCGGCACGCCACCACCGAGATGGTTCGCTGGCTGCAAGAGGATTACGGCTTGGATAAACGCAGTGCGGGAATTCTCCTGGGGATGTGTGTCGAGTACGAAGTAGGGAATATGGTGGACCCGGCATGGACCATGGTCTGTAAAATGCCCAAGTCGATTCTGCGCCGGCTGGGGAACTGAAGAGGTCAGACAGCCAAACCTGTTTGGATTTTTGCCAAGGAGATGAAGATGAGAAACGCAAGTATCTCACGTGTCAGTAGCTGCTGTCTTGTGTTGCTGGCATTTGGCTTGGAAACGCAGGTTCGTGCGGCAGTACCTGTCGGGTTCTCGCAATACAATCGGGCAAGTGAGATCAATGTCAGTACGCCAGGATCCGATTCGCTTCGCATCCAATGGAATACAAGGGATGGCGGCAGGTGGGCGAAGAAGACGGCAAAGATTTTGTTGGGACAAAATCTCATCCGGAGGGGGATGGCAGATTCATGCCATGGATTGATGCACCTTATGGAAGAACACAGCATATGGGCGTGTTTCTGCTCTTGAGTCCACAGGACGCAGTGAGCACTTTGGAACGCGTTAAGCGCTATACCCATGGTGATACATACAAGAAGATACCGGAATATATCACCATGGCCGAGCACTTCCACGAAGCCATGGCCATGACAGACGATACGGCCAGACCCTCCGGGCCGGCTTTCAGGGAAGCCATGATGGGTCTCAATGTAGATGCGGTCCACTTGGCTGAATTCCATGGGGACGGGAATCCTCGCGACACAGGAAGACGGCGACTTGATCAGCTTAAGAAGATGTTCGAGGTTTGCAGGAAGTACTCCATACCCGGCGCCTTCTTGCTCATACCCGGTGAAGAGGCAAACGCATGGTTTGGCGGGCACAATATGTATTTTACAGTCAGAGATGTGGCATTGGCTGAATAGCACGTTGAGCTCTTGCGCTCTTCCGATAGCCCTTCACAGGACCAGTGACAGTCGGAAGGCGGTTTTGGTGAGGAGAGCGGGAGCCCTGGCTTACCGCTTACTCATCTACTTTATTCAGGAAATCCTGGCTGAAAGCTGTTGACCTTGGTGCATTTCCGGCCTTAGACTTGATGGATGTAGGACCTGCAGTTCTTGAAAGGAGAGAAAATGAAAAAGTCGGAGATATGTTTACTGATAATAGCGACTGGCATTCTACTCGGTCGGCCTACTGTCTCGGGGGCAACACAGGCACAATCGATTTTTGAGAAGATCAGCGTGACGCACGGAATTTGCGTGGTGCTGGGCGATTCGAGCGGCGAGCTTGCTGTAGAAATGGCGAGGGACAGCAAGCTGCTGATATACGTACAGTTGCCACAGGCGAAAGATGTGGAAAAGGCGCGTAAGGTCGCCAATGATGCGGGCTTCTATGGTACGCGCATCTTTGTGGACCAGGGATCGCTAAAGAAACTGCACTTGGCTGATAACGTAGCCGATGCTGTTGTTGTAGTGGGCGGGGCGAAGAATGTCCCGAGAGCCGAGGTGCTGCGGGTGCTGCGACCCCAGGGAAAGGCGTTGCTCGGACAGGAGGTTCTGACCAAGCCGTCTCCCCAAGGAGTGGACGGCTGGAGCCATCCCTATCATGGCCCGGACAACAATCCGCAATCGACCGATCAACTCGCCCGTGCCCCCTACCTGACACAGTTCCTTGCCGAGCCATGGTACTGCCCGATGCCGGAAGTGACGGTCGCTTCGGGCGGCCGCATCTTCAAGGCCTTCGGCAGCCGAGCGTTCAGACGACCCCAGTGGCCCATGCTGAACACACTCATAGCTATCAACGGCTACAACGGGACTATCGTCTGGAAGCGGCATCTGGATCCGGACTTCATGATTCATCGCAACACGATGATCGCGACCCCGGATACGCTCTATCTGGCCGATGCCGTCTCGTGTAAGCTTTTCGACGCGGCCACCGGCGAGTTGAAGGACGAGATCAAGGTGTCGGCGGAACTGAGCGATGGGGCGGTATGGAAGTGGATGGCACTAAAGCACGGCACGCTCTATGCCTTGGTGGGTGAAAAGGAAGCCCCGGGTGATGCACTCCGAGGAACGGCATTTCGCGGGGCTGGTTGGCCCTGGTGGGAGATCCCTGAGTACGCATGGGGTTTTGGCCGCACGATTCTGGCCATTGATCCGACCACTAAGAAGATCCTCTGGCACCACCGGGAGCGCGAGCCACTCGACACTCGGGCGATGTGCATGAATGAGGAACAGATCTACTTCTACAGCCCTGGCAAGTTTCTCGGTTGTCTTGATGCCAAGACCGGGCAACCGGTTTGGAGGACAAAAGATGCCGATGTGGTAGAGGCAATCGCCGAGCAGCGTCCGGCCCAGCGGGCCGTTTGGGGCTTCGCCTCAACGGCCTATGCCAAATGCAGTGAGGATGCGATCTATTTCGCCGGACCACAACAGACAAAGCTGGTAGCCGTCTCCACTCGTGATGGAAGCCTTCTCTGGCAGTATCCACAGGAGGGGAACTTCCAGCTCGTGCTGCGGGACGACGCGTTGTATGCCATGGGATCGAACCATCCCAGTCAGATATTGCAGCCTCTTACTGGAGAGAAACTGCTTGAACTACCCAACCGGGCAGCCTGTACCCGCGCTACAGGCAGCGTGGATCGGGTCTTTGTCCGCGGATTCGGCACACGATGCTGGGATGTGGCTGCCGGGAAGTGGCTTCATATCTCACCCATGCGTCCGGCCTGCCACGATGGGGTCGTCATCGCCGGGGGACATCTTTATTGGGGCCCCTGGATGTGTGGCTGCAATCTTTCCTTGATAGGAGTGATTTGCCTTGGACCTGCCGGAGATTTTGATTTTGCCCCAAAGGCTACGGAGGTCGAAAGGCTTGAGAGAGTGGCTGATGATCCAGCCAAAGTTACACTACTATCACAGACGGCGGACGATTGGCCGACTTACCGCCGAGACAACATACGAAGTACCCGTTCGAACCTGAGCGTCCCCTCGGAAGTCGTGCTGGAATGGCAGTATGTGCCCGACGTGCCAAATACGTGCACTGCACCGGTGTCGGTCGGCGGTCTGGTTTTCGTGGGGGGATCGGATGGGATCGTCCGGGCATTGGATGCGGTGGATGGAAAGCCGAAGTGGACGGCCTTCACCGGAGGGATCATTCGAATTGCGCCTGCGGTTGCCTCTGGCAGGGTATTGGCAGGCTCGGGCGACGGGTGGATCTACGCATTCGAGGCAGCCAATGGTGGTCTGTTGTGGCGTTTCCGCGCTGCTCCGGTCGAGCGGAAGATTCCTGTCTACGGCATGCTCAGTTCCAACTGGCCCGTGGCGAGCGGAGTAGTAGTCGAAGATGGTGTTGCCTATGCAGCAGCCGGCATTGCAAACTACGATGGCACTCATGTTTATGCGTTGGATGCAGCCTCTGGCAACATCCGTTGGCAAAACAGCACCTCAGGACTCACAGCCGGAGGACAGGGTGCCGGTGTCAGCGTGCAAGGAGACCTGCTGGTTCACGAGAACAAACTGTATCTGGCGGGTGGCAACCGGATCCCACTGGCTTCTTACGATCTCGGCGACGGGACGTTCAAGCCCGTGCAGACTCCAAAGCTCGGCACAGACCCCAGAGGCCCCCGCGGCCACGACTTGTTTCTCCGCAAGGACGGGTCTATTGTTGTCTCCGGGCAATTGCCGTGGTACACACGTGCCGAAGACATCCACTATATCGACCACGCCGAGCTGGAGTGCCCCACGGGTACGATCACCGTCACGACCGCCGGCTTGGCACTATTGCCCTCCATTCGAAGCGAGGGGGCCAAGTACAGGCCACTCTGGACAGGCAAGCCGTTCCAGGAAAATGTGGCAGTGGCGGTGGGCCAAAACGGTGTGATTGTGGCTGGGACGAACCGTTCCTTTGTGGAGCCCAAAGTCTCTCCCGAGGAAGCCTACGGAATTGCCGCGCTGGACATTAACAGTGGCAAACTACTCTGGCGGCATTCCCTGCCTGCCGGAGCGGTTCGTTGGGGTTTGGCAATCGACCGCCTGGGTCGCACGTTGGTCGCATTACAGGATGGGCGCGTTCTCTGCTATGGACCTGCGAGGTAAGGTGCAAGAATTCATCCCAGCATAATCATCAAGCGCGTGCTTGGGCTCAATTATGCGATCGAGCGATTGATGAATACGTTCACGATGATAATACGCACTGTATTGCCCAAGAACATATTCAAGCTGATCCACAGATGACAGAATCAACTGATTCAAACATTCGGATTTGATGGATTTAACAAAGCGTTCCGCGTAGCAATTCAAATCGGGACTTCACATTTTGCCATTTTTGTATCTGTTCAGCTTTTTTTTTATAGATGCCACGGACTGCGCATCGGCCGGGTTAGCATTCGGCTGGCTTCCGGATCGTTCACAAAGTCTTCCTTTTCAGGGTCCCAATGCAGCGTGCGGCCCAGACGCGTGCAGATATCCGTCAAGTGACACACCGTATCTGAACGAACAGCTACATCGATGGGACAAATCGTTTTCTCTCTGGTCTTGACCGCATCGAGGAAGTTCCGCTCATGGGCCTTACTTTCAATAAGATGAATCTCATCCGGGCCAATCACCGATGTTAGCAGCGACTCCGGCTCAGCCCAAATGCCGCTGCGACTAACATGCACCCAGCCTTCGGTTCCTTGAAAGGTCACACCCTGCTTGTGTTGCTTGTTGTCCATATATATCATCGTAACGCCGTCCGCATAGGTATGCCTGACTTTCCAGCTAATGGCACAGTCCGCAAGCCCATCCTCTGGGAACACGGCGGCCCCTTCGATTTCGACAGGGCCGGTATCATCGGTACCGTGACCCCACTGGGCTATATCCACATGGTGGACGCCCCAGTATCCACCTATGCCGCCCAGGCAATAATCGGAGATGTGATACCAGATCGACCAGCTCTCTTTCTTTGTCCAGGGCCGGCAGCGCTGATAGGTGTATGGTGCCCACGGGGCAGGCCCGAGCCACATATTATAGTCCAAGCCATCCGGCACCGCTTGGGTCGGTTGATTTGGGAAGGCAAAGTCGTGAGGTACGCCCACCAAGACAGTGTGCAACTGGCCAACTCGCCCGTTGCGAACCAATTCACAGCCAAAACGGAAATTCCGATCGGAACGCTGCTGGGTGCCCCACTGGAAAACGGTGCCATATGTGTAACATGCCTCACGAAGGACCTTGTCCCAAGCGACACTCAAACCCAGCGCCTTCTCGGTGTACATGTCCTTGCCATTCCTCGCGGCCTCCAGAGAAACCAGGACGTGCCAGTGATCGGGTGTGGCAATACAGACTGCGTCAATGTCCTTGCGCTGACAGACCTCACGGAAGTCGCTATGGGTGGCGCAATCTTTATTTCCGTA
>Ga0307379_10014783_pt1 | contig 10039 bp, 2 predicted proteins | sample UN2MG_FD_202237 | JGI IMG/M metagenome (GOLD analysis project Ga0307379, IMG submission 202237) | Soil microbial communities from Risofladan, Vaasa, Finland - UN-2 | ecosystem: Environmental > Terrestrial > Soil > Coastal area > Acid sulfate soil | place: Finland: Risofladan, Vaasa | collected... | reverse complement strand
TTTTATTTAATCTTAGTAATGCTGATTATATAGAAAAATTTAATAATAAAATGGAACCATATGAAGAAATTGGTATCGATATTATGTCGAATCCAGATGAATATCATAATTGGTGGGTATCTAAAAGTAAATTAATAAAGGTACCGATTGAACTTCAATTATCCGCTGAAGAAAACCCTTCTTTTCAAATAGGTGAAATTTATCTTAAACAAGGTGAAAAATACTTAAAAGAAAAAGAATATGGGAAAGCAAAAAACAATTATATTAAGGCAAATCGTTATTTTCAAGAAGTTGAAAATTACTTATATTTATGGTACCGCAAAAATCGACATTTAAAATATAATGAAGAAACTATTAAAAATGAATTTGATGTGAAAAAACCAGTCAAAGGCAAAGGAAAAGGATTCGATGCACTTACAAAAAAGCAAATAGGTATTTTACTTGAAGTTACTACAAAAACACCTCATTATTTTCCTTTAACCATAAAACCTTTCCAAAGAAATTCCTATTTAGAAAGAAACCTGCAAATATGTAAAGATAGGTTAGAATCGATAAAGAGTAAAAAGATTTCTAAGGGGGATAGAATTAAAATTCAGAAAACCAAAGCTCTAGAAAATATACAAGATAAAGAGTTAATAAAAAATAATTATAAAATGTTTTTTGAATATTTTGTTAACAAAACATATAAGGAGGGTACGCCTTTAAAGGGTAATATAAAAAAAATTACTAAAAATAGCATTGAAGATGATTGTAAAAAGAAATACCCAACAATATATTCAAAACTATACCGGGAAAGTAAAAACGAAATGATAAAAGATATAATAAATGAAAAAATTACTAATTCAAAAGAAATATATGATTATCTCCCCTCTATCGGATGTTTGTCCAGGATGTTTGAGAGAGAAGCAGGAATAACAATAATAGAGCTTATAAAAAAATATAAATTAAACTTTCATTTTAAGTCCACTGATTATAAAATCGGTAAATTAAAAAATCTATTAGAAGTATTTGGGCAGGATAGATTAAAAATTGATAAGAAGGAATTAGATATCGTTATAAATGATTTAAATAAGGCTTCTTATTTTAGGGCACCTTTTGCGCATCCCACACGCGGAGGAACTCATGATGAGCTATTAGAGTTTAGAAAATTATTGTTTGGCATCGATAAAGAAGAAGATGGGTTGTTATATAAAATAATAAAGTATCGAAATATTTAATATTAAAATTCGATAAGATATCTTTATTTTATAGCTATAGAAAAATTTGTCTTTAATAAATTAAATATAAAAATAATTATCTAAAAAAATTATTTAAAAAAGGAAAGAACCTAATAACATGAATCAATTTAAAACAGGGCAAATTGTAGAAATTAGAAAAAGACTTTGGCGGATAGATTCAATTTATAAAAATGAATTAACAGCCACCTCTATTGACAGTATTAATAATTTTCAAAAAAGATTTTATACCCCGTTTGAAGATATAAAAATAGCAGATACGAAACTACCATCTTTTGATAAAATTGGAGAACTATCCAAACAAAAGCTTTTAATAAATGCCTATCGTATAAGTTTGATTCATGGGTCTTCTCCTTTATTAAGCTTGCAAAGAAGTACAGTTATTCCGGTTAATTTCCAGTTAGTGCCTGTGGTTATGGCTCTTAATTCTCCTAGAGTACGATTATTAATTGCCGATGATGTTGGGCTTGGAAAAACTATTGAAGCAGGTTTAATCATTAATGAGTTAATTGCCCGACAATTAGTAAGAAGAATTTTAATAATATGTCCGGCTAATCTTAGGGAACAATGGCAGGAAGCATTGTCTATTTTTTTTAAATTAGATTTTGAAATTATTAGCTCACTACATAGGAAATATCTGGAAAAAAGTCTTCCCATAGGTTTAAGTCCCTGGGAATATTTTCCTAAACTAATCACTTCAGTAGATTACGCTAAAACAAAAGCAAATAAAAATGAAATATTAAATCATGATTGGGATTTAATATTAATAGATGAAGCTCATTTATGTGCTCGTCCCCATCTTTCCTCTGATTATTCTACTACCATGCAAAGATGGGAATTATTAAAAGCAGTTTATCCGAAAACAAAACATTTGTTATTATTAACCGCTACCCCGCATAATGGTTATACCGATAGCTTTTCAAGTTTAATTAAAGCTTTAGACATACAAGCTGATAGTGAAAATAATTTGAATTTTATTGATCGGGTAAAAGCTAAAAAACATGTTTGTCAAAGAAGAAGGATAGATGTGGAAAAATGGTTAGCTGATGAAAAAAGTAATTTTAACCCATTTCCAAAAAGAGATAAAAAAGAAATCCACATTAAATCATTATCAATCCGCGAGGTGAAAATATATAAAAAATTAAATTATTATGGGCAGGAAATAATGAAGTTAATCGATGTAAAAAATGTACGATATATAGCTCAATTTACTATTTTACATTTTTTAAAGAGATCACTCAGTTCTCCTTATGCCCTAAAAAAATCTTTGATAAATAGAATAAACAAATTAAAAATTGTCAATGATGAACCTGAACTTAAAATCAACGATATTAGAACATTGATAACAGAAATTGACAATTTTGAAAATATTACTTCTGAAGAAGCCTACCTCAGATTCGAAAGGACTACTTTAAGTCAGCAAGTATCAGAATTAGAAATAAAGATATTAACAGAAATCTATGATGAGGTTAAAAAAATAAAACCGAGCAATGATACAAAATATATTAAACTTATCAAGGAAATAATTCCTGAATTATTTAATTATGCGAATAAGATAATTATTTTTACTCGATACAAGGATACCCTTGATTATTTACAAAATAACTTAGAAAAAGATATGCTCAATACTAAAATATTAAGTATATTCGGTGAAATGAATGCTGCTCAACGGAAAGAGGTATTCTCAAAATTTGAGGAAGCGGAAAAAGCAATTTTAATAGCAACTGATTGTATATCAGAAGGCATGAATCTTCAATATTTATGTTCTCAAATTATTCATTATGAATTGCCCTGGAATCCTAATCGTTTAGAGCAAAGAAATGGCAGAGTAGACAGATTTGGTCAGCCCGAAGAAATAGTTCACCTTCGTACTATTATAGTAGATGGAACTTTAGATGAAAACATTTTGGAAAAAATTATTGAAAGGTCTGATCATATTCGAGAAGAATTTGGATTTTCTCCGCCATTTTTTAATAATGAAGGCGATATTATTAAATATTTAATTAATGTAGGGAAAATACCTGATACAAGAAATAAAAAGGGAGAGATAAGACCAGAGTCCTCTCAGCTTAGTATTTTTGATATCAATAATGGAAAAGAAGAATTACAGCAAAATAGTAATGCAGTTAATAAAGAAGATTTAGAAGAAGAAATATTTTTTAATCAGCAAATTACCAAGATTAAAAATGAATCTTTTTATGGACAAACAGATATAAGATTACCGGATATTGAAAAAAAATTAAAACAAACAGAAAATACGTTTGGTAAAAAAGAAGAAATTGAGAATTTTATACGTAGTGGATTGCAATTATTTGGTTGCAGTATTCATAAGAAAAAAGATCAAGTCTTTATTATTACATTAAATGATAAACGTCTTCTATTGCCAGGACGATCAGTTCATATGGATAATGTTACCTTTGATAAAAATTATGCCGCCCGAAATCCAAAAGTTGAATTAATTGATCTTAGTCATCCTTTAGTTAATCGGTTGGTTCAATTATTAAAACAACAAATCTATCTAGAAACCAGCAATCATTATGGACGTATTGCGTACAAAATAAGTCATTCTATTGATAAACCAATAGCCATATTTAAAGTGCTGGTAAGATGTGTCGTAGGGACTGAACCAACGTCCATTATTGAAGAAATATTAACTTTGGGTTTTTATGTTTATCAGGAAGAAATATTATCTTCACAAAAAGTGGAGCTTTTTGAGAAAAGCGAGCCTTTACAAGGAAACCGCACAACTATGGAGATTAAAGAAGATATTCAAGAAGTATTTAATAATAAATATTGGGAAAAGGAATTAACGGAAATGATTGATAATTATCTGAAAAAAATAAAAGAAGAAAGAAATAATTTGCTGGAAACATTTGATACCACAAATCTTCCTGATTGGCTTCAAGGAGTTACTGATGTTTCTTATGCGAGTCATGATATTTTAACTTTAACCACGGGGTATCCGGTATGAATTATCCAAGTATAGAAATACAAAATTTAATATCCGAAAATCTTTTAGAATCTTTAGGGCAAGAAAATTCCCGACACAAATTTGCACAACCTGAAAGTTTTTCCTGTGAAATAAATTATGTTAAAGAAAATAAGAAAAATTATTCATCTCAAATTGCCGAAGCTTACGAAAATTTAATTGTTCGCTGGGATTTATTATCATCAGGTTTTTCCTCGATGAGTCTATCAGATTTAAGGGAAAAATGGGTAAAGTATTTCTTCTCTCAATTCGGATTTGATTTACAATATCAAAAAAGTGCTATTGAAGCAGACAGTGGAAACAAATTTATTCTGTCCTATCGTGGATGGGAAGGTGCAAATGCCCCTATAGTACACTCTTCATCCTTCCAACAGGATTTAGATGATAGGTTAAAAGAACAAACTTGTAAATATAGCCCTCATGATACATTACAAAGATTTTTAAACCAATCTAATTCAGATTTGTGGGGAATAGTAACCAATGGCAGATATTTAAGAATTTTAAGAGATTTTAGCCACCAGAGTAGGAAAGCCTATATTCAATTTGATTTAGAAATGCTGTTTGAAGGCCGTCATTATGAAGATTTTAGAATTTTATACAGACTAATACACCCAAGTAGATTTTTACCAAAAGAAGATGAAAAATGCATATTAGAAAATTTATTTGAAGAAAGCAAAAGTGCAGGTGTAGCCATAGGAGAGGATTTAAGAAAAAATATAAGTTTAGCCATTGAATCTCTCGCAAACGGCTTCCTACTCGCAACTCCAGAATTATTAAGCAGATTAGTAGATAATACTGAAAACTGCATGCAATTTTATCAGCAAATATTAAGAATTATTTACCGAGTATTGTTTTTATTTTATGCTGAGCAAAGAAGATTAATGCCTACAAGAAGTACTTTATATGCCCAGGAATATAGCCTGTCTTCTTTAAGAGATAAAATTGAAAGAGGCGAAATAATTGATGAAGAACAATTTGATTTATGGGAAGGGTTAAAAGCAACGTTCAATATGGTTTACCATGGTGTGCCGGAATTAGGGATTACGCCTTATAATGGCCAACTGTTTAATCCCGATTCCATTCATTGGCTAATAAATTCTCAATGTCGAAATGATAAATTATTAATGGCAGTTAAATATATGTCGTTATTTGAAAAAGAGGGAATACCACATCGAATTAGTTACATAGAATTAAACGTTGACGAAATTGGAGCAATTTACGAAAGTTTGTTAGAATATATGCCGAGGATATCTTCTATAATGGAAAATTTAGGAGATACTAATAAAAAAAATAAACACAACTCCCAAAATGAAATTTCACCAAATACTTTTTTCCTTGACCCTCGAGGTACTTCCCGTAAAACTTCAGGCAGTTACTATACTAATCCCGGATTAGTAAATGCCTTGATAGAATCCGCTTTAATACCTGTAGTGGATAAAAAAATAGAAGAAGCAGGTTCTAATAAAGATAATCAAGAAAAAGCATTATTATCTTTAAAGATATGCGACCCTGCTTGTGGAAGTGCTGCATTTTTAATTTCCGCTACTGAATATTTAGGTGAAAAACTGGCTAAAATTCGCATTCAAGATGAATATCCAAATGATAGACAAATACGCCATGCTCGCCGTGATATATTGCGACATTGTATATATGGAGTAGACCTTAATCCTATGGCTGTAGAGTTGGCCAAGGTTTCCCTCTGGCTAACCGCTGCAACTAATGATTTACCGCTTAATTTTTTAGACCATAAAATAAAATGCGGGAATAGTCTTATTGGTGCAACACCGGAATTAATCAAAAAAGGGATTCCTTCTGAAGCATATTCTCCGGTAGAAGGTGATGATAAGAATATTGCAAGTAAAAGAATGAAAATTGCCAGGGAATATTATAAGAGAAAAGAACAGGAAAAAAATCAATTAGTAATCAACGTTATACGGAAAAGCGTAGAAGACCAAACTTTTCGAGTAACGGATTTATCCGAAAAATACGGAGAAAATAGTACACAAGAACAAAGAGAAATTGAAAAAGCTTACAAAAAAAGTAGAAAAAATCATGTTTTTATAAAAGATAAGTATATTGCCGATTTTTGGACCGCAGCATTTTTCTGGAATCATAAAGAAGGTACAGAAAATTATCCAACACCGATGATGTTAGATTACTTATTAAAAAATGAAACAGTTCCATTGTCCGGGGAATTAGGAAATAAAATCGAAGAAATTGCAGAAGATTATAAGTTTTTTCATTGGTATCTTGAATTTCCAGATGTATTTACACAAGGAGGATTTGATTGTGTACTGGGGAATCCGCCATGGGAAAAGATTAATTTTAAAGATGAAGAATTTTTTGTTTACCGTGAACCTAAAGTCGCAAATGCTCCTACGAAACATATACGAAAACAGTTAATTGAAAATTTAAAGAAAAAAAAGCAGGATCTATATGTTGAATATGTACGCACAAAACAATTTCATGATAATCAAAGTGTTTTTTTTAGATTTTCTCAAAAATATCCCTTTACCGGATTGAGTAGGATAAATCTATATTCAATCTTTGCTGAACTAGTCAGCTATTTATTAAACACTAATGGTTTTGCGGGGGTAATATTACCATCAGGAATAGTTACGGATTACAATAATAAAGATTTATTTCAACATTTAATAAAAAATAATAGGATAAAATCAGTTTATGACTTTGAAAATCGAAGTAAATTATTTCCAGAAGTTGATTCAAGATATAGATTTTCTCTTTTAACCATATCGAATTTAGCTAGTGAACAAATATTTGCATTTTATTTGAGAAATGTTGAAGATATCAATAATGAAGAGAAACATATTAAATTAGATAAAGAAGATATAGAGATGATTAATCCAAAGAGTAAAACTTGCCCTATATTTAGAGAAAGAAGAAGTTTTAAAATTATTAAAAGAATTTATCAAAAATTTCCCTTAAATGCTATTAATAATCGTAATAATAACGGTGAATGGAAAGTAGTTTTAAAAACCCCTTTTAATATGGCTAATGATTCATACCTTTTCGAGACAGAAAAGAAAGATGATAAAGAATATGTTCCTTTATACGAGGCAAAAATGATTCATCAATATGATCACAGGTATAATACATACGAGGGGATTTCTAAGGAGCGTTTAGATGAAGGAAAACCTAGATTATTAACAGAAGAAGAAAAATGTATAGAAAACTCTGTTCTACCAAGGTATTGGATAAAGAAAAAAGCGCTTTTTGATAGATATGGAGATAAGCAATGGTATTTAGTATATAGAATGATTACCAATGCAACAAACGAAAGAACTTTAATTTCTTGTATAATACCTCAATGCGCTTGCGGTCATACCTTGTCTTTAATTGAGAATTTATCTTCAATAGAGGCATTAATATTTCTAGCGAATATAAATTCGTTTTGTATGGATTTTATAGTTAGGCAAAAATTAAGTGGCACAAGTTTAACTCATTGGATATTTGAACAATTGCCATTAATTCCCAAAAACAGATATTTAAAGAAGATAAAATATGAAATTATTAAGTATTCTTTTTATTTGAGTTATACAGCAAAGGATTTAAATGCTTTTTCTAAGGTTTTAGGTGAATTTGAATTAAGTAAACCAAATATTTGGAATGTTGAGAAACGATTGATTTATAAATCGATACTAGATGCAATATATTTTCATTTGTATTCCATTGAAGAAACCGATGTTGAATTTATAATGGATAATTTTCCTTTAGTAAAATTTTCTGATATGCATAAATACGGAACTTATAAGACTAAAGATATGATTCTGGAAAAATATAAAGAATTAAAACCGATGTTTAAATAATTAAGGAGCGATTATGAAAAATTATTTTAATCCTTTTCTTGCCTATGAAAAATGTAAGCACGCTTATAAATCTTTTATAGATAGCTATCACCGGTTTACCAATCCTGAAATCGAAGCATGGGTTAAGAAAAATACTGAGGAAGGGCACCTTTTATGGCGAGAGCCGTTTTTACAGCTTTCCCGCCCTTTTACCAAAGGTAAACCCCTGCAGTCTTTTGTTTCAGACGGTGTTTTAGAAGAAGGTGTTTTAAAAATATTTCGCTCTGACCTTAGCAATTCAGATTCTTCCGCTGTTTCTTTATACCAGCATCAAAGCGAAGCCATAGAAAACATCTGCCAGAAAAAACAAAACACTATTGTTGCTACCGGTACAGGTTCGGGTAAAAGCTTTTGTTTTGGTATTCCAATTGTGAATGAATGTTTAAAGATGAAAAAAGCCGGTGTTCGCGGAATTAAAGCAGTCATTGTTTACCCCATGAATGCCTTGGCTAATAGCCAATATGAAGATTTTTCAGCACGCCTTGCCGGTTCGGGATTAACCGTAGCCAATTATACAGGTGATACGCTTTATACCGAAGAAGAAGCATTGGGTGAATTTGAGAAATTAACCGGACGTAAAAAACCTTATGATTCTGAGTTGATTTCCAGAGAGAAAATTAAAGAAAAAAAGCCCGACATTCTACTTACTAACTATCAGATGTTGGAGTTGATTCTTACTCGTTTTGAAGATAAAGAACTTTTCCCTCTTACGCAGAGAGGTGTTTTTAAGTTTTTAGTTTTAGATGAAGTGCACACTTATTCAGGAAGGCGCGGCGCCGATGTTGCTTGCTTAATCCGCAGGTTGAAGTGGCATACAGGAACCACAGGAAAACTTATCTGTATTGGAACCAGTGCAACAATACAGAGCGGTGAAAGTGAGGATGCAAAGAAAGTAATGGCTAATTTTGCCCGGAAGCTTTTTGGTGAGAATTTTGCACCAGAGAGTATTATCGGTGAATTCTATGAAGATATTCCTCAAAGACAACCAGCGTCTTTTCCCTCTATAGTTAAGGTCTCTAGTGATGACATTGAAAGATTTGACGGCACTTTTAAAACTGTTCTTAATTTAGCCGATAAAATAAGTGAAACAAAAATAGAGGCTTTTGATACAGAATCTTTAAGTAAAATATTATCCAACAATCCAGTACTTTCTTTTCTGGAGAATTCATTAGTTGAAGTTACTTCATTTAGTGATTTGGTAAAAAGATATATTAATAGTGAGAGAAAAGGAATTGATTATCACCATGCAGCTTTAGAATTGATTGCCGGTCTGTTTGTGGGTGCAAATACGTTCGAGAAGGGTAAGCCGAGATTTTCTTTGAAAATACATACTTTTTTCTCTCAAGGAAGAGGCATTAATGGAACAATTGAAAAATCTAATATATCTTTATCAGATAAGGGAGATACTACCTTGATTAGTAAAAACACCAAGAAAGAGATGACTGCTTTTCAGGTAGTGTTCTGTCAGGCGTGCGGTAAAGAGTTCTATTACGGTTCTCGTATCGGTGATAAATTTATCCCTCAAGACATGAATTCTTCAAATGAAGAAGCTGAAGGAGAAACAGGGTATTTGATGGTAGGACATTGGAATCCGGAAGAGGTTCCGCTACCTGATGGCTGGCTAACAGCAAAGGGTGATATTAAGGCAAGGTGGGGTGAATCTGTGCCCAAAAATATGTATTTTGACAATACAAGTAATGTCTTTATTCAAGCTGGCGGATTAGCGGTTACCTTTATCCCTGAACCATTTATGATCTGCCCGGAATGTGGTATTGATTATGACGGGCGTTCTTACGAACATAACAAGATAAGGGTTTATGGCCGGGTTGGCCGGGCAACAGCAACAGATGTTTTAATTACCAAGAATTTAGAATCTTTGCCGGATAAAGAGAAAAAAATCATTGCCTTTGCTGATAATCGGCAGGATACAGCATTTCAGGCAGGTCATC
>Ga0307379_10014782_pt1 | contig 10040 bp, 10 predicted proteins | sample UN2MG_FD_202237 | JGI IMG/M metagenome (GOLD analysis project Ga0307379, IMG submission 202237) | Soil microbial communities from Risofladan, Vaasa, Finland - UN-2 | ecosystem: Environmental > Terrestrial > Soil > Coastal area > Acid sulfate soil | place: Finland: Risofladan, Vaasa | collected... | reverse complement strand
AGGCGCTGGCATACGCAGACGGCGTGCAGGCCGGGCTACGAATCGCTGCCGAGGCTATCGAGAAAGCCGCGAAGCTCCAGACGATTGCTCGCAACATGCTTGCGGAGGGCCTGCCGCCCGAAACGAGATGGAGCAGCGATGGCTGACCAGCCAATCACCCGCGCCGACCTGGACCGGCTTCGCGAGCCGCACCATCACCCCGACTGCGTGCACATGTCCGGCGCCGTGCCCGCGTCCTTCCCGTGCCCATGTCCTGAGATGTGGCGGTTGGCAGCGATGATCGAGGAGCTGGCTGCCCAGGTCGTCATGGCCTACCACGGGACTGGCGTAGATACTGAGGTCACCTTCGAGCAGGCAGAGGGAGCCCGCGCCCTACTACCGGAGGACACCGACAATGGATGACAAATACTGGAGCTTCGATGGCGACACCTACGACACGCACGCCACCGAGGAGGAGGCCCAGGCCGCCTGCGAAGGAGGTCTGGATCACTTCCGCGAGGATGCAGCGGGCGGGTGGTCAGAGGATGTCACCACTATCATGTGGGGCAGGATCCTCGGGCGATGCGTCGAGACGAGGCGCACGGGACATCACCCCGACTGCCGGACCTCCGGTGGCGAAAGTGATGGATGCCACGACGACTGCGAAGTGCGGACGAACGAGTGGGACTACATCTCAGAATATGGACTCAGGCGAGAAGACGGGGCGGAGGACAAGCGATGAAGACAGATGACATGGACTGGGAAGAGAAGGTCGAGCTCTTTCACCGTCGAGGGAGGGTCGCCATCGTCATGATGAAGGGCGGAGGGCTTCTTGCCGCCGGCGGGTACGTCGCCGCTGGCTTGACGTTGTTGGGCCCAGCGAGCTTCGCTGGCCTTGCAGGGATCGGACTCATGCTCGTCGGAGCCGGGGCCGTTGGTGTTGGAGCGATGATCGTCGAAGACAACGAACACCTTCTGGACGACGTCGAAGCCAAAGTGCGGATGGACTGGGAAGACAGTCTCCGACGCTAATCCTTGGAGGACATCGAGCCCTTTGTCTTGGCTGGCGGCTTCTCTTGGATTCCACCCACAGGCCAAAAGAGCTCGTAGAAGAGATCCGGCGCCAGGATGCCCTCCACGGCATGGAGGCGCGTCAGACGCTTCCGGTCCCCGGACAACTCAGCGAGATCCTGTTTGCTCAGGTCTTCTTTCTCGAGCGGGTGTCCGAATCCCTCGTAGGCAAGGCTCCTGAGGATCTCGTCGGGGTCGGACTGTCGGCCCATCTGCCGCAAGAACATATAGGGTCCGACGAAACCGGCCAGCGCCATGCCTCCACCAGAGAGCCCGGCAAGACCCATGGTCGTGGCAATCTGAGCAGGAGTGTAGCCACTGGCTACAGCAGCTCGCGCCGCCGCATTGAAGAGCCTCTCGTCTTCCGAACCGCGGACAAACCTGCTCGCCTGCTTGGCGTATTGGTCCACTTCAGCAAGTCGCTCCGCATAGACCTCGGGGCTCATCTGGGCGGGAGTCTGAGCCACCTTGGTCTTGACGGTCCCAGCAAGGTTGTTGGCCTCGGCAGCCATCGCGGCTTGAGCTTCAGCCGCTGCGACGGGGTCCAGAGGGGTAGGTCTGCCACCAGCAGCGGTCATCGTGACGTTGCTGACTTCGGCAGGTGTGGTCAGGCCGCCTGTGGCTTCTTCCGCCACCTCCACCATCTGGCGTGGTGGGGAGATTGCAGTGCCACCCGCGGCAGATGGCGGAGGACTCTGAGCCGGCGGCTTCGGGACGGCAGCCTTGGCCGCATTCCGTTCTGCCATTCGAGCGGAGGCAAGGGCAGCGGCACCCTCGCCCTCGGTTGCCAACTGCCGAGCTCCGCTGGCGAAAGCCTTCCGGTCTGCTCCCATGCCTGGACCTGCCACCAGGCCAGTCAGGGCAACACCCTCCAAGAAGTCGGTCGAACCCCGAGCCACCCGGTCTTGCCTGCCCCTCTCGAATCGCTCCAAGGTCTGGGCGTAGTCGGACGGGGCCTCGAGGATCCGATCATCGTATGCCATCGACGGGTCTCGGTAGTTCGGCCCGTCGAGTAGTTTGTCAGCCTTGGCTGCCAAGGAGGTATCAGAGGGCATCGTTTCTCCTACGCGGGCACGAGTAGCATTTCGAGTCGAGCCGTACAGCGAGCTGGGCCAGCAGCTCCGAGGATTGCTCGGACATCAATCTCATCACCAGCGCTGGCGAACTCATCGCCAGAGTCGGACAGGTCGAGGACATTCTTTCCAAAGTCCCAGTCCAACGCAACGCCGTCTTCTGCGAAGCCAACCCAGATTGCGCGGCTGACACCGTCGGTGTCAGCGAAGAGTCCGACAGTGGCGTAGCTCGAGCCGCCACCCTGCAGGAACCAAAGCCGCTTGAAGTAGCAGTTGTAGCCGAGCGGGACGGTGTAAAAGGCGCCATTGTCCTTGCCGGTGAGTGCGGGGATGACTGCCATTACCTCTCCGCCTATTTTTTTGGTGATGGTGATGGTGCCCACATTGATGGCGGCGAACTTGATGCGAGCTCGGTTCAGCCGACGCATCGGAGTGGCACCGTCGACCGGAGTGGTCCCATCGGCTCCGTCCGTAGTGATCACTTCGTTGACCTGGACCCAGTTGTTGTCGAGCCCATCGATGTCGATAGGTAAATCGACATCGGCGGCGTCGGAGGACACCACTCGAAGGAGGCCAACTGCCACGTCGTGTCCGGTGTAGTCGTTTCCAGACGCCCATACGGAGTTCCACTTCGTCGATGAGCCCAGGGCGTTGTCCAGGCTGGACATATACCCGTGGCGGACGATGCCGATGCTCGTGTCTGCCACCGGTAGGACGCCAGCTGCGGTGACGGACACAGTTCCGGTCACCGACTGAGGGTTCGCTGGTTCGCCAATGGCGTCGTCATTGCTATCGACGAGTTGGCGAGTGAATCTGCGCTTAATGGGCATAGCCCCTCCTCAGTATTTCAGGCCACGCACACAAAACCGCAGCCAAACAGGATGGCTGCGGCCAAGAGTAGGACCACGAATAGTGTTATTAGAACCAGCCCGTATTCTTCTTGTTTGTGACCGGGCATCAGCTTTCCCCTGGGTACACCGTGGGGTCGGTAGTCTCGACAGTATCCTCGTCGCCCGAGGGCGGCTCACCGCGCAGGACATCTGCGGCCTCGTGGGCTGCCTGCTCTACTTGACGCGCCTGAACAACGATGTGTGAGAGTGTTTCAACAAGGGTCATGGTGTCCCTTCCAGAAGTCGGCTCAGCATCGGGCCAACGCCGAGGCTTGACAGCCACATCCACAATAGCGCGATCAGGGCTCCGCTCAGTGCGGTGAGCACCCTCTGAGTCGCTGGGTGACCAGCTACCGCTCGTGCCACCTTCCACCGCTGCTCCGTTGCCTCGCGGAACTGGGCTTGGGTCGACTCCTCCAGGTCGTTCGCCCGCCTCTGCTCCGCGTGGAGCTTGTCGATCATCGGTGCCGTCTGCTGCTGTACCAGCTCGATGGCGCGGGTCGAAGCCGTCAGCGCCATCGTATTGGCTTCCAGCAGTGACCCGAACGAAACCTGTGCTTGCCTCCGATTCAGAACGGCTCGAAGCTCCACCACGTCGGCGTGACTCGGCTGGCCTCGGGTGTAAACCTCCAGCCTTGTCAGCAGCTCCGTCACCGTTTGAGTATCCACGAGCCATTCTCCCTATGCCTCTACCCTCACTTCGGGACTGTCGCGTGGATTGTCTGGACCAGGCCCGCCTTGGCCTTGGCCTTGATCTTCTTCTTCAAGAGCCCCCAGATGATGCCAGTCAACGCCTCAAACAGAGGTCCATCGGCCAGCTCAGCGAGGCTGCCCCATGGCGCCGGGAGCAACAGCTGGAAGTCCAGCGCGGCATCGAGGATGATCGGTAGCGCGTCCCGCACGTCCTCTTCGTCGAAGCCACCGGCGAGTAGGCCGGCGGCCTGCTCAATGACGGTATCGTTGCTCGCGATATCGCGCAGGTAGTCCTTAAGGGCTCGTTTGGTCATCTGGGTCCTTGGTAGACCGTGTATCGGCCGGTTCGGATGCTGAAGTCTAAGACCTGCTGAGACTTGTGGGCTGGTCTCCAGAATGGGCCCAGGCTGATGTGGAGCCAGGACAGATCACCGGCTGCGGGGTCCCAACCCTCTCGGATGAGTTGCCCCCACTCCATGCCAGAGTCTTTGACTATCCAGGCGAAAGTCGCCTGGAGCGAAACGCCCGCAACGTGGAAGTCCGCCGCTTCGAACTTCATGTGCTGGCTGGTCCGGCTGCCACCAATGGCTCGGTTCAGCGGGGGGCAGCGGTAGGCACTGTGGACGATGAGGGGCTTGCGATAGTGATCGCGGATGATCTGGAGCTGCTCGGCGAGGGCGTAGCCGGCCTGAATCATTGGCTCGGGCACGTTCCGGTTGTCGTCGAGGTAGGCGCGGTGCGAAGTTCGAGTCAGTTCCCGCATCGTGAAGTTGGGGGCACCAGGGATGGGAGCGTCGAGTTCCATTGTTCCTCCCGGAGGGTCAACCCCTAATCTGCGAGCTTCGTTCTGACTCGGGCCTTGCTGCCCTTCCAGATTGCGCCGCGGGCTTTCTGCTCGGCTTCCATCTGCGTCTGTAAGTGGCGGCTTCGAATGGCACCCGTGACTTCAGGGTTGTCGTGTGCGAGTCGGAGTCCCGTGTAGGCAGCGGCCCACCTCCAGAATCGGTCAATCTTCGCCTTCTTCATGTCCAGCCCCAGCTCGCGAGCCAAGAGGAGATCCTGCCCGTAGGAGTTGAGGTAGAGATCGGTCAGCGCAGAGGCGTTTCGGACAGTCACTGTCCAGGGGATGCTGGCCGCGAAGTGGTTCATCCGGGGAGCCACGCTCCCGTCGGTCACATAGGAACCACTCCCCTTGTCCAGCAGTCCCACGACTTCGTAGCCGGTCAGTTCTTCCATGTAGGAGCCAAGGATACCGCCGATGAGTGGGATCCTTGCGACTCCAGCTATGTACTCAGCAATGAGCGCTGGGTTGGTCAAGTCCTTGAAGTCCCGGTTGTAGTAGAAGTTCTTGTGAATGGCTTGCTCGGCTACGAACTTCAGCAGGAAGTTCACCTGCCCCGCCATTCGGAGCGTCATCGAGTTGTCCCCGTAGGAACTGGCTTCGGAGTAGGACCGTTCAATGTCGAGGCTCGACGATATGAGCCCGAGCTGCTCGACGAAGCTCTCCATGGGAGTACCCGTGCCCTCGACGAAGAAGTCGTCTCCAAGAGGGAACCTGAGCTTCGAAAGGGTGTAGTCGGAGCGGTTCCACATCTCCTCGGGAGTGCCGCGGTCGGTGTGGATGATGAACTCGTCGTCCGACGAAAGGTCTTCGGCCAGGTCCGGCGCCGCCTCGAGGAGGATCTGCCGGAACTTGCTGTAGAGCGCTGGCTGCTCCTTCATCATTTCGATCTGCAGCAGTATGTTCTTCTGGGTCCAGGTGAACCATGGGAAGAGGAGCTTCATGAAGCTCTTCTGCTCAGGTGTCAGGTCTCCGTAGTTGAACAGGAACTTGTTGACGGAGGCCGCCGCATCCTCGACGGAGCCCGAGGTCTTCAGGACAGACCTGAAGTGCAGGATGCGGGCATTGTTCTCGACGAGCTGCGCCATGGTGGCGCCCCACGCCTTGGGCATCGACACCGGAACGATGAGCCCGTTCGCCATGAGCATCGGAAAGAGCAGGAAGTACGCATCCTCAGCCAGGCTGAGGGTCTTGCCCGCGATGCTCGAGGACATCATCGACTCGGCGAGCCCGCGCTCGAACGCCTCGATGTCGACGAACTGGGTGTAGCTCCCGGACTGGACCCCCCTCGACCGCATGGTGTCGAGGGCTTCGTCGGCGTTGCGGAGCAGTCCGTCGCCCAGGTCCATTCCCTCGTCGATAAAGGAGCGCAGTCCCAGTGCCTTGAAGGTCTGGAGATGGACCAAGCGCTCCGCATCCTCGATCCCCGCCAGGAATCCAGCGTCAGCTTTTCCTTCGCGGAGTACACGATATGCTTCGTGAAGCGACCCGCCCCCGAACTTGTCGGCATATATCGACGCCATGTTGATGCGAGACGCCATCATGGTCCCGGTAGGACTCAGGGTCTCGGCGATTCCAATGCCGAGGAAGTTGCTGATGTTGTTGCTCACCGCATTCCGTGCGTTGAACGCGACGTGGACGGCTGTGAACCGCATCTTCAGGAAGTTCTGAATCCGAGTGATGGCGCGGATTGGCATGCTCTTCGCGAACGCGCTCTTCTTCAGGGTGAGGATGTCCTCCATCGACTGGTGGACCCCTCTCGGTACGAAGAGGTCGGTGATGCGGTCTTCGGTCTCGTAGTACTGGGCCAGCCAGTCACCTTGAACGCGCTTCCCACCCGAGCCAATGGGGCCGGCATGGGGGTTGAGCTCGGCAGCGATGCCGTTCCAGATCCGTTGGCGGACGTATTGAATCCCCTTGCCCACCGGAGTGCTGTCCGGGATCCCGAACAGACTGCGGAAGAACGAAGCGTCCACCCTGCCGTCCAGGTAGAGCTCGGGAGGTAGCCTGCTGAGATCTACGCCTGCACCGGCAAGCATCTCGGCCTCTTCGGCTGTCAGCGTGACCAGCTTCTGGTTCAGTGCAAAGACTGAGATGCGGTCGATGAACACTGCATCAGGGGCTGCCGTCCCGGCCGGCAGACGCGCCAACAGGTTTTCGATAGCGTTGTCCTGAGCCACCTCGGGGATGGTGTCCATCCATCGAGCGAACCCCTGCTTCTCGCCAGTCTTCGCCTTGTGGAAAAGTGGGACGTAGTCGGCGGCCTGCGCTTCCGCGTGCTCCATTCGGCGCGCCACCTTGCCGTGGATGAGTCCGAGGAGGAACTCCTTCGCCCCGATGGCTCTGGTGCTCTGGGTGTATCGGGCGATGATGAGGTCGGTATCGGTGCTGTAGGACAGTCCGCTGTTGAGCGCTGACTTCTGCAGTTCGGAGATGGTCCCGCGCAGGGTCCTCAGCTTGCCCGCGTCCATGGACTGGGACAGGCGAGCGTCGAGGGTCGACACTGCGGGCGGCAGCTCACCCGAGGTGTGGAGCTCGGCGAGGACGTCCTTGCCCTTTGCGGCCAGGCTCTCATCGGTGGCGATGTGCGGGGTGTAGCCGATGACGCCCCAGTCCCTCATTCGGGCCACGGGGTCTTTCATGAAGGTGAACCCGAACTTGGCGTAGAGCTCCTCGTAGCTGGCCACGACCTCGCGGAGCTGAAGGACGATGGGTGCCATGTCGGGGTCCATTGCGTCGAAGCGCGTCCCCACCATCTGTCCGTAGCGCTTGGTGATGTCCTCATACTGGGTTCGCATGAACTCAGGGTGAGGTCCAAGACGCAGGGTGGCGAACGCCACCTGGAGCATTTCCGATTCAGAGAGCGCGTACCGCTCTCGGATGTCGGCGACGTGGCGGAACATCTCCTCTTCCCACTTCGCCATCGACCTCGAGGTCGGTCGCCCCCCGTCCTTGCCTTCCTTGGGGATGACGAACCTGGGCGTCACCTCGCGCAGTTCCTGCTCGAACGCTGCTCGATTCTCCTTCATCAGCTTCCGAGTGTCGGAAGCCATGCCGCGCATCTTCAGCTTGTGGGCTGCGAGCTCGGCATTGATGGTCTTCTTCTCTGCGGCCTGCAGGCCGCGCAGGATCTTGCCTGCCATAGCTCTGGCTTCGCTGGCTTGCGTGAGCGGTGCTCTCCCCTTGGCGAGGCGGTCCGCCATGCGCTCTGCCATGCCGTCGGCCACCTTCGCCATGACTGGGTCGGAGGTGTCAAACAGATCATCGAGGGCGGTCCTGAGCTTACGGACAATCTCTTCTGGTGATTGGGCATCCTCAACGGCCCGTCGGAAATGCTCAACCATCAGGTCGAGCTTGCCCGCTTTGCCCAGGGATCCGCCCTCGATGCCTGCAGTGTTTAGGGTCCCCTTGAGAACAGAGACGCGACCCGCTGCGGCTTCTTGTGCCATCTCAGCGAGCACTTCAATCTGGTCCCACTCTTTCCTGGCTTGAGCCCACGCCTCTGGTGGCTTCGCCACCAGGCTCTCGTCTCTCACCCACTTCTGGAAGCGACCCCAATCAGCCGCTCCGATGCGAGCTCGGAGCATGGAAAGTTGCCGGCTGGCACGCGAACCTAGGACGCTCTCGAGGAGCTCTCCCTCCTTCTTCACGTTGACCCCGCCCTTCGCCAGGCCCGAGAGGAACTTGGCTTCCTTTTCCCACTCGCCCAGGATGGACTTGATCACTTGGACGACGGTGCGTCCGGGACCCTTCTCGCCCTCAATCCAGACCATGTCCGATAGGAACCGGAGGGCTTGCTCCCCGTCGGCGTGTCCCATCGCCTGAGCCGCCAGGTTGAACACCCTCTCGGTGAGCACTTGGTCTCCGTCCATGATCTCCAGAACCAAGTCGCGGATGACCCGTTCCATCCCCGGCGACAGGGGGCCGTTGCCAGTCTGCTGAATGCGCTCGAGGATGGTGGCGAGCTTCTCTGGCGAGATCTCGCCAACGAGGTTCGTCCAGGCTCTGACCTCGAGCAATCGGTGCGAAGCGGCGAGCTCCAACTGGTTGATGCCGCGGGCGAGGATGGAGTCCAAGTATCCGCCGCGCTTCAGCGTGCGGTGAATCTCGTCCAGCATTCCGCGCACTTCCACTGCGCGGTTGGTGTCGCCTTTGGCCCAGCGTGCCATTGCCGCCAGGGCTTGGTTGACCTCGTCGATGTTGATTGAATACTTGGTGGCGACGTCGTGGCGGAAGCCGTCGAGTTGGCCAATGACCGCAGAGAGCGAGTCGTTGACCTGGCCCGATCCTCGGTCGATGCGGTCCCACGCTTCTGCCATCACTTCGTCGATGGAGTAGTTCTTGCTCGCCCATCGCTGCTGCTGCTCGAGCCTGCTGGCAAGGGAGTTGATCCGCTCCTGCTGAACCATCTTGTCTGCAGCGTTCGACGACAGGGCGAGAGCCCGCTTGGCGTTTTCGATCTCCCTCTCCGTCTTCCCAATCTCGGCTTTCGCAATCGAGCGTCGTCGTCGCCAGACACCCTTCGCCTCTCGCGTGGCAGTGTCGAAGCGATGCATCAGCTTCGCCTCGTCGCCGGTCAGTCGGTCAAGGAAGGTGCTCACCGCATGCTGGTAGTTCTCCCAGATCTCAGGTGGGACTCGTTGCAGTCGCTGGAACTGCTTGTCGCCAAAGTGACCGAACGGCTGAATCGCTCCGAACCCAGCCATGTGTGCGTCGGTCATGACTCGGGTAACCATCGGCTGGATCCAGCGAGTCCCGAGTGTCTTGGCCAGCATGCCGAACATGCCCCTCGCCATGTTGCCTGCCTTCCAGCCAAGCTGGATGGGGACGAATGCGATGCGCTCCGCAGCGGTCAGGGCTTCGTTGAGGGGAACGCTCTTGGCCAGGGGGGACAGTTTCGCGTTGAGAACTTCCCGAGTGAAAGGTCGAGCAGCGTCAGCGACCGTGTCCACGGCTTTGCCGAGGCTTCGGACCATGACACGGGGAATGACGCTCGTGCCTGTCGCCACGACCCGGGCCCCAGCCTTGCTCGCCCACTTGGAGTGGAATCCACCGATGTCGGTGAACGGGATGTGCCACGCATTGCTGAAGAACGGGATGCCCATGCCGGCAGCTTCCTTGACGGAGGCTGCCACGCCACCCTTCCGAGCTGCTGTGGCGAACGCCACACCGCGGCGGAACTGCTCAGCATCCGCCGCATAGACCTTGGCGTGGTTCGCTGTGCGAGCCGCCATGGTCTTCATGTACTTCAGGGCTGTTGCCTCGTCTGCCGTCACCGCAGCGAGCTCAGTCACCAGCCGGGCGCGAGTCTTCGCGGCAGCTTTGGTGCGGATGGCAGCGTCCGGCAGGTTCTCGATGGAGCGGACGTAGTCGTCGAGCTTTTTGAGCTCCGCCTCGGCGAGGGTCTTGGCGTCTGCGAGAGCCTTGGCGGGGTCGTCTGCCCACTTGGCGTACCGCTCGGCCGAGGCAGCATGGGCTCCCGCCTTGTCTGAG
>Ga0307379_10014781_pt1 | contig 10040 bp, 14 predicted proteins | sample UN2MG_FD_202237 | JGI IMG/M metagenome (GOLD analysis project Ga0307379, IMG submission 202237) | Soil microbial communities from Risofladan, Vaasa, Finland - UN-2 | ecosystem: Environmental > Terrestrial > Soil > Coastal area > Acid sulfate soil | place: Finland: Risofladan, Vaasa | collected... | reverse complement strand
CAATTGACGTAAGTTTTATTGGAAGTTTGTATAATGGTCGCGACATGCAATTAGCCCAACTAGGCGATATCAAGCATTTCGATAATGTCTATGGCGAAGAGCATGCAAAGATCGTTAGTAAATCGAAAATTAATTTAAACTTCTGTACGAACGGTTGTGCTTCTGATAGAATTTATAAGATATTAGGTGCAGGAGGCTTTCTCCTTACTGATGATTGGTCAGGTCGAGAAGAGACGTTTATCGACGGAGAGCATTTAGTTATTTTTAAAGGTTTAGAAGACCTAAAAACAAAATTGAATTATTATCTAAGTAATCCGAACATTTGCAAAAAAATTGCGAAGAATGGTTTACTGGAAGTACAAAGGTACAGTAGAGTAAAATGGGCGGAAAGTATTATTGAGACATTTAGGTTAGTTCATGCCGTTTGATTCAGTTAGAAAATTTGAAAAAACAATTGCCACGTATGCTGGCAGTAAATACGCTGTAGCTGTTGACAGCTGCTCAAACGCGTTATTTTTGGCCTGTCTCTATGTCGACATGAAAGGTCAAACTGTTACTATTCCGGCCAGAACATATCCATCAGTTCCAGCGGCGATTATCCACGCCGGCGCCAAAGTAAAATTTGTTGATCAAGAGTGGTCCGGTGTTTATGGTCTAGATCCATACCCGATAATTGATGGCGCTAAGCGTTTCACGAAGGATATGTATGTTAAAGGATCTTATCATTGTCTATCGTTCCATGCGAAAAAGCATTTGCCAATAGGCCGCGGCGGCATGATCCTTACTGATGATAAAGACGCATACGAGTGGTTTAAGCTAGCTCGATTTGACGGACGGGAAGAATGCGCTCTAACAGATCAGGAATCTTTTTCTGTATTAGGCTGGAATTTTTACATGAATCCTGAACAGGCGTCTAGAGGGTTATGGCTATTTGGTATGATCGCTGACGACAACGCAGATTTAGTAGAAGATCCACCATATCCAGATCTGTCAAAACACAAAGTGTTTAGCTAAAAGCTATTAAAATATTAGGAGATACACATGGAACACGTATGGAGAAGAGTAGAAGGACACACTGAAGCAAGTTTAGTCCAAGTTTATGCAAAGGCTATTGCGATGATGCCGGACGATTTTCGCTTCGTCGAAGTAGGTAGTTTTCTTGGCCAATCAGCAGCTGTTGCCGTAGTGGAAGCCGTCAATTCTGGGAAAACATTTCAAATAGATTGCGTAGATTTGTGGAAGCGGACTACCGCGATTAACAATCGAACAGCATTTGACGCCCCGAAAGAAGAACGAGCTGATGAATCTAAAAAGGTTGACTTTCTTGAAAAGTTCAAAAATAATTTAGAAAAACACGACCTGCTTCAATATGTAACACCTAAACAAGGGAAGTCTGTTGAAATAGCCGCAACATACGAAGATGAATCAGTTGATTTTGTATTTATTGATGCTGAGCACACGTACAAATACGTTAATGGAGACATCCAAGCGTGGCTTCCGAAACTTAAAAAAGGCGGAATCATGGCCGGTCATGATTATAATCCCAGAGCTAGTTGGTCGGTCGATGGTGTAATCAAAGCGGTCAATGATAATTTTGGCGAAGGTAATTTTGATTTAATTGGAAAATGTTGGTGGTACGTAAATGAAAAAGTTTGAAAACGATTGTATATTAGTTGACGATGAAGTCGGCGGCAAAAAGTTAATTGTAGCCTTTGGTGGGCTGCTACATGCGTTTGGTCAAATAAAAGAATTCGAGTGGATGAAGGCTACTAGCAGCTCTGGTTGTAGACGAATTTTCGTTAAGGACTTAAGCATGCAGTGGTATCACAACGGCATTTCGGAAGATGTCAACAGCATACACAAACTAAAGGATTGGCTAGCCAAGTATATAGCTGACGAAGAAATAACAGAAGTTCGATTTATTGGCAGCTCAGCGGGTGGTTACGCCGCAATTATGTTAGGCCTTATGTTGAATGTAGATTCTATTATGTCTTTCTCCGGACAAGCATTTATCGATACTGAAGCCAGAGCAGAACGAAGTGATGACAGATGGCCAGATCTCATGGCCACAATTCCACACGAAGGTATTGACAAAGTACCCGCCCTCATGGAGCAAAACGAAGGCCGAACAAAGATCGATATGTTCGCATGCAAAGGTTGCCAACTAGATGTTCGACATCTTAATTTCATGAAGGATTACGAAAATGTTACAAGACATTTGACAAATTGTGCTAATCACAATTCTGCAGGCTGTCTCAAGCAACAAGGTAAACTATATCAAATAATCACGACATGGTAAATATAGGCAAACAACCTTATAAACCAAACGGCGATGCTAAAGACGATCTCAATTCTATAGAACGGTTTAAAAATGGGATCTTGCCGAACATTGAAAAATATCTAAGAGGTTCTCTTTTAGATGTTGGCTGTGGTAACGGTCGAATTTCTAACGAGATCAAAAGTTATTTCGAATCGATTGACGCGATAGATCCTGCCGAAATGCCACATGGGGATTTCAAAGATGAGAAAATCAACTTTATTAGAAGCGATTTATTTTCCTATTCGACTGAAAAACAATACGATGTTATCATGCTATATGGAGTATTCTACTTGTTTTATCAGGAAGGATACGAAAAAGCTTGGGCCAAGGTAGACGCTCTTCTTTCGGAAACAGGGTCAGTCGTCATATTTGATAACCAGAAGCGAAAGATTTCCACTGATCATTTTAAAGGACATTACAATCTAGATCGCCTTTGTGGAACTAATTTTTCTATTGTCGAGGAATTTGTGCAGGAACAAAATATCCACAGGATTTCGGTCATCAGGAGAACTCATGAGTAAAGATACGTTTATAGTTTTTTCGTTGTCTAGAAGTGGACATCACGCGGTAATGAATTGGATTGCTGAACAGTACGATGGGCCTCTGACATTCCATAACCACTGCATCAAGGGTTGGGAAAACAACGAACTAAAACCGTACAAAGGACGGAAGAAGCATTACACTTCGAAGAACAAAACCCGTTCCGGAGATATGTATAGCATCGAAGATTTCGATATGAGTGACTACCATTTTGTTCAAAACAGTAAGCAGTTCAAAGAAGCCGAAAACAAATACTGCATAATAATCGTTCGAGACCTCTACAATTTACTAGCTAGTTGTCTTAAAAGTTATCCCAGAACTGCTGTTAAATACAAAGAAGGGATAGTAGATGACAGAGGTGTCAAGAAGGAAAACAACGTTATTTTGTGGACGAAACAGATTCAAGAATGCTTGGGCGATACTAATGTCATTGACGATTGCAAAAAGGTTTTCATAAGCTATAACGATTGGTTCAGTGATAAAGAGTATCGCAAACAAATATGCGAAGAACTCGACATTGAATTTACCGATTCTGGACTTCAAGCAGTTCCTAATTTTGGCGGAGGATCTGGATTTGATAAATTGCGAAAAAACAACAAAGCACAGTCTATGGATGTGCTGAACCGCTATAAGAAATTTTTAACGAACGGTAGCTGGATCGATATAATCAGTAGCAACAAATCGATTATAGCTGATCTAAATAAACGAATGTTTAACAAGGAATACCCATTATGACATACGAAGATTATGTAGCATATATGAAAGAACACGGCTTCTTTGATAAAATGCAAGGACGGATTTTAAATCCTGAAATGTGTCCAAAGATTATTGAAAGCTTAACAAAGCTAGATGCGAAAAACATTCTAGAGATCGGGCGCTTTAAAGGCCATTCTCTAGGTTTGTTTCGCTTTATTTGCCCAGATGCTAAGGTCGTATCAATCGATACGGTCAACCATAAAGAAGCTACAGCAATCGCCGAACACTTTGGTGGATGCGAATTAGTTAACGGAACGTCCGATAAACTAAAGAAACGTACTGACAAGTTTGATTTCATTTTAATTGATGGCGACCACTCTTATAAGTGGGCCAAACGGGACTGGGATAATGTACAGAACGTATTAGGCTCTCCCTGCATTGTCGTCTTCGATGACTTAGATCACGGATACGGCTGTGGCAAAGCCTTCTACGAGCTCGAAGGTTACGACACCGAAATAATTAAAACCAGCAAAGGATACGATGGGAATGGATACGTCTACATCAAATAACGAAACCATCTACGCGATTTTCGGCCTACGTCGAAGTGGCCACCACGGAGTTGTGAGATGGCTCTGCGGATGTCTAGATGATGATGTCATTTGGCACGATGATTGCAAGGTAATCGGGGCAAATATTAGAGGTGCTCGACATTACAAATATTCAGAAACCCCAACAAATATTGTTTACAACTTCGAAAGTTTCGGCGTTAGACAATTTGAATCTGTCAAGAAAGCTCTTGCTGGAAAGAACGTTAAGTACATTTTGATACTTCGCGATGTGTACAATTGGGCTGCGTCTTTGAGAAAGTATATTCTAAACAAGGGTAAATTACAACCTGATCTAAACATTAATAGATGGGTAGATTACGCCAAAGAATACCTAGGCGAGACTGAGCATCTGCCCGATGTAACGACAATAAGCTATAATCATTGGATGGTGGACGAAGCTTATCGCAAAGAAGTAACTGCCAATCTCGGCATAGGATTCAACGATAATGGTAAAGACATCATGGTATCTGAAAGTAGTTTTTCCGACATGACGTTCCAAAATAATGCATCAGAGCTTCCAGTTTTAGTAAGATACAGAGAATTCGACGATGACCAGGTTTATAGATCTTTATTCTCGACCGCTGCCAAAGAATACAACGAAAAAATCTACAAGATGGCCCCAGTCCTTTAAGGAGAAAATATGTCACGAATAGTAAACATGGGAGAAGGTCTTCACCATTATCTAGACCTTGATAAAATAACTGACGACTCGATTATTGTTGATGGGGGATCCGGAAAAGGTGAGTTCATCACTAAATTTAGAGAATACGATACGTGTAAAAATTGTGTTGTTCACATGATAGAATGCAATCGTACTAACATCGCTCATATAAAGAACATTACAACCGATGCCGAAGTCTTACATGAAGGTGCTATGACAGGAGCTCCCGCTGAGTCTGTTTCTTTTACCGAATTCGTTGGTGGAAAGTACCACGAATGGGGCACGATAATTGAAGTCAATTCTAGCGATCGTCGCCGTAAATTGTCTAATAATCCCCGCTGCTCTGGCATTTTAGATTATGATGTTGAAGCTATAGACATAAATAATTTGCTAAATGTTATACAAACTGATCATATAGATTATCTTAAAATGGATATAGAAGGTGAAGAAGGCAATATTTTCGATTACATGACACCAGCAACTGCTAGTAAAATATATCAAATTTCGTTTGAAGTTCACGCCAACGTTGACACAACGAAAATGCACAACAGAATAATTGACTTAGGATTTACAATGGTTCGCCAAGATCCTAGAGAATGGTACGTCACTCGATAGCGGAGAATTATTATGAAAACTCTCATTTGTACTAGAGCCGATGAAAACATACAGCAGATGTGCGACATTGCTCATCCGCTATTTAAGAACTACGCGGAAAAATGTGGAGCTGATTTTCAGGTCTTAGACCACATCTCAGGCTGCACTAAAGGTAACGGAAGGTACCATTATCGGATCATGCTCTTTAAGGAATTACTCCAAGAGTACGACAGAGTGCTGCATTTAGACACAGACATGGTTCTTAATGTCGACTGCCCAAACATATTTGATGTTGTGCCAGAAGGTAGTATTGGAACTCTTTACGAAGATAAGGGCAGCCGACAACCAGACCGACAAGGTAGAATGAAGGCTGTTCAACGTTCATGGGGCGATATTAATTGGACGAAAGGATACATCAACACGGGCGTCTTTTTAGTTTCAAAGGCCCATGAAAACATTTTCGAGACACATAACGGAAACTATTGGACCGGTCCTGGTGAAGATGATGTCCATCTAGGTTATAAACTAAATCAGTACAATCATCCGGTTCACGAATTAGAATTCAAATGGAATCACATGACAATGTTCTCCGAAGGCTGGAATAACAAGGCCGATAGATTCAAATCGAACATAATTCATTATGCGGGACGTGGTATATTTGACGCCGGTTGTCCAACTAAAATTAGACAAATGCAAAAGGATTATGCGAAGATATACCAACTAGAGGAGGTAGCGGTATGAATAACCCAATTCCACAGAAGACGAAGTACGTCGAAAAGGCCTGGGGGTATGAACTTTGGATTCATAATACCAAAGCATATTGTGGAAAGTTACTAGTTTTTAAGAAAGACGCTAAGTCTAGTATGCACTACCATATCGAGAAAGAAGAAACTTGGTATGTTGCGCAAGGCGAATTCAAATATAAATGGATTGATACTAACACGGCCCAAGAACATAAGCAACGTCTAAAACGTGGAGATGTCATCCACTTATTACCTGGTCAGCCGCATCAACTTAAGGCATTAACGAAAGATGCTACGATTTTTGAAGTTTCAACAGAACACTTTGAGCATGACTCATATAGAGTAAAGCCAGGAGATTCTCAAAAATAATGCTGTACAATAAAGAATTACAGTTTATTTTAGAAAGTAAAAGTACAGGAGTTTGTATAAAAAATGTTTAATTCCCTTCAGTATATCGCTGATAACGGCGGCTGCTCATTCTACAGAATGCGATTCCCAGCATTGGCAGCCCAGACCATGCGGAAAGATGTCAGATCAATAGAAAGTTGTAAGATGGTCATCGATTCGAGATTTTACCAAGATTTCAGAAGCGTTCGTGTCCAACGACAAGTTGGACCCGCTCAACGTCAAATGTTCGAACAGTTTCTAGTTCCAATCTCCAAGGCCACAGGGTTTTGGCTTTCGTACGAGATTGACGACGTCATTTACAAGGATGATATCCCACCATACAACATCGGCCGTGACCCATATCAAGACGACAGTCTGATGGATAATGTCAAGGCCATGCTAAATATGTGTGATTTCGTAACAACAACGACACCACGTATTGCCGATTATTACGCAGAACGTTTTGAAGTTCCTCGCGACCAGATCGAAGTGATTCCTAATTATTTGCCAAGATGGTGGATCGGTGAGATGTACCAAGAAACTCAAATCGAAGGTCGTTTTGAAGATAACAAAGCCAAGCCTAGAATCGGTTTTGTCAGTTCTTCAACTCACTTCGATCTCCAGAATAGAAATGGTGGTGTTGATGATTTCACTCACATCACTGACTTTATTAACAGCACAGTTGACAAATATCAATGGGTGTTTATAGGAGGCGCGCCTCAACAGGTCGCTGAGAACATTAAGAATCGAAAAATTGAGCTGTGGCCTGGATCAGATATTCTGAACTATCCTAGAGAACTAGGAATGAAGAAGTTAGATATTGCAGTTGCCCCACTTCAGGATAATATCTTCAATCGCTGCAAAAGCCCTATTAAGTTTTTGGAAATGTCTGCCGCTGGTATTCCTTGTATCTGTCAAGATCTAGATCCATACCAGGGCTACACAGATCTTCTATTCAATGATGCGAACGATCTCCAAAATCAAATTGATTTTGTCCTGTCTGATAAAGACAAGTACTTAGACCTCGTTAAACATAATCGCCACATCATCGATTACGGCGACAGTATGGCTCCACAAGGCCATTGGTTAGAAAAGAATATGAGTCAGTGGCTTTCAAAGGTTTTTATGCCTCCACAAAAGACTATCGAGATGGATCTACACAGTCATCTTATTAAAGAAATGGAGGCAGCTGCCGCTGCCCCTGAATTAGTATTTGATACTGATCTAGGTTAAGGAAAAACAATGAGTTACAAAATATATTTCGGAATTTTAAACTACGATCGCCCAATAGAGAACGTTCAGCGCATTGTCGAACAGTTGCCAGGCGAAATGGGAAAGAATATTTTCGTCGCGACCAACAACAAAAAACTTCTAGAAGATGAAGGGCCCCTGAACGGTTATGTCAAGCTCGATAGTACAGTCGCCTCAGCGAAAAACAAATTTCTAAGAAAGGCGAGGTCCCACGCATATCCCTATTGTTTTATAATTGAAGATGACGTGATTCTTAAAGACCCAGAAATTTTCACGAAGTACATCGACTTGATGAATCGCTTCAAACTTAATCTTACTATGTACGGTTACCATGGTGGCAGCAATCGGGCTCTAGGTAATAGTAGACCGAATCCATCTGTACGTATGCGTATCGATGAAGACGAGTATCTGCTAGCAAATAGATATGTTTGTTCAGCCGTCATGGGATTTCGAATCACCGGCAAGATGAAAATGTTTGATGATCAACTGAAGGCCATGGAAACTGAATATCTTTTGAAAGATTTAACCGACGCTGATCAGTATCCGAATAATGGGTTTTATATCGACTTAGATGAAAGTTGGACGTATTTTAGCAAAACAGATGATGATCGCGTCAGAGTTAGAACTGGGGAAATGGCCAATGCTGACGTAGAGAAGCGCCAGGAGCGAATTGTTCTAGATAGTAATTTGGACGAATTCCTTGGATACGTCCTATCAAAACTAGAGAATGAACGTCATGAAAGTCAAAAGTGCGATATACAGCCCGCACTTAGTTTAGTACCTGATGACAATACTCTTATGACATCGCAGCCGTTTATTGATCTAACAGGAGTTGATAAGAAATGAGTGATTGGAAAGCCCCAGGTCTCTACGCAGATAGAGCAGGCCACCTAGATGAAAATAGTATCGCCCTTAACGATTTGATTATTGTTAAGGTCTTGAAGCAACCAGACTTCTGGGGAAAGAAAATGGGATTCTGGTTACCTGAAGCAAGTAGAATTAACACAGAAACACTTCTAGCAGAAGTTGTGAGTGTTGGCCCAGATGCAGAATTCGAATCTATCTTTGTGGGCGACGTTATTGTATACGACGCGTATTCCGCCTATTTCCACCCAACTTGGGACGAAGGGACATTCGCAATTACAAATGTCGAAAACATCGTGTTGAAGATCGAAGATGTCGAAGACTTCTACGAAAATGGTTTAGCCGAAATGAAGAAGATTCCAAAGGCGAAATCACTACTTAACCCACCTAGACTAGAACCAATCATATCGTTAGTATCCCAGGGCAAGCCAGTAGAAACGGCCGCGATGCGTTACAAAAAAACCAAAGAATAGTAGAGAGATAAATGCTAAAATATTGCAAAGTTCGAAATGTAAAAGACCCAAATTACGGGACACCTGGAAGTGCAGGACTAGATCTGTTCATTCCAAATGATCTCACAATTGAACAATTAGACGAAAAAAATGGTAGGAGTGTCTACAATAGACCCTACTATTTTGATGGACACACACTCTTCATTTTTGCCGGTCGAAGAATTCTTATTCCATCAGGCCTGCATTTCAAATTAGATTCTGGCATGGCGTTGATCGCCTTTAACAAATCTGGTGTTTTTACTAAACTGGGCCTTAGTGTCGGCGCAGCAGTTGTTGATTCTGATTATCAAGGCGAAGTCCATGTTAGTTTGTTTAACACATCAGATAAGGACGTGTCTGTCGAACTTGGACAAAAGATTGTGCAATTTCTCTACGTACCAGTTACGGCCGGCGGCACGATGAACTACGAAACGTTGGAAGATCTTTACGCGAATGAAACTACTGAGCGCGGCTCAGGCGGATTCGGATCGACTGGAGTAGAATAAATGTCTTTACTTCTTAATTCTAATCATTATATACCTATAGATCCAGGGCCGACCCTATCATTGGAAGAATTTACGGCACATATCCAATCAGGCGGCTCAGATGACAATCCGTGTCTATTACAAACGGCCTACACGTCAGCTGAGTATGGAGACCTTTATTCCAGGTATTTGGAAAATCATGAGTCAGAAATGACTAGATACACTAGTGAAATGGAACTTCAGAAATGTCAACACGCATTATTTTCCAAAGCTGAACTAGTAACATTTTTGGAAAGATCCGGACTTAATGGTGATGCTGCATTAGAGTGTGTAGACATGGAAGCACACTGCGGCATGATGGTGGATTGGGCCGGCGTTGTACATGAAACTAGAAGATCGC
>Ga0307379_10014780_pt1 | contig 10040 bp, 11 predicted proteins | sample UN2MG_FD_202237 | JGI IMG/M metagenome (GOLD analysis project Ga0307379, IMG submission 202237) | Soil microbial communities from Risofladan, Vaasa, Finland - UN-2 | ecosystem: Environmental > Terrestrial > Soil > Coastal area > Acid sulfate soil | place: Finland: Risofladan, Vaasa | collected... | reverse complement strand
AGTGAACCCGGCGACCGGGTCCAAGTTGCCACCAGCAGGATCGACCAGGTGGAACCTGAAGTCGTGGTAGGGATCAGTTTCGACTGAACGAGCCATGTGTTACCTCCGCGACCCTAGACCGTGATCGTGCTGGCCGGCTGACTGAGCCGGAAGATGATGAACTCGGCGGGCTTGAAGGGGCTGAAGCCGATGTCGATCAACACCCTGCCGTTGTCGACAGTCCCCTGGTTGTTGTTCGAGGCGTTGGCCACCACGAAGAACGCCTGCGCCTCCGTAGTGCCAGCGAAGTAGCCCTGGCGGTAGAGCGAGCCCATGAAGCCCTTGAGCGCCGTCTCGATCTTGATCCAAAGCTGGGGACCGTTGTTCTCGAACACAGCCCACTGAAGCTGCCGGTTGATCGCGTCCATGAGGAAGTTGTGGAGGAGACGTGCGTTGACGTACCTCCAACGGAACTCGGTGGACAGCGACCGGGCGCCCCAGACCACGAAGCCTGTCGCGTCCGAATTGAAGAGCGGGTTGATCCGGCTCTGGTAGAGGTTGTCGCGGACACGAATGTCGTTGATGAGGTTCCCGAACTCCGGACCGACCGTTCCGTTGGCGTCGAGGGCACCGTCTTCGAGACCCGCAGGCGACTTGCCGACGTTCTTGTTGAAGGCCGTCTTGGAGTAGACACCGGCGACGAACGGGGTGACCGGGATCAGTTCCGGGCGCCCGCTCAGTTCGTTCACGAAGTAGATGTTCGGCCAGTAGATAGCCGCCACCTTCGTGTCGAACGCCTGGTCGACCAGGACGTACTTGATCGCTTCGTCGACTGTCGTGCCGTTGGCGAAGCCGAGAATCACGAACCGAGTGTTCCGCGCCTCGCAGTAGTCGACGATGTCGGCCTGCACGAAGAGCGATCCCTCGAAGTCGGGGACCACCAGGTTGAGTGGATCCTCGACGTCGTCGAAGGCGTAGACACCTTCGCGGGCGTCCTCCAGAGACGGCTCGGAGATGTCCGCCCGGGTGACGGCGGTTCCGTTCGAACCTCCAGTGAGGAAGTACTGGGCGACCCGAGGAACGCTGACGTAGTTCGCCAGGATCGGGGTTGCGTTAGTCGGAGCCGAGTCCCAGGTGATGTCGAACTCACCCGTGGTGTAGTTGACGGTGTTCTCGCCAGCCGCGTCCACGTCGCCGATCAGGTTGCCGAGACCATCGTCGATGGCCACCTGGCCGGTCTGGTAGCTGGCGTCGATGGTCTCAGCCAGAAGAGCAGCCGCCGCGAAGTCGACGTCGACGACGCCTGTGACGAAGTCGGCGGTGTTGGCACCGATACCGACGTCGCCGGTCAGGTTTCCAGCCACGTCGGAGAGCACGACCATCAGCCGGACGAAGTCCATGAAGAAGAACGTGCCAGCGGTTGGTGTCGTGGACGTCACGAAGGACAGAGGACCGTTGGTGGTCGGAGCCGTGACGTTGTCCACCAGATCGATGTAGCCAGAGGCCACACCAACCAGGTTGTCGCCGGTCACCGATCCCTGTTCCAGGTTGTTGCCTGTCGAGGTCTTCGTGATGAACGTCGACGTGTTGTGGTCATCGGTGACGATGGACGCCGGACCCAGAGCACCGGTGACACCGGTCAGCGCACCGGTGTCGTAGTTGATCGTGCCGCCTGCGGGCAGAGCAGCCGACACTGCAAGAAGACCGGACCCCGGAGCCGTCTCCGTAATCGTACCCAAGGACGTCGTGATGGCCACGGTTCCCGGATGAGCCGGGAGACCGACGGTGAGAGGCGTGGTGCTCAGGTCGTGCGTCAGACCACCACCACCATCCGTGTGGATGGTCGTTGTGACGATGGCCGAAAGGGTCGCCGCGTACTTGAGCCGGAAGGTCGAGGTCTCTCGGTGGATCTTGTCCGACATCGCGCCAGCCGCGACCGTGTAGGTGGCGTTGGCGTCGTTGATGAGCCCAGACACCGTGGCCAGTTCGTTGGCGACCGACACCTGGCGTGCGGCGAAGACCCGCAGGCTGCCGTCCAGCATCGGAGAGGTCGGAGTGGCCCAGGCGAATCCGGCTGCGAGCCCGTCGACGGCTGGGGTGACTGCTTGCTGGGTGTGGGACTCAGCAACCGCCGAGTTCGCCGTCAGCGCAGCAGTGATGCCGGTCATCGCGCCGGTGTTGTAGTCGATGGTTCCACCGCCCGGCAGCGAAGTACCGGAGCCGGCCAGCACACCGTCACCAAGAGGGTCAGTGATCGTCTCGGCGCCCACCGTGTCCTGGTCGAGCGTGATCGAGACAGAGCCGGGGATGATCGACAGGTCGACCGTGACAGGCACGGTGCTCAGATCCAGGGTTGCTGCAACACCAGGGTTGGTGAAGAGCGGGTTCGGTCCTGAGGCAGGGCCAGTCGACTGGTCCTCGTCGGCGACGACTGTGTCGGCGGCGACGATCCGCAGCGTGTTCGAGAGCACTGGAGTGGAGGCCAGGGTTCCGAGGAACTGGGTTGTGCCGAGCGTGTCGCCCGTACCGATCACCTCGTCCGTAGCGTCGATCTTGGTGAACGCTGTCGGAGTGCCGCCCAAGCCGGTGCTGATGTTGACCAACAGCGAAGGATTGCGGGGGTCGGTCATGGCCGCGATGATGTAGTCGGAGGCCAGTGGATCGTCGAACTGGATCGCCTCGTAGGTCTCGGCTGCGCCCAGGATGTTCGGATCGAAGGCGGTCGGCTGGAGCACCTTCAGGTCGAACTTGGTGTAGCCTTCCGAGCCGGGGGTCCGGTTCAGGAAGTTGCGGTTGCCTGAGACTTGGATGACGAGGCTGTTGCCCCAATCACCTGCACCGTTGGCCACGAACGTCCACTTGGCCGGTGCGTCGATGTCCACCATCGCCTCGACGGCGTCGGACGGCACGACACGAACGACCCAAGCACGCTGTCCGCCGGTGCCGAAGAAGGCACGCATGGAGAGCGCGACCAAGCCGCGAGAGTTGATCGGGCCGAAGTACCCGGTGAACTCCTCGACGGACCTCACCTCGATGGGGGTGTTCTCTGGACCACGCTCAGTCCAGCCGATGATGCCCATCTTGGCGGGGGAGATGCCTTCTTGTGCTCTGGTCGGGGCTACTTCAATCCCGTAAACGCCAGCGCTGAGGAACTCGACTTGTGCCACGGTTTACCCCCTGGACCTTACTTGTCCTCAGACGAACGCGGCGCGTCCGGCCTTGACTGCTTCTTGGACGTCTTCTTGACCGGCGACGCAAGGTCCACAACCGGCTCAGGCTTTGGAGGTGCCTGCTTGCTTGCTTCCATCTTGGCGAGCGCCACTCGTCGAGCTTGGTCGACTTCAGCGCGTCGCTTCATGATGTTCTGAACGCGTCGCGGCGCACCCAGCTTGACCGGCATGGGTGGGATCGCCTCGAAGGGTCCGAGCTTGCGGACCTCGCGCACGCGCAAGAGGCGCTGCACAGACGAGTTGGTCAGTGCAGCCGTGAAGCGCTGCCCTGGCCGAAAGCTGACGGACCGACCGTCGCGGAAGTCAACGCACACCGGCTTGGTAGCGACGACTTCGAATCCGATCTTTTGAGCCATGAGCTAGTCCTCCAACAGAGTAGTACGCACGGACGTTCGACCATCACCATACAGTCCGCCAGGCGGAAGATCGGGGTAACCGTCAGGAAAGTTCGGGGTTCCTGGAATTGGTTGCTCCGATGTAGCCCCAGTAAACGATCTGACAGTAAATGGTTCGCGGTCCAGCGTCAACTCCGCCTCCACACGGATTGTAAGCGCGAACCCCGGAATCCGCTCGACCATGGAGTTCACTTCAGTTAGGTCGGCGAGACCTTCCTGGAAAAAAAGGTAGGTTCGGTCGTTCCGAACGTTTCTTCCAGCTTCTTCCGTTGCCGTGAGGGTTATGGTCCCACGAAGCGGGAACCTTTTCATCATCATTTGCAGGAGGGTCTGGGCGGGAACACGGTAACGGGACCAAACCTCGATGGTGTAGGTCAGGTTGTATGGTTGTTCCTTGTCCTTGGTCTCGTAGGAATCGTAGCCAAGGACACTCTCGCCGAAGGGTCCACACGAGATGACGACAGGTGTGGCACCGGCAGCCGGAACTCGGTACTGCACAGTCGGAGAGTAGAGGCGGGTGGTGTCCGGATCGATGTCGTCGCGGATGATCGCGATCTGCGGAACTTCGTGCTGGACCTGTGTTGGCTCAGGACGCTTGTAGACGACGAGTGCCTTCTCGATGGCGACCGGACCGCGCAACAGATCCTCGACGTAGAACTGAATCGGCAAGTACCACTCGTTCTGCTCCTCGTCGAGAAGCGCGCCGGTCTGTCGCGTCACAGCCAGGTCGTAGTCGATGAGATCGACGTGGCCATTTCGCATCCCGAATTGAGTGAACTCGTCACATCCCATGATTCCCGCATTCTATGCGGCAACCCCAGTGTTCTCAAGAAACTAAGACCAAGATGCTTTCCTGATGCGAGCAAATTCCTCGGCCTTCGAGGGGGACATCGTAGCTACCTTCCCAGGTTCCTTGCCTTTTACCGCTGCTTCGATCAGGCGAAGAACGGGCGGCGACGTTGCCCAGCGCTCTCCACTAGAGGCGAGAGCAGATGAAGCGGGACCCCAGTGGGGAACTCGTGGGTAACCGTTGAACCCCAGTTCAAGCCGCTTTGCCATGTATTTGACGTCTGCGTAGACGCGTTCGACCGTGACCAACGCACCTTCCGATTCGTCGACCTGCGCTACTTCGTTCAACGCAGCGATGACGGTCGGCAGGTTGCGAAGACGGGCATCACGGTAGGTGCTCACGGTGCCCGGATCGTAGATTCGAACTTCGGCTTTTCCTGGGTAAGCGCTCGTGAGTGCTGGGATTACGTCGATGGGCCATGGCTGATAGTTCGCGAGAATACTCGAAGGGGAGTCCTCGGGGTACTGGGTCATCATCAACAGGCTGCTCTCGGCGGGCCATTCGAAGAGGTCCGGTCGAGTTTCTGCATAGCCTGCAACAGCCCAATGACCGCCTTCTGCGTCCTCGTAGTAGGTGATGGCCTTTTTGTAGACGTCTGCGATCCAGCCGCCGTGCCCCTCAAGTCGCTTCGTGACTTCCTCGGCGGTCTGTTCGGAAACAGCCCTACCGACCTCGGTCGCGACGTTCTTCATGCGTCGCGGAAGATCGTTGAGAATCTTTTTGAGGTCTGCTTTTGAGAGGTTATTGACCCGAACCTTCATGGGATGGCGATCAGCTTGACGGGGTGCTTGAGCCTCCCCTTCGCCGCACCGACGTGAGCGAAGACCCTCCTGTGTCTCTTGCAGAGGGCGAACTTTGTCTTGTCCGACCCGAGGATGATGTGGAATTCGACGTCTTGCCCACCACAGATCAGGCATCGCTCGACGAACTTCTCACGCGGGATCGGGCCGTCGTAGAAGGGAAAATCCCTGCCTGCGCCAGGACCACCGCAATCGGACTGGCCGCAGTGCATGTTCCCTTCGTGGAAGTGGCGACAGGTGGCGCAGGTCACCGGTGCGCCCTGGGACAGTGCCCAGGAGATGGCCGCCTGATCCACGTTACCCCCTCGGCACGAAGCGGATGAGGTGTCTGTTCGCTGCGGTGGGGCTGACTTCGACATCGCTGAACATGAGGCGACTGCGCCCTGCGTTCTGCCTGCGCGCCTCTTCCACATCCTCACGAAGAGTCGCCAGGGCCTTCTTGTATTGAGAGTCGGTGTGGTGCTCTCCCTTGGAGTGCTTGGCGGCCAGACTGCTCTTGTTGCCCTTGTACTTCGCCCAGCAGATCCCGAACGGTGAACCGTCAGTGCCCTCCGGAGCGCCACTCTCGACGCGAGCCAGTTCCTTGGGCTTCTCAGTGATCGCAGTCACGCAGTGCCGGACGAACTCGGGCGTGTGCGGTCGCTTGCCTTCATCCAGGTTCACATCGTCTTCGACCGCCTCCTTGGCAGCGCCTCCGATAGTAGGTTGTGAGGCGTAGATCTGACTCCCCTTCTCGTTGGTCGTCAGAACCTTGGTGGTCTTCACCCGAGAAGCCTTTGGGTTGCCCTGCTGGATGCCCTTCAGTGTCTTCGAGGTTCGTGCAACGCGAGCCTTCAGCCTCTTGGCTTCGCAGAGACGCCTGAGCTTCAGCTTGTCGAGTTCCATGTGAGCCTCACACCGGGGGATTAGGGGCGTCCCGCTTGTCCTTCTCAGGAATCTTACGCTGCGGCGCGTGCCGCGTCGAACGGGAAAGCTGAAGGGTAAACGCAGTAAAGTGCCCGGTAGATCCGAACCGCGTGTCGTTGATGACGACTTCTTCCACGTCGTAGTAGTTGTCCTGGGGGCGCGGCGGGTTGGTCATATCGGGAATTCGGACCATGTCTCCCACGCGAGGACGAATGCACCATTCCGTCTCGCACAGAACCCGCGCTAGAGAGAGCCGGATGCGATGGGTGTAGATCGAACCGCGCTGATCCGGGATCTCCGCTCGCTCGGGGTCTGTGAGGACTCCACGAACCTGGACCGGCTCGGCGAACTCCCAATCAGGGTGGAACTCGCGTTCGACCGAGTTGAGACGTCGGCCCACTGAGACCGGCTCGCCATACATGGCTGCGATCCCCTTGGCCTCTTCCAAGTCTCTCGGAATGCCCCCACCTGCGTGTCGAGTCGAATCGAGCGGTTGTGAGATCCGGTTCTTGGTAACAGGAAGGATGTCGTCCGTTCGCTCGGTCTGAGAAGTCAGGATGTAGTAATAGGCGTACGTTCCACGCAACTTCGTCATCCGCCGCGCAAGGAAGTCCAGATACTCCTTGTCGCGAGGACCGAAGAAGGTGTCACGGAGAGTGTTCGGCGTCTGCTGTTCTGACTGCTTGCCCCGCTCGGTGTCCGCAACTGCGCGGACGCCGAGATCCTCTTCTGGGATCTCAGAGGAGTCAGGGATGTCGTCGTTATCCCTACCCTTCTTGTAGATCTCGTCTTCTGGGCGAACGTCAGGCATAGTTCGATTCTAGTTGATGGCAGGCTTTCGCAAGGATTGCAGGTAGTCCTGGACTCGCGGGTTCTCCGCCATCTCCAACCTGTGCCTTTCCATGCGACGGAGACGCTTGCGTGTCTCGCCGATCCGTTCCGGGCTGAGATAGTCCTCAGTCTTGGCCCCGCCCTTTCCTCTGGTTTGCGTCATGAGGACGAGGTCAACCTTGCCGCCGCCTGCCAAGTTCTTTCTGTCGACCACATCGGGGCGCTTCAAGAAGTCGGCTTTGACGTAGCTCACCGTGATGATGTTGAAGGCTTCTGCCCAGTCCTGAGGAGTGATCTTGATGGGTCGAGGGAACGGATCATTCGGACCACGTTCCTTACGACCCGCACGCCGGTTCTCTTCCTTCTCGGCCTTCTTGTAGAGGAACTTGAACATCCCGCCCATAAGAAGAGCCCACGGCAGCGTGCGATCCATCTGAGGATCGACTTCCTGCGCCGTCTTCTTGATCGCCTCAGCTTCGGCGTCTTCGCTGTCCGATCTCACATCTGACGGGATGTCGACACGACCGTAAAGCAGGTTCGCCTTGGTCGTATCGACGGCCATGAACGGGTCGAATCCGAAGATGTTTGGCTTGCGACTTGGACTGGTGCTCATCTACGACCTACTGGTACCAAGTGTGCGCGCCTTCGCGCTTCATCTCCACCGATCCCGTCTCGATCTCGTCGGACTCGCCCTCGAAGGCGCCCGCGATGTCGGATTCACGCATGACCCTGATCTTCTCGCCGTCGATCTTGATCTCGGTTCCAGCGTAGGCGCCGAAGATGACGCGGTCACCGACCTTGAGCGTCGTCTTGATGAACCGGCCCTGTTGGTTGTACGTCCCAGGGCCAACAGCGAGCACCTCGCCCATTCGCTTGGGCTTCTGCCCGGTGGTGGGAAGCCAAAGGCCGCCCTTGGTCATCACGTCTGGTGCGTCCAACTTGACGAAGATCCGGTCGTGGATGGGTCTCGCGTTCATAGGTCTCCTTACCTTTGCCTTGCGGCTACCCGGAGATGATGGGAGTCGAACGCTCCCAGTTGATTGCGTCTTGATCGAGCTTCTGCTGCATCTGGTCGGCGCGCTGAATCAACGCGCCACCGTTCATGGTGCGTTCGCCGCCCACCGTGGGGTAGGCGTCGTAGGTGTCTCGAATCTGACCAAGGGTTCGCATCGCCTCGATCATGAGCTTGCGCCGGTAGTAGTCCCCGCTCCTGGGGTCAAGCTGCTCGGTCCGAATGTCTGCTGAGCCGGCTTTGATGATCGCGCTTGAGATCATGGTTCCAAGACCCCCAGCCCGCGGGGGCGGAGCGATCACCAAACGGCGTAGTTCCGGCTGCCAGTCCCAATCGCGGTCGGTGCTGAAGAGGCGACCGATGGTCTCCAGGTATTGAAGCCGTTGCACAAGGTCCGAGTAGGGCATCGGAGCCTGCTGCGGCGAGGTCCAGGCGCCGAACAGCGACGTGAAGTAGGTGAACGAGAAGCTGTCCACGTCGAGGGTTGGAAGCTGGAAGCTCGGGAGCCAGAGGTCATAAACCTCAATTGTGTCAGACGAGAGGAAGTACTCCGACTGCCCAGGGATCAGTGGAAGCTGCGAGTACTTGATGAAGCCGATGCGCTCAGCGAACCACCTGTCGGCGTCGTCCAAGCAGTCCTGCTTCTGCTCGTCGGTCATTTCGATGTCGATGATCCCGCCACCGAGCTTACGAATGGCGTAGCCCCACCACTCGTCCTTGGTCTTTCCGGCTGGCCCTGGTGCCCCTGTAGGAGTGTCGGGCGGAGGCGTCTGCGGGATATTCTGTCCGTCGGTAGCCATTCGCTTAGTTCCTTGGAAGTCTCGCTATCCTAGCAATTTCGCCCGGGAACCCGCATGGGGGTATACGAAGGCATGAGGACGCACGTCGCTTTTGCCAAGAACTACTCTACGCGGATCTCGCGACATCTCCTCAACGCTGAGTGGCTAGGAGACAGGTTGGGGAGGCAAGCTCAGGAAGAAGACGAATGGCTGTTCAACGTCTACTTCGGCTTCGACCCTACGGAAGCGCCCATGGGAGGGCGAAAGCCGGATCTTGTCGAGTGCTGCCTCGTGGTTTCCAACCCTCTTGGGCTCTCCGTTGCCTTCCTCGCGTCATGTAGCGGACGCGCTACGTCCAAGGCAACAGCAGCAGACCTCTGTGTTCCAGAAACAGGCGCTATCTGGCGAAGAAACACCTCGCAGGCCAAGGAAGCAGCCAGGAAGCTGCGCACGCTTCATGGGGATTACTGGAACGAGATGGAAACGCTCGGAGCCATGGCGTGCGACTAACTTGTGGAGATGTGGAGAACCCAAAGGGTTGATGCTCAGGAACTTACGACTTTTCCTGCGGCTTTCGGAATTTCTGTTTGCGCACGTCCGACGGCTTTGGTCCACTCTGCGTGCTCAGCAACGGCTGGGTGACATAGTTTGACAACTTCACCGTAAGCGCGAGGACGTTAGGGACCGACGGGAAGCCAGTTTCGGCTGGACAACCGGAGGGAAAGCGGCGTCCACTTCAGGATCGTGGAGGGGTTTCGGCCTACTTGCAGTTCTGGGGCACCGGGTAACACCCGGATCGAGTGTTCGTGTAGGACCCAGAGGTTCGGTCGTCTTCGGGCGGCAGAGAAGAAGGGTCAAGGCGACGGGGGAATCTGCTTGGTGCGAGCCAGGTGGGGAAACCGGTCGTTACTCCGGTCGAGTCGTTTCGGCGGCTTGGGATTGGAGGCTTGCTCACGGAGTAAAATCCGGAAGGTGGCCTTCAGGAGGGGGCGCGGCGGTGGTGTTGAGAGGGCAGCGTTTGGTAGCGGGTCATGCCGACCGAGCGTGTGTCAGTCGACGAAGGCTGTTCTTCACCGTCCAGCAGAATCGACAGCCCAGTCAGTTGAAGAGCCAAGGAAGAGGCGGCGTTGACCTTCGGGTCGGTGCCGCCTTCTTTCGTGTACCGTTTCGGTTACCATGGGTTTGCGACGCAAGTCCCTTTAAGGTAACCGAATGGCCCTCATCGACCTTCTTGCCTCTGATGCGCCTCAGAGCGTTT
>Ga0307379_10014779_pt1 | contig 10040 bp, 9 predicted proteins | sample UN2MG_FD_202237 | JGI IMG/M metagenome (GOLD analysis project Ga0307379, IMG submission 202237) | Soil microbial communities from Risofladan, Vaasa, Finland - UN-2 | ecosystem: Environmental > Terrestrial > Soil > Coastal area > Acid sulfate soil | place: Finland: Risofladan, Vaasa | collected... | reverse complement strand
TTATCAACAGGACTTGAAAAATGAGCAAGATACGTTTAATTACTTTATGCAATGACTATAAGATATAAAAGCGATACATTTGATTTAACAACCACTAATATTACGACTATTTTAACTTGTCCTAGTGATGCAACTATTATTGTTAAATCTGTACAAGCAAGTCACAAAGCAGCAAGTAATGTAGATGTAGATGCATATCTTAGAAAATCTGGTGGATCTGATGTAGAAATAAGTCATACAGAATTAAATAAAGATTTTAAAAATATGGTAACTTCAAGTTTAAATATGGAAGCAGATGATATTTTAAAAATACAAGCAGATACAGCAAATGCAATTACAGGAGTAGTAAGTTACGCTTTAATAGATAGATCACAAGAGAATGGCTAAGAAAAAAGGTGCCATAGGTACAATAACTTTCTTTAAAGAAACCCCTAAAAAAAGACCCTTGCGTCATAGTAAAAAATATAATAAAAGAAAGCCTAGTCGAAAATCATATAGAGGACAAGGAAGATAATGCAAAAAATTCACTGTGATACAGTAACTATATATAGAAGTAAAACTACTGGTAAAAAATATAAAACTAAAAAAGAATTTTTAAGAGAGTGTTCCGAAGATGATTTAGCAACTGATATTGAAATACACGTGCCTAACCTAGATCTTTTTGGAAAAACTAATGAGTCCTAGAGGCGGAACAGAAATACAACTAGAGTTTCTACATAAAAATGTAGATAAATCTTTACTAGATAATTTTCAAATATGTACATCCGTACCTGATAAAATTCCTATTGATCCAAATAAAATTAATATACTTTGGCAAAAAAATTCTTACGATCAATCTAATTTAGTAGATTGGTTTAAAGATAAATCTAATCATAAAAAATATGATTGGTATGTATTTAATAGTCATTGGAACTATGAACAGTTTAGATTCTTTTATGATATCCCTACTGAAAAATGTATTGTTATAAAAAACGGTATACCTAAATTAAAACTTAAAGAAACCTTTTATAAAAAAGGTGATCCTATTAAATTAATATTCCATCCTACTCCTTGGAGAGGTTTAAATGTAATGTTAGCTGCTATGCAAATGGTTAAAAACCCTTTAATTACTTGTGATGTATATTCTAGTACACAAGTATATGGAGATGATTTTAAAAAACAAAATGATGATAAATACAAAGAATTATATGAACAGGCTAAACAATTACCTAACGTTAATTATATTGGTTATAAACCTAACGAATATATACTAGAGAATTTACATACTTATGATGCTTTTGTTTATCCTAATATATGGGAAGAAACATTTTGTATATCTGCTTTAGAATCTTTAGCGGTAGGTTTATTTACTGTCTTAACAGATAATGGTGCTTTATATGAAACAGGAGCTGAATTTCCAACATACATTCCTATGGAAAAAGACTATATGAGATTGGCAGAACAAACAGCGGCTGCTATTAATAGTATACCAGAACAACTAATTTTAGATGGTTGTCAGATACATCTTAAGTTTCAACAAAAATACTTTAATCATTTTTATTCTTGGGATAGAGTTGCCTATAATTGGAATAATTTTTTAACAGGAGCATTAAATGCAAGATCCAAGTAAACCAATATGGATTAACAAACATAGAACAATTGAAATAAATCCAAAAGGATTATCTATTTTTGTAGCTACTCCAGTACATAGTGAAGTATCTATTCATTATGCGCAAGCTTGTTTAGAGTTTCAAAAACAATGTATGAAAAATAATGTTATGGTTATGTTTCAATTAATGAAATCTTCTTTAGTTACACAAGGAAGAAATTTATGTGTATCTTCTTTTATGGAAAGCGGTATGAGTCATTTATTGTTTATAGACTCAGACATAGATTTTCAATCAGAATCTATTTTTAAAATGATTGAAACAGGCAAAGATGTTATTTCTATTCCTTATCCACTTAAAACATTTATGTGGGATAAAGCTTGGAGAAAAATTCAAAATGGTGAAATTAAAGATGAAAAAGAATTAAGTAGATCTTTTTATTCTTATCCTATGAAAATAGCAGACAATTATGACGACATTACATTAGATAAAGGCGTTATGGAAGTTACTCATTCACCAACAGGATGTATGTTAATTAAAAGAGAAGTTATTGAAAAGATGATTAAAGAATATAGTCATTTAGAAATCATACAAGACACCATTGTAAACGGAGAAATGATTAAACGACCTTATATGTATAATTTGTTTGATACTTTTTATGATTCAGAAACTAAGACGTTTTTAGGAGAAGATTTTGCATTCTGCAAAAAATGGACAGATATAGGTGGTAAATGTCACGCTTATGTCCTTGACAGCATTACCCACGTTGGCGAACATCAATATTGTGGTCGTTTTGCTGATGAGTTGATAATGGTTAAGTAAAATGATAATATTATATAATATACATATAATATTATGGATCCATTTACTATAGCACTAGCCACATTTGGCGTTCAAAAATTAAGAGGAAAATCTACAAATAGAGCATTAAGAGATGCTGTATTTGCAGGTGGTATTGGTCAATTAGGTGGTATGGCTGGTATGGGTGGCTTACAAGCTTTTGGACAAACTGGAGCTAACACATTAGCTGGTTCTACTTTAGGACAACAGTTTGGTCAAACTGCTACTATGCGAGGTTTAGGATCTTTGTTTCCACAACTAGGCGCTAATCAAACAGCGGCAAACATTGCAAGTTCAGGAGCGGATCCAGGAACAGCAGCAGGATTAGTTGGTAACGAAGGAAGTTTCTTATCTAGACTAATGCCTAAAACAACTGCAGGTAGATTAGGTGCAGGTTTTGCTCTTACTTCATTATTAGGAGGTATGGGTGGCGGAGGCGATGAAGAAAGAGTAATGAGATTACCAATTCCAAATCAAGCTTATACTAAATTTGCAAAATCAGGAGCACCAGGGACACCTACAGGATTTATGACAAGAGATTACACAACAGGTACTAATGCAGCGTTAGAAGATCCTTCAACTTATAAAACAGTAGAAGAAATTTTAGGTTCAGAACCTACACAACAATTTAAAGAAGTAAGATTTAATTCAGGCGGCATAGTTAATGTTGCTAAGTTTAATGAAGGTGGTCAAGCATTACCTTCTAAATATTCTCACGATGAAGATGACATAAATAATTACGTGAGAGCACAAGGATTTGTAAAAGATGGAGCAGGCTTTGGAGATGATAACGAAGATACAATGTTAGCACAATTAGCTGACGGTGAGTTTGTATCTAGAGCTGCTGCAGTTAGAGGAGCAGGTATACTAGCTGGAGCAAGTATTAATGATAAGTCAGAACAAAGAAAAAAAGGAGCAGAATACTTTTACGAACAACAAAAACGTTTTAAAAGAATTTTTGATTTGCTAGATGCTAGCAGAAAAGACAATTAAAAAAGAAGTTGGGGTTTTATATATAGAACCCAAACGAGTTAAAGAATACTGGCCACTGGCCGAATTTATGGTTAAAGAAGGATTACAATATGATGGTAATCCAATGTCAGTATTAGAGATGAAGAAAAGAATTGAATCTGGTGAATATCAATTATTCATTATGTTTGGTTCAGATGACGGAGAGAAGTATAAAGTATTTGGTGTATTTGTTACTACAATATCTACACTACCTAACTTTAAACAAGTCGAAGTCTTATTGTTAAAAGGGGAAAAAAGAGAACTATGGCAAGAAGAGGCTGCAGCAACGATAGAAGACCTTGCAATACAATACGATTGCAAAAGAATAGCGGTGTTAGCAAGACCTGGTTGGAAAAGTTTTCTAGAACCATTTGGTTGGAAAGTTAAAAGATTATTATATCAAAAGGATTTAAAATAATATGGGAAGTATAGTAAGCGGAATTTTTGGAGGCGGCTCTTCAGGTGGAGGTGGAGGTGGAGGTCAACAAGTTCCTTCAACAACTACACAGTATATAAGAGAAGCACCTGGTATTGAAGAACGAAAACTAGGTTTAATGGATATTGCAAGCTCTCTTGCAAAGACTCCTATTAATATTCCCGCAATGCAAGTTGCACCTTTAGGTGCTTTAGAGCAACAGGGAATTACTGCATCTGGAGTAACAGGTGTAGGTGCGCCAACGACCACCGCAGGTATAGGTCAAATATTATCATCACTTGCTGGACCAAACATAAATCAATTTTTAAATCCATATCAATCTTATGTTGTAGATGAAATTAATAGACAATCTCAAATGGCACAAAATCAATTAGGTGCACAAGCTGTACAATACGGAGCTTTTGGTGGTGGCAGACAAGGCATTGCTCAAGGAGAAATAGAAAGAGCTAGACTAGGAAAAGTTGGAGAGTCAATGGCTGCAGGATTTGGACAAGCTGCTAACTTAGCTAGTCAACAACAACAAATTGGAATACAAGGAGCTCAACAACTTGGTGCATTTGGTCAAATGCAACAAGGAATGGCACAACAAGACATTAATCAATTAATGGCCGCAGGTGGATTGCAAAGACAATTAGGTCAACAAGCGCTTGAGGCTACAAGACAAACAGAATTACAAAGAGCTTACGAACCTTATCAAAGAGCAGAATTTGTTAAAAATATTTATGCTGCTGGTCCAACAAGTACCTCTGCTATTACACAAACAACAGCACCAGGTACGGGAACTAATCCATTAGCACAAGCTGCTGGTGCAGGATTAGGAGCATACGCAACTTACTCAATGTTAAATAGGCAACCTGCAGCTGCAACAGCGGCAATGCCTTACGCCAAATAAGGAGGCCTATGGATAAAACTTTAAAGCGACCTCTTTTCAAACAAAAGGCGATGGAAGCCTACAAAGCTAAACACGGTGGTAAAGTACCAGGTTATGTTGTTGGAGCGGCCATACAAGGAGTCAGAGCTTTAGCCGCACCTACTTACAGATACTTAGCACCTAAAATGTCTAGCTTCTTTGCAAGACCAGGAGTGCAAACAGGTTTGACTGGATTAGAAGCATACGGGATTGGTGTTGGATCTAGAGAAATGGCTGAAGGTATTTCAGAAGGAGATACAGGTAAATTTTTATCTGGTGCAGCTTACGCTGTTCCTGGTATGGCTTTCTTACCATCTACTGCTAGAAAATCTGGTATTGCAGCATTAAGAGAAACAGGAGAATATTTAGCTCCTAGAGCAACTGACTTAACTGAAAAAATTGTAGGCAGTCCTTTTAAAGCAGCAGGAGCTTTTACAGGCCTAGGTGTAGCAGGACAAGTATTGTCTCCTGATGAAGCAGAAGCTGCTCAACCTACTGATGAGATGACAGAAGAACAATATGCAAAAGATATTCAAGACAGATTAATTTATACAAAACCAGTTTACAGCGAAAGTTTTTCAGGAGCTGAACAACCTAGTTTAGTAGAACCTGCAAGACCGATTGGTGTTAAAAGTCCTAAAACTGAAGGAGAGAAAACATTAAACGCTCAATTGCAACAAATGGAAAAAGTAAATGAAGTTGCAGACAAGTTAGGTGTTAGAGATGCTTCTAAAGCAAGCGATCAACAAATTAAACAAATAGCTATTGAATCTAATGTAGATGAACCAACATTAAGAAATATGATTGGTAGACCTCAGAAACAATCAGAAGTACAAGGGCCACCTGCTCCTTCGGTACCTACATTAACAGGAAATGAAGGTGAAGGTGAGTTAGAATATCTTAGAACAAAAAGAAAAAGAGACTTAAGTGCAGCTCAAGAATTAGGTGCAGGCTTTAAAGAATTTAGAAATCAATTAAATGAAATTACAGGAACATCAAATCAAAATTTAAATGATCTTATTGCTATGAAAGCAGCAGCTACGCTTTTAACAGGTAAGACAAGTGAAAAAGGTTTAAGAGGTTTATTAGATGTAGGCGGTCAAGCTTTAGGAACTACTGCAGATAGTTTACTTGCATTGAAGATGGCTCAACAAGATAGTGATTTAAAACTTGCTCAAGCTTATTTACAAATGAAACAAAAACAAGGTGACGGTACTAAAATGTTAACTACAGGAGATAAAACTATAAGAGTAAATGATCCTAGTGTACCTGGTGGATTTAGAAACGTTAGAGTTTCTTTAGGAGAAGATAATAAATATTATATGAGACAATTTGATCCTACTACAGGAGAACAATCTTTTGCACAAGCTAACTTTACTGGAACTGATGTAAAAAGAAATGATGATAAATTAAATGCTGCACTAATGAATTTAGAAGAAAATAGACGAGGTGGTAAGATGGTTGACTTCGTTATTGAAAATTTCTCTAAAGGTGGAACTAAGGCTGCTATAGGATTATTAGCTGAAGATACATTAGGTACTTTTGATTTCTTTGCAGGGGGTAATTTAGGAGGAGATACTTCTACTATTGATGATCAAATTAGAAATGAAATGATGAAAACTACTGGTAGAGAAGCAGTTGACTTTACAGGGTCTGGAGTAAATGTGTTTAGAAAAGAATCAGAAAATATGCAAGATAGATTTAATAAAGATCTAGAAGATGCTAGAAAAAATGGAGCAGAAAGAGTAGAAAAAGAATTAAGAAAAGCAGGTATTATAGCAAAAGGATTTAGACCTTCAGAAAAAGATTTAAAAACTTATACGCAATTAGCTTTAATTGAACAACGTATGAAATACATTGTAGCTAATGCTAACAAATCAGAAGATAGATTAACACAAAAAGATATAGATAATGCTGCTAAACGTACGCAAATTATTAAATTTATTACTTCACCAAGAACAATAAGACTTAACTATGAAGCTTTAAGAGGAGAGTTTGATGATAAAGCAGAATCATTTTTAAATCAATATAAATTAAATGGTGGGGACGAAGGATTTGTTCAAACTAACTTTATGGATATACCAGGAGTTTATAGAGCTTATACTAAAAAGAACCAAGCATATATGCAACAACAAAATATTCAAAATCAACAATCTAGAAAAGATGTATTAGGAAGTATACCTATCTACGGAGGTAAGTAATGGCTACTATACCTGAACTACAAAAAGCTATTAATGAAAAAAGAATAGACACTAGACAATTATCATCAGAACAACTTGGAGCATTAGACCAAGCTTTTAAAGCTGGAGAACTTAAAGGTTACGAAGGCATTGAAGATTATCAAAGATTAATTAGTTTAGGTGCGGAAAGTGTTGCTGGTGTAAAACAAAAAAGATTAGAAGGCTTTGAAGCTGCAACAGGCATAGACAGAGGTAATTTTGTATTAATAGGTGCTGCGGGAGCGGCTGCTGTCCCATATTTTAAAAATAGAGATGCATTAATAGATGCTTTTACAAAAAATGGTTTTAAAGATATTTATGGAGTAGACACAAGATTTAATAGTTTAGGTCAAATTTACAAAAATAGATTTACAGTATTAGGAGATGCTATTAAAAAATTACCTAAAGTAAGCGGACCAGTGGGAGCACCTGTACGAATGTTAGGTAATCTTGCGGGTATGGTAGATAATACAATTGATTTTTTTGGTAAACTAGCAAAATATGGAGGAACACCTGCTTTAACTACAGAAGCTTCTTCTATCATAGCTGGAGGATTAGGAGCTGGCGGAGCATCTGCTTTGTACGATATTGCAAACTTAGGAACTGATTTTGTCGGAGCTACTTCTGCTGATATGGCTAACTTAACAGATAATGATATTAGAAAACTTCCTTTTCAAGACAGAGTTTTATTTAATTCTTTAAGCGAGACATATAATGATATGTTATGGGCTGGTGGAGCATTAGGATTATTATCTACTGTTAGATATGCAGGTAAACAAGGTTTAAAAAATTCACTAGGTTTAAATAGTGAACAATCAAAAGAAATAGCTAAAAGTTTTGAAAGATTAGGGATGAAACCTAATCTTGTATCTTTAATACCTGGAAACAATGCGTTTCAAAATTTCTTTAAAAAATTCTTTACTACTATTGGGGTATATCCACTTGTAAGTGGGCCATTAGATAAATTTAATAAAGATTTTAATAAAAATTTAACTCAAGAACAATTTTTAAAAATGGTAGATAACTTAAATTTAGCCCCAGGCAGCAATCAAGCTATTATGAATTATGCTGGGGCTAATCAAATAAGAAGAGAATGGACTAAAACTTTAGAAGCAATTAGTAAACAATATGAATCTTTTCAAGATGTCTATAAAGGAATTGGTAATCCTACAATGATTCCTACTGCAACGATTAAAATGGAAACAGACAGACTAGTTAAACAATTAGAAGAAATGTATCCAGAAAATGGTTTAATCTGGGAAGGCTTACAAAAAGGAACTAGAGAGCTTACTGATGTAGATGATCCTATGATGCAATTTGTTAAATATTTAAGTGGATTACCTGAAAACATTAGATTAAGTGACTGGCAAGGTTTATCTAGAATGCAAACAAATGCATATAGTAATACTAAATTTAAAGGTGTTAGACCTACTATATTAACTATTAGAAATGCAATGGAAAAAGATTTAAATAGTTTAAATGAAGCTACTGTTAGATCAAATTTAAAAGATAAAATATTTAAAGAACAGTATGATGCTCTTCTTAACTCACAAGGCCCTCAAGTTGCTGAAGAATTTATTGATACTCAAATTAGAATTGCTAATCAAGCTTTTGGTAAATTGCAAGAAGCTAATGCATTTTATTCTTTAGTGTTAAGACCTTTTCAAAAAGCTAAAGCTGCTAAAGAACTAAGAAAAGCGGATAGCAAATTATTTGCAGATGCAGGAGTTGAAATGACAGGACAAGAAGGAATTTATCCTGATCAAATATTTGATAAAGCAATTAGAAATATATTTAATTCAGATAGTCCTGTAGCAATTAAAGAATTAAAACAAATTATGGGTGTAACTAAATCTAGTTATGACATTTTTGATGAAGCAACTGGAAAAATTAAAAGAACAGTTATAATACCTAATAGTAAAGCAGCAAAAGAAATGTATGATCGTTATGTGCGTACTTGGCTTTGGGACGCTTGGAATGAGTCTACAACTAAACCATTAAGAGATTTCAGATCAATTTCTTTAGAAGCAGCAGCGGCTGAAGCTGCTAAAAGAGGATTTAAAGAAAAAAGATTATTTGGTTTAGATGAAGGAATTGAACAAAAAATAAGAGCGCAAACAAGAACTAATGAAGTATTTGATGTGACTGAAATTAGTCCAAAAATATTTACTGATTCTACTATTGCTAATTTAAATGATGGTGTAATTAGAAATCACGATTTTGGTGAAGTTAAAATAGGTGAATTTATTAAAAATTTAGGTATTGATAGTAAGACAGGTAGAGATAAGATTATTGAAATTTTTGGTGGTGGTCAACAAGGTAAAAAAGCCTTACAAAGAATTGATGATATTATTTCGGTTAAAGGTGCTATAGATCAAGTAGATTATACTGATCCTTCTAAATTCGTACAAAGATCTTTAACATTAAGAGGAGCTGGTGGTATTCAAGCTAGTGCAACAGCAGCAGCTTTTGGTATTGGTAATACTTTAAAACTAGTGTTAGGGGGAAGATTATTAGGAAGTCAAATTCTTATCAATCCTAAACTTGCTGAGAATGTAATGGAGTTAAATCAATATATGAGATTTACTTCTCCTGGTGCAGATCAAATTCGTTTAAGTCCACAAATGGCTCCTAAAGCAACTAGAACTTTTGCTAGATTTATTAATAGTTTGATGGAAGCAGAAGGAGATGACTTTAGAGTGGATCCTAATAAAATTGATTTTAAAGAAATTAGAGATAAAATAATAAGTCTTGATCCAAACATACCTTTATTTTCTTCATATGACTTTAATACTATGCCTAAATTTACTAAAGATAGAATTATGCCTAATATGGAAACAGCTAAAAAATTATCTCCTGAAATGGCTAGAGTAGGAGAAGAAGTATTACAAGGCGCTAACTTAATAGGACTTAGTGAACAAAACTTTAATCAAATAGCTAACTCAAATCCAATGTTACAGGCAACAGAACCTGCAGCAATTAATCAAGCTATGCAACCTGCACAAGCTACAGCTCCTGAACAAATGGCTACACAACCA
>Ga0307379_10014777_pt1 | contig 10041 bp, 6 predicted proteins | sample UN2MG_FD_202237 | JGI IMG/M metagenome (GOLD analysis project Ga0307379, IMG submission 202237) | Soil microbial communities from Risofladan, Vaasa, Finland - UN-2 | ecosystem: Environmental > Terrestrial > Soil > Coastal area > Acid sulfate soil | place: Finland: Risofladan, Vaasa | collected... | reverse complement strand
TCAGGATTTTCAGCCGTTACTCTATCTCCATGATACACTGCATCTTTTCCAACCAACTGGGCATAGAAAATTGCTGCTTGAAGGATATCCGTTAATTCGCTTGTATATTCATCTTGCTTTTCGACAATTTTCATACCATATTTTTTCGTCAGTTCTTCAGTGATTTCCTTAATTAATGTCAATAAAGCCAGGTTACTTGGATATCGTCCATCAGTAAGCTCAGCGAAAAGCTTAAGGCCATTAATCGCCGTACCTTCATTTGCTTCTGTTTTCATTTCCTGACTGGTATAATCGGAAGGTATATCAGGAACAAACAGAGCCGGGTCAAGCTCAACATTCCATTGAAAATCATCTATGACCATACTTATTTTCATTTGTCCCCCTGCGACAATACCTTCAATTTCAATACGAACAGGAAAATCAGTTCCTATTTCAACCCATAATCGAGCTGTCGCATCTTCAAACATTCCGCCCATTACTCCTGGGCCTGTACATTCAATTCCTTCTACATCAATTCCGTTAATTTTGTCCCGACCGAGCTGTTCATACCCTGTAGACATCATATGCCTGACCATTACGCGAGGATCATCCTTTTCGGATATTTGTTTTAATTCATCCGGCGATTTGTCGGTTACTTTCATAAACTTCTTTTGATCCGGCATCACACTAACAAAGATATTTTCTTTCGGATTCAAATACATTGTAAAGCTGAGTTTATCATCAATATAATTTTCCACTCGTGACCCGTGTTCTGAAGAATAGTAACCTATTGACGTTGTTTTTGGAGTTTGTCCCTGTGGCAGGCCCTGCATTTTAACATTACCTGTTGAATGAAAAACAACGTTTTCGACACTTTCAATTTTTTCGACCATAGCCCCCCATGCTACAGTTGCCATGTCAACGGAACCACCGAAATGATTTATGCCGACGAGCACTGCGATAATAATCACTGCTGCTGCGGCGAGTTTTGTGATTTTGCTTTTCATAATTTTGTTCCTTATCTTATGCGGACTACGGGAAGAAACATTCCTTTTAGCCCGCGAGGTTAACATCTGTACTTCTTTTGGGTATGACTTTTGCCATTCCCCAAAATCCGGTTGAGATTTTTCCGAGCTGACCGCTTTTTTCAAAACATCATCGAGCCAGTTATCTTTTTCAGGCACTTTCATAATCGCCTCCCGGAAAGCCGTTACGTTTTAATATCTTTTCAATCTTCCGTTTTGCCCTGGTTAGCCTGCCGTGAACCGCCTGAGTCGAAATTCCCAAAACCGCAGATATCTGTTCATAGCTGAAATCATTATAGTAACGAAGCACTATCGGTTCTCTCTCGGCGGCCCGCAAATTCCAGAGGGCCTGTCGAACTGCGTCACTGTGTTTGTCCTGTTCCTGTTGTTGTTCGGCAGCTTCGAACTGATTCAGGGCAGCGAGTCTGTTTTGGGAGTGTTTCATTTGCTTTGCTGTGTTTCTGCAGATGCCGGCCAGCCAGGGTCCGAACTTATCTTTACTTTTTAGTTTTGGCAGGTCTCGGCAGGCGATAGCAAAACTCTGCTGCGCAGCATCCTGTGATAAGTGTCTGTCGCCGAGCACCGAATACGCCAGCGCAACAATACCGCTGTAATACCGCTCGTAAAGGGCCCCGAAGCTGTCCAAATGGCCATTTTGGGCGGCTTCAACTAAATATTCTTCTGATTCCAATTTACGCCTGCCAATTTATTAGATTAAGCTGATTCAGCTTTCATTATATAGTGTAATTCAGGGATTGAAATGTGCGCATAAAATCATTTTTTTATATTTTTCTTTTTCGGAACGACTGTTCTTAGTTGAGGAGATTTATTTTTACTTTTCGCCGAGTATAGATTATGTTTTTTTGTTATGGAACGGCTTAGATTTTATTGCAAAGCGATAGAAGATTCGACGGTGGAGCTTATCGGCTCAGAGGCACATCATTTGTCTGCGGTCAGGAGGTTATCCGCAGGTGATAAGGTGGAGCTGTTCGACGGGGCAGGGACATTGGCTTCGGCGGTCATAAAAAGTACGGGGCATCGAAAGGCACTGCTGGAAATAGAGGATGTTAAGGCCTGCGCCAGGAGGAGTTCAGGTGAAATAATAATCGCGCCGTCGGTGGCCAAGGGCGAGCGTTTCGATTGGCTCATCGCCAAATGTACCGAGCTTGGCGTGGACAGGATAACGCCTTTATTGTTCGAGCGGACCGTCAAGCTGCCCAAAAATCCGAAAATTGTCGAGCGATGGACGAATATCGCAATCTCATCAGCCAAACAGTGCAGACGTTTATTTCTGCCTCGAATCGATGGGCCTATGGCCTTTCCACAGGCCCTTGAGGAATTTAAAAGGGAATATCCGGATGCTAAGTTTATTTTCGGCTCGCTCAAGGCAGGAGAAGCTTCGTTATTTGAACTGTCCTTGACATTTCAGGAAGAAATTATTGCATTTATCGGGCCTGAAGGGGGTTTTAATGAGGAGGAATTAGGGCTTTTGGAGGCAAACAATTGCCAGGCGGTGCGATTAACCAACACGGTCCTTCGAACCGAGACAGCGGGCCTGGCTCTGGCTGCGATACTCACCGCTCAGCGAGATAATTTAAGGAGTTAAAACACTACTGTAAATTCTTAACCTATGTGGCAAAAGGCGGACATCGGCGAGGGAAAACGGGACACGGCGGAATGTGTAATTGGTGTAGGGCTTACGCAAACGACGCGATAAGCTTGTGGGGATACGGGATACGAATCAAGGGAAAAGTAAAAAAGAATTGAGCATCCAGCATCGAAGATTGCATTTTTTTGCTAAATAACGCCATCTTTCACAAAATCTTTGATTTTGGCAGCGAAAATATGTATACTGAATTGTTTCGTAAGAATAGTTTGATTGTCAATCGCAGATGTGTGGTGGATATGAATGAGGTTAAGTTCGCGTCAAAGATACGGCTTTTTTTATATTAGTTCCGCAACTGGTAAACCGTATGCGGATGGAAAGAAATGGAATTTATGTTTTTCCCGGCAATAATCTGAAAGAGGAGGATTTTATTGTGCGTACTGTCAAAATGAGCATCGCCTTTATACTGTTATTATCATTTTTTGCAGGCTCATCGGCACAGGAAGAGTTCAGAGACATCTCCGAATACTTCGGCTTCGATGAGATGGAGATTATTAAGCTCGACTGGGGGATAGATTGTCTGCTAATAGCGGACTTCAACGGCGACGGCGGTAATGATATTGCTGTTGTCAACAACACAAAGTCGAGGATAGAGTTGCTTATCCAGAAGGAATCCGCAGGGCTGCCCGAAGAGGAGATTTCCGTTGACCCGCAGGATATCGATATAAATCAGATTCGCGCACTGACACGCTTTGAAAAGCAGATGGTTCCGGTTTCACAGAGAATCTTCAGTCTCGTTCGCGGTGATTTGAACACTGACGGACTGACAGATTTGGCTTACTATGGTGACCCAAAGGGACTTTATATAATGCTGCAAAAGCACAGTGAAGATAATGGTGCCAAAGTTAAGTCTCTAAACTGGCGAACGAGAAAAAAAATCAATATCGAAAAAGGACTTCTAACAGCGTCGTCACTTGTCTGCGGCGATTTAAATAATGACGGCCTTGACGACCTTGCACTGGCAGGAAGCGACGCAGTATATATCATCCTGCAGAAAAATGACGGCTCACTGGCTGAGCCTGTCGAGTATCCAACAACGATGCGCACACTTGGTCTAAAAATCGGGGACCTGAACGGCGACACGGTAAACGACCTTTTAATAATAACAAACGACGGGGAAAAACCCATCCAGGTTCGTTTCGGCATCGAAACAGGGCAGTTGGGACCTCAGGAACAGTTTTTTATTGAAAAGCCATATGCACTGAAGCTGTACAATGCCGACGGCTCCCCAGGCGAGGAGATTTTAACCGTAGTCTCAAAGGGCGGAAGGTTTATCAGCTACAAATTCACAAGGACAAAAGATACCGAAAATGACTGGCCTGTTATTTTTTATCCATTAAGCGCTGTTGAGGGAAACACGAAGCGTGACCTCGTGGCGGCGGATTTCAACGGTGACGGACTCGTTGATATAACAATCAGCGACCCTGGCGCCGCAGAGATGATATTCTATAAACAGTTGCCGCAGATAGGTCTGGCAGAGCCTGTAAGATTCCCGGCACTTGCCGATATCGACAGCCTGTCTGTGGCGGATATTGACGGTGACGGAAGAAACGAGCTCGCGGTCCTCAGCGCAAAGGAAAAGATAATCGGTATAAGCGAGTTCGAGAACGAAAGATTCACATTTCCAAAACCGATTCGGGTAACAGCGGAGCCGGTCGCGATGGAACTGGCGGACATCGACCGCAACGGCAGTATAGACTGTGTTTATGTATCGAAAGACTCAAAGGAAGTCAGAACCCTTCGTGTCCTTTACGGCAGGTCAGCAGCAGATGCTTTCGACGCAAACATCGGCACACGCGGCTATTTCGATCATCAGCCAGACGTTAACGAACAGCCAATCGCTGTTGAACTCGAAAAGCTTACATCAAATCCGGATGGAATAAAGATTCTCGATGTTGACCAGGACGAGTTGATGGACGTTTTGATATTCGTTCGATACGAGCAGCCTATTCTTGTTCGTCAGGTTCGGCTGCGGCAATTCGAAGTGATCGATTCACCAGCTTCACAGGCCAGCTTGATAAAGGATGCGTCGCTTCGCAGTATAACAGTAGCTGATATAGATGACACCGCAGGCGAAGAATTGCTCATAGCTCAAAAGAATTACGCAAGAAGCCTCGTTTTCGAGGACGGCAAAACCTGGAAGATAGTTGACCAGTACAATGCCAAGAGTACCGAAAACGAGACATCAACGGTCGCTGTCTTCGACATCGAATCTGAGAACCTAAGCGGCACCGCCTCGATACTTCTTCTTGACGGGCAAAAGGGGCAGTTGCAGATACTAAAAGCCGGGCGAGACCGAACATATCGATTCGAAAAGGAAATCAGTATCGGCAAATGGTCGTCCGCTCTTCATCTGAAAATGCTCTATGCTCCTCTTACGGGCAGCGGATTAAAAAGCATTCTCTTGTTCGACAGTGAGAAGTTCGCGCTCATAACACCGGAGAGCGAAACCTCCGAGCCTGCAACTCTCGAACAGATGTTCAGTTACTCGACGAAAATCAAGGACGGTGTTTACGGAAATTTTGTCGCGGGCGACATCAATTCCGACGACCGCACCGACTTCATCATGGTTGACTACAAGGGACATAATATCGAAATTCTGACGTTAAACGGCGAGAATAATCCTGTTCCGGCCATGCGTTTCAAAACATATGAGCAGAAAAGTCAACGTAATCCCGAACGCGGCGGCAAGTCAACCGTCGAGCCGAGAGAGCTTAAAATCGCAGACGTTACAGGTGATGGGAAAAACGACCTTGTCACAATTATACACGACAGGATAATAGTTTACCCGCAGGATTAGTCGGATTATTCAAGACAAGGAGCGGTTAAGTTTTCGCTGGAGGTCCTTGAGTCGGTTTGATTCATCGAAGCCCATCGTAATGATTGGGAATGCGGTTTTGTTGTGCATTAAAGGCTCATTGATATCGACACATTCTTTACAAAGTTCTCCGTCGAGTGTGCCTGGAATAGGCGAATAATCAGCAAGCATCCCGCGTATTCCAAGACCGTTTACGAATTGCATCGACTCTTCGAGCTGCTGGATGTCACTTCTGGGATGGCCGAGTATTTGATAAGCAGTGATATTTTTTGCCTGTGCACCGGCGTCGAGCAGATGTTCAGTGCCTTGTTCCAATTCTTCGGAAAAGACCTTTGAGCCTGTCTGCTTTTGCCATTGTTGCGAATGGCTTTCGAAACCAAGATAAAAAGTCTTAAAACCTGCTCTTACCATAATTTCCGCTAACTGCTTCGTAATAAATCGGGCGTTGAGGGCGTTCGGGCTGTGAAAATTTACCACGATTTTTCGCCTTATTACTTGTTCGAGAAAAGCAGCCAGCACCTTTTCCGCATTAAACAGCAGTGCATCGTCATAAAAGGCGATATTTTCCGCACCAAGTCTGACGAGCAATTCCAGTTCATCTAATGAACGCTCCAAAGTCCGAGCTTTGAATTTCCCGTAAATCTTTGGTACTGCGCAGTAAGTGCATTTAAAGGGGCAACCGTCACTGAGCTTGAGAACTCCAACTTTTAATGTTTTATAAACCTCCCACAATCCCGGTTGAGACATATCAGGTGTGATATCGAGATATTCCCACAGAGGCTCAAGCTTTGTGCCATATACGAGAAAATCCGCATCCAGTTTTTCAGCGTGTTCCGGGCACAGAGTGACGTAATTACCGCCGAGGATAATTTTCGCATCCGGGTGGTATTTTCGGATATCTTCGATAACCTCAGTTACACCCGGATACCAATATGTCATCATTGTTTGCACTAATACAAAGTCGAAGGGTTTTTGTTCACTCAAAAAATCTTCGAATATACGACGGGTTAAACCATATCGCCGAAAGTGCCTTGGAATGCCGGACAGACATTCTGGATGGTCAATTTTTTCTTCTAAGAATCGGCCTCTACCCCATCTGTCGGATTTGATTTTCTTTTTAGCGGTATCATATACTGCAAGGCGGTCCAGATAATCGAACAGTTGAAACTCCGCTTTGCCCCTCAGATACCCGGCGATGCTTAAAAGTCCATAGGGTTTGAGCCAAAAATCGTAAGCGGCAAAATCGTATATCGGAGGATTGACCAGAAGGATTCTCGGCCTCATAGCTTCCTTAATAAACATCTCTGTCCTTTATGCCGGACCTGCAAAATTAAAAAATTCCGCATACCGATGAGCAGCTGTAAAACTCTCGTGACTGTGAACTATTTCCCGGATAAGGTTGAAATAAATACATCCAGCGGAACGATTTGGTCAACGATTTCAGTATTAATTTTGTAAGGATATTTCTGCAGGAGTTCTTTTCTTCTTTCAGCCAGTAATGCCATTTTTTCTTCATCACGAATCGCGCTTGAAACGATGCGTTTCAAATTTTTCGAATACTCCCTGATTTCTCTCGGTTTCTTTTCGAGTATCCTGGCGACTCTCCACCTGACATCTCTTTGATGAAGGCCCCGTACAGGCCCGACAATATCATTAGGCTCATATTGCCATATATCCCTGAAGAAAGGCCCATCTGAGGCTGGATTCACTTCGGCAGGTTTGCTTTTTTTCTGTAGCGAATAGTTCTGTTTGACGGTTTCGAAATCTTCACCGCTGTCGAGTTCGGCCTTTGCTTTTTGCGCCGTTTCGAGTTCACGGCACCATATCTGGTCTATCTTGAGGGTATCCGGTTTCATAAACATCTCTTTATGAGCGTTGAAATACTCCTCTGCTTGTTCATCAGAAGGCTTGTGAAGATTCCTGTGCAACTCATTAAGGTATAGCGACAGCAAAGTTTGGTCTTCGCGCTCCCTCACCTGTTCAATAATAGTTTTATCTTTGTCAAGACCCTCTTTCCTGGCCTGAGCGGCCCACAGCGGCAGCCTTATTGCGTCATCAAGAAACTTATTTAACGTTTTATAACTGTTCAGATTTTGAGGACGGTTCGGCGGCGAGTATTTATCGCACATGTTCAAAAGCATATCTTTTAATGTTATCTCACCTCCGTCAAAGGTGGCAAGAACAAGGCCGGCCTCTTCAGGGGTCATCTCCTCACGAACCTGTTTTTTTGTTATCCACGTGATATATCCCCTGCCTTCTTCGGGTTTGCTCGATTTAGCCTTAACTTTCATCTTGTAGTGAATCTTGACAGCTTCAGGATAGTTAGCCTTATACTTTGTACAATTGAGATTCTTATAAACTTCATTGTAATATATCTCAACTTCCTTTCGGGCTTTTTCTCTTCCTATTATTGAATTGGCCTGTTCGGCGGTCATATTAGGGTCACTTTTTCGTTTCGCTTCGATTTCAGAATCGGAGATAACAATTTTGTCCTGGATGTGGTTCTTCAGCAATAAGTTCGCAAGTTTTTCATTCCTGAAGTTGTCAATTCTTTCCCTGATGGTTTCTTCTTCAAGGGAATTGTTTTCTCGGCTCTGCATAATTACCGCCTTTTCGATAATCGTTTCCATAAGAACTTCCTTGGCGTTAATGCTCCTCACATCGAGCAGATACTCATCCGGATTTGGAATTTGCTGTTTTACAACTCTTTTTTCGAGTTCTTCCCTTGTTATGTCATAATCACCTATCTCGGCGACTATGTCCGTGGGTTGTGCAGCTTTTGATGCAGGAATCTGTTTTTTCTCCGGTGTCGGCTTGACCAGCTTTTCCGCATCGGCGATTTTCTGCTCAGCAGGAGCCTGGGGCTTGATAATCTCTGCCTTCGGTTCCACAGGTTTTGTCGCTCCCTGCTCCGTCGTCTCACAGGAAGCTATAAATATCATTAATAGCACCAAACTAAATAGAGCGGTCTTTTTGATTTTCTTTCCCATTGTTATTTCCTTCTAATAAACATAACAAATTCGAATTTCCCGACAAAATCCCGATATCTTTTTCGGGTAACCATTCTTGTCTTAGTGCCGCATTTTTACGACTTCGGATAATATAACGTTTATTTTGTTTTTAGTCAACCCCCCAAATTCTGCTGCTGACATTACTTCAAAAGCCGTCTAATAAAAACTATTCCAACTGCATCTCAACTGTGCTCATATCGTCAAGTTCCAGAATAACGACACTCGACGGCCCCGGATTTATCACTAATGTTTCCCCTATTTTGTGCATGAGCTTCTTATGTGTATGGCCGTAAATCACCAAATCGAAATTGCCCGTATCTACTATGCTCTCGAGTTCGTCAGGCTTATGGGTCAGGAATGTTCGTCTGCCTGCGACCTGTCCGGTAAAGACTCGTTCATATATCTCACCTCCAAGTTCGTTTATACAGCTTTTCAGCAAAGCCTTTTCGCGGTCACAATTTCCAAAAACCCCGATGAATTTCGCTCCGTCGATATCTGCCAGCACTTTGGCCGTCTGCGGCGACACTATATCTCCTGCATGCAGAACATAAGCAACTTTCTGCTCTCGAAGGATTTGCGCCGCTTTTGATACTCGTGAACAATGGTCGTGACTGTCGGTTAAAATGCCAGCTTTCATCATACCTCCTGAAAGGAAAACAGAAATATAAAAATATAAAGAAATCTTCTCGCCCGTCAAGAGCAAATCCCCTCAACGTCGTTATAATTTTCCAGCGAAACATCTTTACCGCCATAAGCGAAAGATACGCAGAGAACGAGCATCAGTAAGAAAGCGAGTTTTTGAAGATGTCCGTTAAAATGACAGTTTTCAAAATCATTTGTCTCATCCTTACAGAGATGTCACGATCTCCGGCCATTTGCTTCATTTTGCCACTTCGAGAAAGTATTTTAACTTCACAATTGCAATAAAGATAAGAAGTTAAGGTTTTTAACACGCACCGGCGCAAGGGCCGGCAGGTCAGCAGAGAAACAAATTTGCCAGAGAGGGTTTATGTTCAATTCCGGATTTCTTTATAAGACAGGTTCGGTTACATATCGAAGATTCTTAGTGCAACTAATATTACTACAAGACCAACCACTAACAGTGCAGCCCTGCATATTCGCATTCGCTGTGTTTTGGGCTCTATGTACCGCCATACAAAACCGCAAAAAGCGGCAATAAGTACTAAACGCAAAACAAATAAACACACACCTCCTACCATAGAAATACTATACCACATTTTAACATCCGAAGTCAAGGGTATTTTGCCCATCTTAACATTTTGTACAATGTGTTCAAAACCAACCGCTATATCAAGGCTGATAATGCGTTTTTTCTGGATTTGGTTGGGGTTGTTTCTTGTATATTGATTTTTACTAAAAAGTATTTCTTTTTTATTATAGAACGTAATTATTAAAGGAATTCGGGAAATTAGGTCGAGTAAACCGAGTGTTAGAAGGAACTTCTTATTATTGTTTATAGGAGAAACAGCAATGCATTATCTGCAAGAAATCAAAAAATGGATTGGTGAAATTACAGAAATA
>Ga0307379_10014775_pt1 | contig 10042 bp, 11 predicted proteins | sample UN2MG_FD_202237 | JGI IMG/M metagenome (GOLD analysis project Ga0307379, IMG submission 202237) | Soil microbial communities from Risofladan, Vaasa, Finland - UN-2 | ecosystem: Environmental > Terrestrial > Soil > Coastal area > Acid sulfate soil | place: Finland: Risofladan, Vaasa | collected... | reverse complement strand
GTCCAACACACAGCAAGAGTACGTTCCGGTCTTTGATGAGGTGTCGGGGAAGATTGATAATCCAGGTGTACTGCTACAGGTCCTGGCTAAGTATGCCCAGATGGAAAAACTGTCTTGAATAGTATTGTTCGCCGTTCGGCTTGTGGCTGGAGCTGCCCGAGTGGGTGCGGCTCCGGTCACAGTCGTTCAGCGAACCTTTAGAACATGCAACCGATCCTGGCAAATAGATTGTACCTTCCGGAAGGGGACGTAGACGCCGCGCTGCTACAACAGTTCCGACACACCTGGCAAGAAAAAATCTATGAACAGGTGGTGGACGAAAACGGTGAACAGGTACTAACTGCGTCTGGTAAACCCAAGATCAAACAGCACACCGTCTCCCACACAATTGAAGCGCAACGTGAACTGTTTACCGGAGGCGAGACGGATTGGTTTGGATTGCCGCGCGGAGACATGAGCATCATTCAGCGTTATGCCGCTGAAGCCGTTGACTTGCGCTGTGTGGCTCCGCTTGGGATAAACCTGAAGCTGGCCCACCATGTCACAGCGGACAAGCGCTGGAAGGATCAGGCGCGCTGTGTGGAAGCGTGGTTGCAACAAGGCAGCGGGCTTATCCTCGGTCAGACAGGAGCGGGGAAAACAATTTTGGGCATTGGCGGGGTTTGCCGGTTGGGCCTCACCACCCTTATTATCTCCAAACGCGGTGAAGGTGAGGGTCACTGGGAAGAGGAGTTTCGTGCCCACACCAACATCGACCAGCTGGAACAGGAGTGGGGGCGGCGCCTCATTGGTCCCTACCGTCACAAGAAGCGCTACCCAATTGCTATTGCTACCGTGCAGACGTTCCTCCACGCGAAAGGATATCAAAGACTCATTGATGACCAGTTCCGTTTCGGGTTGGTGATAGCCGACGAAATACACGAGTTAGTGGCACCGGAATTCATTCGGGTGTTTAGTCTGTGGGCACCGTTGTCCTGGTTGGGATTGACCGCCACGATTAAGCGCCCAGACCGCCGGGAATTTCTCGCCTATCGTATCCTGGGACCGGTCGCCGCAACACTGAAAGCAGACCAAATGCGCCCCGAGGTGAAGTTCATCGAAACGAATTTCATTGCGCCCGAGAAGATTGTACGGTCGCAATACGCCCGCCATTGGATCTGGGGCAAACTGCTCGCGCTTCTGTGTAAAGATGAAGACCGAATCGAACTAATTGTAAATAACGTCATGCAGGATATCAACGACGGTAGGTTGGTGGCGGTGGTCGGTGAACGAACCCAGTTACTACGAACCATCCACGAGAAGCTCCGGCAGAATGGTTACGACGTGGCGTACGCTGACGGCACGGTGCCGAAGGCTAAGCGAAAGAAGATCTACGAGGACATGGCAAAAGGTTTGAAGTACCGCTGTTTGTGCGCTGGCAAGGTTTTGGACGCGATGGTGTCCATCAAACCCCTGGACTGTCTACACCTGGTAACGCCAGTCAGTTCCCGCCATCGTATTCTACAGATTTTCGGGCGAACCCGTCGCCCACAGGAAGGAAAGCTGATTCCGCAAGTGCGTTACTACGCCGATAGTGGCGGCCAACTCTCCGGCGCATATCGCAATGTGTTGAAGGTGGTCAACGAAGAGGAATGGAAAGTCGAAACCGAGATCGCTTTGATCAATCAATTTGCGATGACGAAGTGGAAATCAGAATGACTAAACCGAGGTACTTAGAACTTGATCCAGAAAATCACAACCAAACGTGGCAAACGGTACGCTACCAGGTGACCAAAGATATGATGAGCCACGTACTGCAACACACCGTCTGGCAGATAGACGACGGAGGATTCAGGATGCTATTTGAAGCTATTCCACGCCGAGGAGTAAATTATGAATAATTGTACCTGCGGAGGTTGCGGTACAGGCACTACCTGTGCGTATACTGACACCACTCTCAAGTCAGATATGCAGACGGCAGTGTACGTTTACGCCACGCCCGACATACTGGATCAAACACCGGGCCGGGCGCGTTGGCCGGACGAGACTAGTGATTCCTTTTTCTTTAATCCGCGAGACACGCTCAACGAGGAGCTGCTCAAAGATTTATTGGAACGGGTGCAGAAGCTGGAAAAGAGCATTGATAAGTTACGAAAGGAGAACGCGAAGCTAAAGGAACGAGTCAAGAAACTGAACCCAGACGCGCTCGGCATCGACGCTTTGGTCAACCGTTTACGCGAACTGGTAACAAGAGGTGTTTCATGATCGATGAACTAGAAGAATATAACCTCGAAGCAATTATCGCTGAATCCAATCGGTTGCTTCAGGTGATTGGTATTCCGGAGCGGTACTGTAAAGTCATGCTGGACAGCCTTCCGTTTCGGAGCTGTAAGATCAGTGTGGGTGATACAGCAGAAGACTGCACACCCGACGTACAAAGACGCGCACTACGGGGAGCTGTAGCCAAGCCCGAAGGGCAGCTAATATGTATTGGATCGACGCCGGACGACGATTCGGCTTTTGCCGCCGCGAGTTGGATCATGCGCCAACTCGTAGTCGAGGATGGGGCCGTCAAAAAAAATGTAGGTATTGTCGACGCGGCGTGGCTCGGCAATAGAGGTTTTATTGATGTCGTTACTACAGATCAAATACAAAATCAGTACAAACGGCAGCACCTGCCTAGCCGCGCAGATGGATACACCATCTACAACGTCACGATGGGCTCAGACGCCACGCACTGCCAAGGAGTACGTAACCTGTTGACGTGGTACACCCGCCCAATCAAAGTTGTGGTTGTGGCTGGCTGTAGCGATCCCTACGCTTTTTGTCTAGGACGTTTGTACAAGCGCCCTACCATCTGCTGCTACCTACGAGGTTAATATGCAAACAGCTCCCGTCATCACTGAAAAACGTGCACTGCTGGTAATTCTGGAACACCCGCGCCAGCGTGCACGAAGCCGTTTTATGACAGAACTTCGCGACGACGACTTCGGTACAGAAGAAGGAGTTGAAATCTTCAAACGTATGAAGATTCTGATGCGCCATGGCAAAGATTTAGGAGACGTTGCCAGCTTCATCGAAGACCCAACGCTTTCCGAAAGTGCGCGCGAGTTTTTGACAGCTTCGCCCAAACAAATATATAGTGTCCGTATGCTGCAACCTAAAAAGCTACGACGCCTGCTTGACATCCTGCACGATCATCGTAAGGGGCGGGCACTCTTCACCGGTACCCAAAAGGTTGCTGAGTTGTGCACTGGCGACTATACTCCGACCACGTTTCAAGAGGCAGAGGAAGCAATTTTAACAACGCTAAAAGCCATCCGCGAAGATCGAGATAAAAAAGTCACCCACCTTGGTCGTGGCCGCACCCAGGCTGAGATTATGGACTTCGTTAAGAAACGCCTGGAGTACCAACAAAATCTATTTATCCCTACGGGCCTGACGCACCTCGACAATTACGTTGGAGGCTTTCAACGCGGGGACCTGGTGGTCATATCTGCACCTCGCGGCGGTGGTAAAACCGCCATGCTACTTCAAATGGCAATCAACCAGTTTCGCGCTGGGTACAACGTCGGTATTGCTTCACTGGAGATGGATAAAGACGCACTGTTTACCCGCCTCATGGCCAATGTGACCAACACATCATTTTCCCAAATGCGTAAGCGGGTCTTTGATAATGAGGACAAAGAACACGAGCGGATCTACTATGAGTGGAAGCGGTTTGAATACGGAACAGCCCAAAAGTACAACAACCGTTTTACGCCGTGGGACATCAAGGATCCGCGGTACACACCAGAAAACCTCGAACTCGACCTGGGGCCGTTTGGTTACGACATTATCTATGTCGATTACTTGAGTTTATTTTCACGTGAACGCCAGGATATGTGGGCCGCACAGAAAGATCACAGCCGCTACTTGAAACACCTCGGTGGTCGTCTGGATCCAAAACCGGTTATCGTGTTACTAACACAGCTGTCTAAAGAGGAGCGCGTAAAGTACGGGACCGGTCCGGAAGAGGATGCGGACTGGTGGCTTTGGTGGCGTTATGGAGACGAAGAGGTCGCAACCGGTCATGTGGAGCTACGCCTAGACAAAGCACGTCACGCGGAACGGGGACTCATACCGGCAGAGTTCGACTTGTCCAAGATGCAAATCCGCACCATAAGTGAAGCCCAACGCGCGATGAACTCGCAAACCGGGCAAGGGGCGGTAGGACAAAGCACCACAAAGGCTAATAAACTTTCCCCAGTAGCACAAGTGCGAAAGGAAGCGCTCCTAGGTTGGGAGGCAGAGATGGCTGAACTAGAGCGACAAAAAGAAAGACCTGCAAAGGCACCGAAGCGGAAAAAGCAAACGAAGCAACAGAAACAAGAACAGCAAACCAAAGACGTAAAAGAAGAACTAGAGGGGTTTTCGGAATGAGTTTCACAAAAGAACTGTTAGAGCAGCTGCAAGTCGGACCAGGGATGTTGGTGGTAATCGCAGCACCGCGTGGTGGTGGAAAAACTTACCTGGCGACACGAATTGCGGGTGAGCTGGGAATGAATCGGGCTACAACGTATTATTCGTTGGAGTTAACCAAGGCAGCTGTCCGGCGTCGCATGGACGACATGGGTTTACCAGAAGATCTCAACTGTGCGTGTGTTGACCTGCATGTACCACCCTACACCGACGAAAGTTTTATCGAGTCTGCCCAGAAGGCTCGTGGTGATCTTCTGGTGTTAGATTCTCTTGACCTCATGGGTAAAAATGACGTACCCCCGCACACACGCCTAAAGCGTTCTGGGCACGCTTTGGCTAAAGACGCCTTGGCCGAAAAGCGTAGCTGGATTGTGACTGTTACTGCACGAGACGACAGGGAGGGTGCTTTGGCCGAGGTAGCCGATGTGTGGCTCCAGCCTAATTGGGGTACCAGGTGTCTTAATGTAATGAAAAGTAGGTACACACGCCATGGCACAACGATCTCCATGCCAAACGAATGGCCTATGAAAAACCTACGCTTTCCGGGGGTTTAGACGAAAATGCTAAGCGGACGCGTTCTGGCGGCGCACAACGCGCACATTGTCTCCCGATACCACTACGCGGGTGGTCGAGGCCAAGCGTACACCATTGCGGCCCCACACGCGGGTCGAGCGTGGGTACCGGCGCAACGTCTGCATCTGTCGGCGGTTCAATCGCATGTTCTTTCTCCGCACCCAAAAGGGTGTCCCTATATGTATTGTAGTATATACGCTGACACTTGTCAAGTCTTTACATGTGTAGCATGAGATTTCTTCAACAAACAGACGCTATCTTGCTTTTCGACCTATCAAACTTCGTCGCGCGGGCGACGGCAATAGCGGGGCGGAACTTCCTTTCCTTGTTCACACAGATGCTGCTGAAGCAACGACGACAGTTTCCGCAACATCGGTTTGTGTTTGCGGTGGAGGGCTCTGGAACACTAAGAAGACAGCAGCTCTTACCCCAGTACAAGGACGGAAGGATACCGTCTCCTGAGTTCAACCTAGCACGCAAGGAAGCAATTGAATTGCTTCGCCACGTGAACTGTCGTATTATCAAAGCGCCGGATGGCGAAGCAGACGATGCAATTGCCAGCTATGTTGAGCAACACTGCCAAGACGCCACTGTGACAATCCTGTCAAACGACCGCGATTTGTGGCAACTGATCCGGCGCGAAGTGTATGTGCAAGCAAAGGTCAAAACCAGTACATTGCAGATTGATCGCCATGCGTGTAAACGCTTGCTCGGCGTCACGCCCGCTGTCGTTCCGCTAATGAAAGCGTTGCTTGGTGACAAGTCCGATAATATTCCCCGTGGGGTTCCAAGAGTCACGGTCGCTAAATTACTGCGTGTTGCAAACGAAGCCGCGCAGGTTGAAAACGTACTCAGTGTAACCAAAACGGCAGACTGGCTGACCGCAGGTGACAAAACAAAAATCGAACGGGCATATCCAACTGTAAAACAACAAGCGAAGGTCACATGCTGCTGGAACCAGCTGAACCTGCACCTACGCGACTGCGTTGCAGATACCTCTTTGTTTCAAGAGTTCCTGGAGCAACGTGGATATAGAGAAATGACGGAAGAAGACATCAACCAAATCACTGGAGTAAAAACGTGAAGTGCAAAGTCAAAGGAAAAGAACTCACAACCGCAATCAACACCGCGCTGGCAGTACATGACTTTGGTGACGCCACGGACAGCCATCAGCCGTGTGTATTGACAGCCGAAAAAGACCAGCTTATTCTAAAGTCAGCCAAGCTGGGCGCGTTCGTGATAAAGCGAATTCCAGCAACGCTGCTGCGAGAAGGCGCAGTAGGTTTGAACGCAAAAGACCTGGCTGAAATGAAACTGAAGGGTGAGGTTACCATTGACGTCGCTGATGGTGGGGCAAGGTTCTCCGACAGTAAAACCATGTACCGCTGGTCAACCGATAGCAGCGCGGTGACAGACGTCGAGGAACAGGAAAAGGCAATCGTCGTCGTAAAAGGATTAGCCAAGATCCCCACCCAGATCATGAAAAGCGGCGCCAGGTTTGCCACCTATAAGTCTGAGGTGCGGGGGGACTACGACGTCCAAATCACCATCGACAAAGGCTACTTCGAGTACTGTGGGCTAGACCATATCAGCTACGGCAGATACGAGTTCAAGGCCGACGCCGTGCGTGCCAAAAAGCGTTTCTACTTCACGTTGGGAACCAGCCTCCTTGCTAAAATCATGAAAGAGGTGGAAGGGGAAGTACTGACCGTCGGTGTGTCGGAAGACGGAAGCACGGTGCGGTTGGCCTCAGTAGACTTTGACCTGTACCACCCAACGATTGACAAAAACTACCAAGACGTCGCTTCAATGATCGAGGTAGTGACCGCAGGCGCTGATAGCAAGTGTACGTGTAGCTTTGACGTAATGCAGCGTGAGTTAAAGGACGCAATTGATAATGTGGCTCCGGTGGGCAAAAAGGACACAGAGGCCCAGATGGAAATTGCCGTCACCAAAACAGGTACGGTAACGTTGCGCCAACACGCACAGGATAATACTGCCACGTCGCGGCTGAAGACTAAAAATACTAAAGCACACAAGGGCTCTTCGATCATTGTGCGCTCGCAGTACCTAAAAGAGTTTGTGAAAGCAGCTCCTACAACAATCCCCCTCAAGGTTGAATCATGGAACGAGAAATACCTTCGGATCCAGGTGCAGGACGATCCCGGAACCATCGACTACCTCGCGCTGATGATCGTGGAGTAGTCGCCGAGCTGCGCCAGTATATTGAACATAGTTGGGCTGGCATGCAGGATCATATAATCACGCCACTGGGAAAACGTGCCTTTGGGATGAGCTTCAAGCGCTTTATCTCCAAGGAAAAGCCTAAGCTGCTTACCTTAAACGAACACCACAACGTCGTGTTGTTCGGCGTGTACGGCGACGAGAACAACAGGGACCGACTCGTGGGATACTGCCTGTTGTTCGGCGGCGCTCCTATCATTCACCACTATACCCGCTATGTGTCGCTCAGTTACTCGGAACCAACGGACATCCGTACCCGACAAATGCGGGTGTTGTTCGACGACCAGTACGTGCGACTAACCCGCGTCGGGGTCGGTGTATTTGACTATTTGTGGATTTGTCGGAAGAATGTACCGCAGCAACTGGAGGTGGACGTTGCTGATCACGCGGCGCACACACGCTTCAAACGTGCTTGGCGGGACGGGATGTGAGAGATGAGCAAAGAAATCGAATACGAGTGGTGGCTCGAAACCGAAAACGGGCACCGTGTTACGACTAAACGTATAGCAGGCGGTTTCTATGAAGAAGACGCAGTTGAAGCCGGTCAAGACATGGACGATTTCGTTAGCGATGCTTTGCATAGTATTGCACGGCAAACTTACCTGGTGAAACATCGAAAGAAAAGGACAGACACGTAGATGGCAAAGAAAAAAGAGCATATTGCAGCTAGAGACTATGAAATAGCACCTCCACCCGAGGAGCCCGACTACGAAGGCGTCGCGCATCATTTCATAAAAACGGAGTACGCAGAAAAACCACAGCCGGTGGTTGAGTTGTCTGCCGAAGAACTAGAACTGCGGGACCTTCGACGCCGCTACAAAAAGCGACGGGGTTTCAAGCCTACCACAAAAAATATCGCGGAGCTGCGCCGCCTGGTGGCAGCAGTCGAGTTGGACTGATGCATCCACTTCTAAAAGACGCCACAGAAGAGCAACGTGCAGCCATTCAACATGGGACTGGAGCTGGTTTTGTGTCTTCGGTGCCGGGTAGTGGCAAAACGCGCGTGATTACGTACAGGTGCGCCTACTTGCTCGATCAGGGGGTGGACCCCAAAAACATTGTCGGCATCACGTTCACGAACAAGGCCGCAAACGAGATGAAGGAACGGGTCAAGCGTCTCGTCGGGGCCAGCCTTGCCAAGCACGTTTGGTTGAGCACCTTCCATTCCTTTTGTGTGCGGCTACTCCGGGCAAATCCAACCGTGTATCGGGTGCACCCTAACTTCGGTATTTCCGACGAGAATGACACACAACAGCTTGTCACGCTTGCAATGGCACGCGTCCTTGGTAAAAGCGAAAAGGAAGTGAAGCAGCGGGACGGTGCTGGGGATATCAAGCACGTACGGCGCTGGATCAGCGATAAGAAAAACCGACTGCTCACACCGCAGGATGTTGCGGACCGTGAAAAAAAGGAACAGTTCTCAGAGTTCAACCCGTTCTACACAGAGTACCAACGTCTGCTACGAAAAAACAACGTGCTTGACTTCGACGATCTCATCATGCAGACCGTGCTCCGGCTAAAGGCAAACGAAGAGCAACAACATTTCTATTCAGAACACCTCCACCACCTCATGGTGGATGAGTGGCAGGACACCAACTTCACTCAGTTTGAGCTGGTACGGCTGCTCAATCGTTTTCGGGGAAATGTGTTTGCTGTTGGAGATGACTCACAGTCGATTTACAAGTTCAGAGGCGCGGATCCGACGAACACAGATCGTTTCTACAAGACGTACGATGACGTCAAAACTTATTTGCTCCAGACGAATTTCCGAAGCGTACCTAGTATCGCGGCTGTTGCCAATATCGTCATCGACAAAAATGAGCGGCAACACAAAAAACAAATCATCACCCACAAACAAGGCGGGGAACCAGCCCGCTGCATCGAGACGGAAAACCCGGAACGAGAAGCAGCCTTCATTATCAATGAGCTGTGTGGGATGGTAAAACAGGGTAACGCACAATGGAAAGACTTTGCGGTCATTTACCGTATGCGCAGTCAAAGCCGTCCACTCGAAGACTACGCGGTATCACGTAGTGTGCCTTACCGGGTCATCGGCGCGCTCAGCTTCTACAACCGAGCAACGATCAAAGACGTTTTGGCGTACGCACGTCTACTGGTCAATCCGCAGGACGACGCGAGCTTTGTGCGCTGCTACAACAAGCCGCCACGCGGTATCGGTCCGGTTAACTTTGCTCGTTTCAGTGCAGCGGCGGAGGAACACGATTGTTCGCTTCTCACCGCGGTGCGTAAGGGACTGTACAAAGACACGGTAACCGCGTTGGCTTTGACTGGTTTCCGTCGTCTCAAGAAAACCAATAAAGACTGGCGCGCACAAGGCACCAAACTGGCTGGGGAGTGTATTGAACGAATTGTGCATGACTCGGGCTCACGACACTACGCGGAGCAAATCAAAGATCCCGACCGACGTGAAGCGGTGATTGGAGATCTAGAAGAATTGATTTCTGCGGCGAAAGCCTACGACGAACACCACAGAACGTCAAAGCAGGAAGGGCTATCCGGTTTCCTGGAGCACGCCGCCCTCATGCAACAGGAAGATAAAAGCAACGACGACAATGTAGTGCTGATGATGACCGCCCACGCCTCCAAAGGCTTGGAGTTCCCCAACGTGTTTGTGTGCGGCGGGGTAGAAGGCGTACTGCCCATGTACCCCAGGCGGGATGACGGTAGCTCAGAGAACGACCCTGACGAAATCAAGGCCCACTACGAAGAAGAGCGACGTGTGTTCTACGTCGCAATTACACGCGCTGAGGAGCGCCTCTGGATT
>Ga0307379_10014773_pt1 | contig 10043 bp, 7 predicted proteins | sample UN2MG_FD_202237 | JGI IMG/M metagenome (GOLD analysis project Ga0307379, IMG submission 202237) | Soil microbial communities from Risofladan, Vaasa, Finland - UN-2 | ecosystem: Environmental > Terrestrial > Soil > Coastal area > Acid sulfate soil | place: Finland: Risofladan, Vaasa | collected... | reverse complement strand
CTCCACTCCGCCTCTATTGGACATTCGCCCGCCCCTTCACTTTGATTCCCCCCATGATCGGCATTTTTTCCGGGTCGCTCATCGGATATGGCGCGTCGCACGCGCACTTCCCGGTTTTGAAAGTGGGCTTGGCGGTGCTGGCCGCCGCGGTCTTGAACGCGGCTTCGAACGGATTGAACCAGGTGTGCGACCTGGAAAACGATCGCATCAACAAGCCGCATCGTCCGCTGCCCGCGGGAAAGATGACGCTGCGCCAGGCGTGGACCTTCATCGTTTTGGCTTATCTTGCCGCGCTGGCGATGGTGGCGGTGGTTAATGTGGAGACCTTCGCTATCTACCTCACTGCGGCCCTGGCGACGATTGCTTACTCGGCGCCGCCCGTCCGGCTGAAGCGGCATCCCGCGGGTTCGAACCTCATCATCGCGCTGATTCGCGGCGAGCTTCTCAAGGTGGCGGGCTGGGCGGCGGTGGCGACGGTGCTTCACTCGCTGGAGCCCTGGTACATCGGCTTCATCTACTTCGTCTTTCTGTCGGGCGCGACCACCACCAAGGATTTTGCCGACATCGAGGGCGACCGCGCCGCGGGCTGCATCACGCTGCCTGTCCGCTACGGCGCCACGTGGAGCGCGCGCGCCATCAGCCCGGCGTTCATCGTGCCCTGGTTGCTGCTGCCCCTCGGCCTGCGGCTGAAGATTCTGACCGGAAACCCGTGGGCTATAATCGCCCTCTGTGTGATTATGCTGGCCTGGGGCTCATACGTGATTTACCTGATGAACAAAGACCCTTACCGCCTGGTCACCGAGGGCGAGAACCATCCTTCCTGGCACCACATGTACTGGATGATGATGATTGGCCACCTGGGATTGGCGGGAGCCTATTTGATCAGATTGAGCCATTGATTCATTGGGCCATTGAAACATTGAACCGCGTGAGAGCTTGGCTCCCCGGCCGGACGGCCTAGTCGCCTCAATGGATCAATGATCCAATGGATCAATGAATCAATAAGCTGATGATTTTACTGACGGGTTCGACAGGTTATCTCGGCTCGCAGATCGCGCAGGAGCTCATCCGCCGCCGGATGCCGTTCCGTGTGCTGGTCCGCGACGCCACGCGGCTGGGTTTCGCGCCGGAAGAAGTCGGCTGCGAAGTTGTGGTGGGTGACATGCGGGACGCCGCGGCGCTGCGGAAGGCGGTCGAGGGCGCGAAATCGGTCATCCACACGGCGGCGCTCGTAAAAATGTACGTTCGGGGCCGGCGCGACTTCTGGCGAGTCAACGTGCAAGGTTTGCAGAACCTCCTGCAAGCCGCGGCCGACGCGGGTGTGGAGAGGGTGGTTTACACATCCTCCTTCATTGCCCTGGGGCCTTCGGCGGACGTGAATGCCGGGGAAGGGCTGCGCAATCGCGGGCCCTATTCGAACGAATACGAAGAGACCAAGGCGCAAGCCCTCGCCTGGCTCCGCGACGAGGGATTTCGCCGCTACCCGGTCATGGCCATGATGCCCGGTGTCATCTATGGACCCGGTCCCGCGACCGAGGGAAATCTGGTGGGTGGGATGACTGGCCAGTATCTCGCCGGAAAGTTTCCTGGCTTGCTCGGCTCGGGTGAGCAGCGTTGGAGTTTCTCGTACAACGCGGACGTGGTCGCGGCTCACCTCTCGGCGCTCGAGAAGGGCACGCCCGGCGAGGAATACGTTCTCGCCGGTGATAACCGCTCACTGAACGATTTCTTCCGTGTGCTCGCGGAGATTTCCGGAGTTCGGCGCTCTGTCCGTCACCTGCCATTCGTGGCTGGGAAGATGGTTGGCGCCGTGGAACTGGCCCGCGCTGTGCTCTTCAACCATCGACCCGAGTTGACGCCAGGAGTGGTGGAAATCTTCAAGCACGACTGGGTCTACTCGAGCGCCAAAGCCGCGCGTGATCTCGGCTACCGCGTGACGCCGCTCGAAGAAGGCCTCAAGAAGACGCTCGAGGCCCGCCATGCCTGATCTTCCCGCCACCGCCGCCGCGCGACGGCCGCTCATCTCCTCGCGGAAGATCGTGCACATCTCGATGCTCAGTTTCGCCTTTTTGTTGCCCTTCCTTACCTGGATTCAGGCGGCCGGAGCGGCGGTCCTTGCGTTGCTGTTCAACCTTTTCATCCTTCCTCACATTGCCGTTGATCTCAAGAAGCGTGCCGGCGACGACGTAGCCGCGAATACTTGGACAGGGATCATTCTCTATCCGATTTCGGTTCTGACTTTGATTCTTTTCTACCGGAACAACATGCACATTGCGGCCGCGGCGTGGGCCATCATGGCACTGGGGGACGGCGCGGCGAGCGTCGCCGGTGAGGGCCTGCGCGGCCCCTTGCTTCCCTGGAACCGTGAAAAAACCTGGTCGGGATTCTGCGGGTTCGTCATCGCGGGCACGGTGGGAGCCTACGCGCTTTCGCGCTGGGTGAGCCCTTCGCTGCCGGTTGGCCGGGTCATGCTGATTTGCGCCGCGACGGCGCTGGTCGGGGCCGTGGTGGAGAGCGTCCCCATTCGCCTCGATGACAACGTCTCGGTGCCGTTGGTCTCGGGCGCGTTCATGTTCTGCATTTACTTCGTCGAGCGCTCGGCGCTCGACACCAACTTGCCGTTCTTGGGACGGCGAATCCTACTTGCCGTGGCCGTTAACGCGGTTTTTGCGATTCTTGCGCTGGGCCTGAAGATGATCACCCGGTCAGGTGCAGCAGTGGGATTCGTCCTCGGCGTGGCGATTTATCTGGGTTACGGCTACAAGAGCTTTTGCATCCTGCTCGGATTCTTTCTCCTCGGTTCGATTGCCACACGCCTGGGATATGCCGTTAAGGCCGCGCGAGGCGTCGCGGAGCGGCGGCGCGGCGCGCGCAGTTGGCGCGAGGCGCTGGCCAATTCCCTGGCCGGAGCGTTCTTCTCGATCCTGGTGATTACCACGCACCACGAGGCGGCGTTCTTGCTGGCGCTGGTGGCGGCGTTCGCTGAGGCCGCGGGAGACACGGTCTCGAGCGAAATCGGTCAGTGGCTTTCGGGGCGGGCTTATCTGATCACCACGTTCAAGCCGGTCCCCGCCGGCGTGGACGGAGGAATCTCGGCGGGAGGCACCGTGGCGGGTTTTGTCGCCTCGGCGCTTATCGTGGCGCTTGGCTACGGCTTGGGGCTTTGCGGCCCGTGGGGTCTGACGAGCGCCGCCATCGCGCTGGGGGCCGGGTTCGTGGGAAACTTGTTTGATAGTCTCCTTGGAGCCACCATCGAGCGACGCGGCCTGGTCACCAACAGCATTGTGAATCTTTCCGGTACCAGCTTCGCAGGCGGCCTTGCCTTGGTTGCTGCGCTCTATCTCCAGATGTGATTCTGTGCCGCCCTTCATAACCTTCGCCATTTTTCAACTGGCGCTGCGCTTGTGGTAGTGCGTCAAATTGCTGTAGCGGCGCTCTCTGAGCGCCGGAAGTCCTTGAGAACTAAGATTCGGCGGTCAGAGACCGCCGCTATCCGTCAGCTGACGGACCAAACTGGCCCACCACCGCGCTTGTCCTTCGGTTCAATTCACGCCCAAATAGTGCGATACTAAGCGGTCTCATGGGCTCGCTGATCGAGCTTTTTTGAAACTCCGCGGGGCAGGGCGCATCTCAATAACTCAGAGTTCCAGAAGGCTACGCGGGGGGAGGTGTTGAGTGGGGACGAATAATGCACCCGCCGGTCGCCACGCTGCCGGCCTCAGGCAAGGGTTGGTCGGCCTCGAAGAGGTGGTGCGCGCGAGATGAAAGGCATGGATTACCGCGTCACCGAATCTTCGGGCGAATCGTGTTGCGGGCCGGACGGTTGCTGCTAAAAGATTATCCGAGGGAATAACGATGATCGCGTTTGAAGAGAAGTTGGTGCAGATCGGCCGGTGGCCGCTTCAGGCCGCGGGGGTCGAGACGCTGCAAGTGAACGTCGGCAAGCTGTGCAATCAGACTTGCCGGCACTGCCACGTTGACGCTGGCCCGACACGGACCGAGATCATGACGCGGGAAACAGCCGAGCGGGTGGTCGACGTTCTGCGCCGTCACGAAATCCCCCATGTGGACATTACCGGCGGCGCTCCCGAACTGAACTCCAACTTCGAGTATCTGGTCGAAGAGGCGCGAGCCCTGGACAGACACGTCATCGACCGCTGCAATCTGACGGTCTTCTACGTCGAGGGCAAACGTCACCTGCCGGAATTCCTGCGCAACCACCAGGTGGAAGTGATTGCTTCACTCCCCTGTTATCTGGAGAAGAACGTCGAAGCGCAGCGCGGAAAGGGCGTCTACACAAAGAGCATCGAAGCTCTGCAATGGCTGAACCGCTTGGGGTACGGCCACCCGGGAACGGGGTTGGTGCTCAATCTAATCTACAACCCGGTGGGGCCTTCTTTGCCGCCGCCCCAGCAGCAACTGGAGGACGCGTATCGCCAGCAACTCGGCGATCGGTTTGGAATTGTCTTCAACAGCCTCTACACGCTCACCAACATGCCCATCAGCCGATTCCTCGTGGACCTCACGCGGCACGGGAACTACGACCGCTACATGGAATTGCTGGTTGAGAAATTCAACCCTTTTACCGTGGAGGGGCTAATGTGCCGGTCTCTGGTAAGCGTCGGCTGGGACGGGACTCTCTATGATTGCGACTTCAACCAGATGCTGGATATGCCGCTGAACCACGGCTTGCCTGCCCATATCCGCGATTTTGACCGCTACCTCCTGGCGCGGCGGGAGATTCGCACCGCGGCGCATTGTTTCGGGTGCACGGCGGGCAGCGGGTCGAGTTGCAAGGGCGCGGTGGCCGGCGACAGAGCCACGACAGCGCAGGTGGTTTAGTCGGATTCACTCCCCAGACTGAAGTACCTCGATTCGGGGCTTCCGTTGTCGGACCATTTGTGCCTGCCCTTGTAGAATCCCGTTTACAAGCCGTGAAGACGAAAGCTAGAATAGTGATTCGGTTTCCAGTCTTCCGCGAAGAATTCGCGCCATTCATCCGATGTCCCGAGTCCTGGCAATCTATCCGGGGTCGTTTGACCCGCTCACCAACGGTCACCTCGATCTGATCGGACGGGGCAGCCGCCTCTTCGACGATTTTGTCGTTGCAGTGTTGACGAACCTGGACAAGGAGCCGCTTTTCAGCGTCGAGGAGCGCGTGGCGATGTTGCGGCAAGTTACGGCGGAGTTCGAGAACGTGACCGTGGATACGTTCAGCGGATTGCTGGTGAATTATGCGAAGCGGAAGAAGGCCCAGGTCATCGTGCGCGGCATCCGGGCATTCTCGGATTACGAATACGAACTCCAGATGACCCTGATGAACCGCAAGCTCGAGCCCGAATTGGAGACCGTGTTCCTGATGCCGGCCGAATCGTACACCTACGTCAGCTCGCGGCTGGTCAAAGAGATTTTCCAGCACGGGGGATCGGTGAAGGGTCTGGTTCCGCCCGTGGTAGAAGAAAGACTCCGGCAAAAGGTTTTTCCAAAATAACCAGCGAGGTCAAATCCTATGCAATTTTCAGAACGTATATCACGCATCTCTGTTTCGTCCACCATGGCGGTGATGGCCAAGGCGGACAAGATGAAGTCAGACGGGGTCAGCGTCGTGGACTTCGGCGCCGGCGAGCCCGATTTCCCGACTCCGGAGAATATCAAGAAGGCCGCCGTAGATGCTCTGGACAAGAATTTCACGAAGTACACTCCCACCGGGGGGATTCGAGACCTGAAGCAGGCCATCGTGGAGTCCCACGCGAGGGACTTCGGGTCGAACTACGCCGTGGAAGAGTGCCTGGTGACGGTGGGCGGCAAGCAGGCGGTCTTCGAAGCCATCGTCGCCACAATCAACCACGGTGACGAAGTGATTCTCGCGGTGCCCTACTGGGTCTCCTTTCTGGACATCGTTAATTACGCGGGCGGCAAGGTTGTGCTCCTCGAGACGCGCGAAGACGAGAATTTCTCCGTCCGCGCCGACGCGCTCGAAAAACTGATTACTCCCAAGACCCGAATGGTGGTGATCAATTCACCCAACAACCCTTCGGGCGCGGTCGTCCCACCGGAGGAAATGGAGAAGCTGCTGGCGCTGGCGGTGCGCCACAAACTTCTGCTGATGTCCGACGAGTGTTACTGCCACTTTCTCTACGACGGGCGCAAACCTTATTCTCTGGGCAGTTCCAAGGACCGGGAAAACCTCCTGATCGTCGGCTCGCTCTCCAAAACCTACGCCATGACCGGATGGCGTGTGGGCTTCGCCTTGGGCTCCCCCAAGCTCTTGGGGAACATGCTCAAGCTTCAAAGCCACTCCACCTCGAATCCCACGTCGTTTGCGCAGAAGGCCGGGGTGGAAGCCTTCCGGGGACCGCAGGATTCGGTGAAGACCATGCTGGCCGAGTACCAGCGCCGTCGCGACCGGATTGTGGCGGGCCTGCGGGAGATCCCCAAGGTCCGTTGCAACATGCCGGAAGGCGCGTTTTACGCCTACCCCAACGTCGGCGCGTATTTGAAGAAGAACGGTGTGGCGGACGCAACCACTCTGGCGGGGAAGCTCCTGGACGAAGCGCACGTGGCGCTGGTACCCGGGCCGGCGTTCGGCACCGAGGACCACGTGCGCATTTCCTACGCGACTTCCGTGAAGCAGATCGATGAGGGGTTGCGCCGTCTGAAGGACTTTTTCGCCAAGCTTTGAACGGTCTATGCCCAAACTGGACACCCCGCTCCAGCTCTCTCCCGTTTTCAAGCCCAAGATCTGGGGCCGGCGCGATCTCCGGCCCCTCTTTTCCCGCCCGCGGGAGTTTGCGGGCGAATTGTTGGGAGAGGTGTGGGTCACCGATGACGCGTCGCGGTTTCTCAACGGCCCGCTCTCCGGAATGACGCTGAGTGAGGCTTCGGAGAAATTCGGTCCGGAGCTGAACGGCAGCGGATGGACGGATTCTCGCTTTCCCATCCTGGCGAAGTACGTCTACACGAGCGATTGGCTCTCCGTCCAGGTTCACCCGGATGACGAGGCGGCGCGCCGCTACGATCCTGGCAACCGGGGCAAAACTGAAATGTGGTATATCGTTGGTGCCACCCGCCAGGCGAAGATTCTGCTGGGGCTGAAGCGGGGAGTTTCCAAGCAGGCGTTGCGGGAAAGTTTTGAAAAAGCCAAATCGCGCGAAATCCTAAATACTTTCCGCCCCCGCGCCGGCGAGGCCATCTTCGTTCCACCGGGGACGGTGCATGCTCTGGGGCCGGGACTCGTCATCTTCGAGGTCGAACAGAACTCCGACCTCACCTATCGCCTGGATGATTACGGGCGGACCGGCTTGGACGGCAAACCGCGGCCCCTCCACCTTGACAAGGGGCTGGAGGTGACGCGCACCGAATTACCGGCACTGCGGGATTTGCCGGAAGTCCGAATCCGCGAACCTTACGGCGCCCGGCGCTTCGTCCTTTCCTGTCCGTTTTTTGCCGTCGAAGAATTGACGCTGAGGAAGACCGGGACCTTCCGGGGATGCCCGGCGCGCGTTGAGATCCTGGCTTTGCTGGAGGGGGAGGGACGGCTCGAAACCGACGCGGGCTGGTTCGGATACCAGGCCGGAAACACCTGGCTGGTTCCACCCGCCACCGCCAAGTACCGCTTGGTGCCGAGGGTCAAGAGCCGATTGTTGAAGTTTTACGTGCCGGACATCGAAGAAGATTTCCGACGGCCGCTCGTGAAGCGAGGCGTAAAGGCTGCAAAGCTCAAACGAATCATTTTCGACTGAGGCAGGGATGAAGGGAGACGCGACATTTCGGCGCGCCTACGCCGTGATTATGGCGGGGGGAAGCGGCACGCGCTTCTGGCCTCTCAGTCGCCGGAAGCGGCCTAAGCAGTTGCTGCAACTGCTGGGGTCGAAGACTTTGCTCGAGCAGACCGTGGCGCGGCTCAAGGGAATGATTCCCCCCAGCCGCATCTTCGTCTTCACCAATGAGCTTTTGCGCCGCGAGGTCATCCGTCGGCTGCCGGCGATCCCGCGCCATCAGATTGTGGCCGAGCCCGCGGCGCGCAACACCGCTCCGACCATCGGACTGGCGGCGCAGGAAGTTCTGCGTCGCGATCCTGAGGGATTGATGGTGGTTTTGCCGGCCGATCATGTGATTACCAAACCCGCGGAGTTCCGGCGCGTGCTTCGGGCGGCGTGCCGGTGGGCTTCCGCAGAGGGACGCTCAGTGACCATCGGCCTCGAACCCACGCGGCCCGATACCGGCTACGGGTACGTGCGCAAGGGTCCGCGCGTGGCACGCATCGCCAGCCAGGAAATCTTTCGGGCAGAAAAATTCACGGAGAAGCCGCCGCTGGCAAAGGCGCGCCGGTATCTTGCTTCCGGGCGCTATTTGTGGAACGGCGGAATGTTCATCTGGCGGGCTTCGACCTTGCTCCGGAATCTGGAGTGGTGCCAGCCGCGAATGGCCCGCGGCTTGGCGAAAATCGCCGGCGCCGGAGGCGCGCGGGCCCGCGCGGTTCTCCGCCGGGAGTTTCCGCGGCTCGAAAAGATTTCCATCGACTACGCGGTGATGGAGAAGATCTCCGAGGTCTTTGTGGTGGCAGCCGATATCGGTTGGAGCGATGTGGGAAGCTGGGGCGTGGTCTACGGTCTCCAGAAGACGGGCACGGGAAGCAATGTCGTGCACGGTGAGAGCGTCTGCTTCGATTCCCGCGGGAATATGATCGTCTCCTCGGGCAGAATGATTGTGACCGTGGGAGTGCGCGACATGGTGATTGTCGAGACGCCCGACGCGATCCTGGTGTGCCCGCGCGAGCGCTCGCAGGACGTGGGCCAGGCGGTCCAGGAACTCGAACGGCGCGGCTTGGTAAAACTCTTGTAGCAGCGCCGTAGAAGGTCATGGAAAAAATCAAGTTCGGCACGGACGGCTGGCGCGGGGTCATCGCAGACGATTTTACGTTTGCGAACGTCCGGCGCGTGGCGGCAGCGGTCGCCGAGTATGTCCGGAAAGAGAGCGCGCCGGCGAGCGGGCTCATCGTCGGCTACGACACGCGGTTTCTCTCCGCGGAATTCGCCCGGCTGGCGGCAGACGTCGTGGCGGCGGCGGGTATTCCCGTGTTTCTGGCCGACCAGGCCACACCAACACCGGCCATCAGTTACGCCGTCGTGGCGCGGCGAACCTCGGGCGCCATCGTCATCACCGCGAGCCACAATCCCTACCGCTGGAACGGGGTCAAGTTCAAGGCCCCGTACGGCGGTTCGGCGGCGCCATCCATCATCCGCCGCATCGAATCCCACCTGCACAAGCTGGAGCGCGCCTCCCGGCGCGCTCGGAAGGTCAAGGCCGCCGCTGTCGAGACCGTCGATTTGGTCAACCCGTATCTGGAAAAGCTGAAAACTCTTGTCCACCTGGATCGGATCCGCGATTCCGGCCGGCGTTTCGTCGTTGACCCGCTTTACGGCACAGCGCGGGGCTGCTTTGGGCGGCTGTTTGACGAGGCGGGGATTCCTTACCGCGAGATTCACTCGGAGCACAACCCGCTTTTTCCCGGAGTCAATCCCGAGCCCATCGAACCGCACGTCTCCGGACTGCGCCAGGCGGTGAAGGAGGGCGGTTTCGACGCGGGCTTCGCCACCGATGGCGACGCAGACCGCGTTGGGGCGATCGATCGTGACGGAAGCTTCATCGATTCGCACAAGATCTTCTCCATCCTGCTTCGCCATTTGACCGAAGACCTGGGAATGCGTGGCGAGGTGGTGAAGACTTTCTCGACCACGCAGATGGTCGACGCCCTGGCCCGCAAACACAATCTGCCGCTGCATGTCACGCCCATCGGCTTCAAATACATCTGCGAGTTGATGTTGACCAGGGACATTCTTATCGGAGGCGAGGAAAGCGGCGGCATCGGGATCAAAGGCCACCTTCCCGAGCGCGACGGCATCCTGAACTCGCTGCTGCTGGCCGAGGTGATGGCGGACAAGGGCCGAACGCTCGGCGAACTGGTCGGCGAGCTCAGCGAGGAGTTCGGGCCGCACTTCTACGGGCGGGTGGATCTGGAGATCGAGCAGAAGGCGGCGCAG
>Ga0307379_10014771_pt1 | contig 10043 bp, 4 predicted proteins | sample UN2MG_FD_202237 | JGI IMG/M metagenome (GOLD analysis project Ga0307379, IMG submission 202237) | Soil microbial communities from Risofladan, Vaasa, Finland - UN-2 | ecosystem: Environmental > Terrestrial > Soil > Coastal area > Acid sulfate soil | place: Finland: Risofladan, Vaasa | collected... | reverse complement strand
ATCACCCAGGTGACTGCCATGCGCACTTTCAATCCGTGCAGCGCCTGGCTCACCGCCTAAAGTGCCTCGATTTCATCCAGAAAACCGTTCACCAGGTGGGCCATCCAGAATTGTGACAGAATGTCAGCTGGCAGGGCGTTCAGCCCTGCCAATGTCTCATGAACTTGACAGGTTGCGTGAACTGTGTATAATTGTAAATGCGAATCATTATCAATAAAACTCGACCAACATCCAAAATCAGACGAGGGGGAGACAGGATGAGTAATGCAGTCGGCTTTGCGTTGTTGCTCTCGACCCTGGCTGGCTTGTCCACGACGTTGGGCGGCCTGCTGAGCACCGTTGTGCGCCGGCCCGGCCCGCGCTTCATGTCGCTGATGCTGGGCTTCTCTGCCGGGGTGATGATCCTGGTCTCGTTCGGCGAATTGCTGCCGGGAGGAATCGAGGAAACGGGCTTCCCTCTGGCCTACCTGGCCTTCTTTGGCGGGATGGCGCTGATGTTCTTGATTGATATGCTCATCCCGCACATCCACATGGGTGAGCGCCACGACGCCGGGGCTGAGGCGCGCACATGTCCACTGCCTGAGCCGCGGGAGGGGCGTGGCCGGCATGGACGCCGTCATCGGGATGGCTGGTCAGGTGAGATGCCCACAGGCCGGCTGCTCAAGACGGGATTGCTGGTTGCGTTGGGCATCGGCGTCCACAATTTCCCTGAAGGCATCACCACTTTCGTGGGTGCAGTCCAGGACCCCGCCCTGGGTATCGCCATTGCCGTTGCCATCATGCTGCACAATATCCCAGAGGGGATCGCCGTGTCAGCGCCGGTCTATGCGGCCACCGGCAGCCGGGGTAAGGCGCTCTTGTGGTCCGCCTTGTCCGGTCTCGCGGAGCCCGTTGGGGCGGTGCTGGCGGCAGCGGTCTTGTTGCCGTTTCTGAACGCAACGCTGTTGGGCCTCGTGCTCGCGGCAGTCGCTGGCATCATGGTCTTTATCTCACTGGACGAACTGATCCCGGTCGCCTGTTCCTTCTGCGAAGAGCATCTGTCCATCCTGGGCGTCATCGCGGGGATGATCGTCATGGCCTTCAGCCTGTGGGTGCTGCGATAGGCCCCTTCTTGCTGTCGGGTTTGCACCGGCAGGCTGGGTGGGGTAAAATAGGACGGCGGTGGGAAGCGTGAAACGTGAAACGTGAAACGTGGGTAGTCCCCCTCTTGAGTGTTGATGGTAGACTTTGCCCAGATTGAACCGCCAAGACGCCAAGAACGCGAAGAAAAGAAGCAGAAACTTGGCGCCCTTCGCGTCTTTGCGGTGAAAAACTTTCAGCAACACTCAACGGGGAGACTATCGAAACGGGTAGTCCCCCTCTTGAGTGTTGGTGGTAGACTTTGCCCAGATTGAACCGCCAAGACGCCAAGAACGCGAAGAAAAGAAGCAGAAACTTGGCGCCCTTCGCGTCTTTGCGGTGAAAGACTTCCAGCAACACGCAACGGGGAGACTATCGAAACGTGAGGCGAGAATTGTGGATGAGAGGAACAGGCCGCTTCTGATTGTGGTGGCCATACTTGCAATCAGTGTACTGCTGACCGGCGGGCTGGCTATCTATCTGACGGTGGCGCGTGCGGGTGGGGCAGTGGAGCGCGGCGCGGTCGAGGTAGCGGGCACGGCCGCCGTCGCCGTGGCCAGCAGTATCCGGCAGGGGTACTCGACCGGCCTGTACGTCGTCACCCTGGAGACGGGCGAACTCACCACCGTGGTGCGGGACGAGGGCTGGCTGGGCTGGCCGGCCTGGTCGCCCGATGGCCAGCGGCTGCTGTTCACCATGGGGCCGCTGCGCCAGCGTACGGGCACGGAACTGCCCTACGCCAATCTGTGGACCTACGAACTTGCCTCTGGGGCCTTGGAGCAACTGACGGTGAGAGAGGGGTTTGCAGGGCTGGGGACCTGGTCGCCCTGACGCGATGTGCCATGAGCGAGCCACGCCGTAGCATTTTCTCGAGCCGTCGTCTCCTGCTCTCGTTGATCGTCGTCCTGGCTGTGCTCCAGGCCGGCATCCTGGTCTACCTGTGGACCCTGCTCCGGCCCGCCGCGCCTCGGGAGGTCACGGGGTCAACTCCTTCCCTGCCGCTCCAGGTGCCACCGGCCACCGCACTGGCCCCCACCGGCGTCGAGCCAACGCTGGCGACGGGGGAGGCGCCGGGCGCGCCCGTGCGCGTCGTCGTGGGGCCGCCGGTACCCGCCTCCAACACCACGGCCCTGGCCCGCGCCTTTGACGAAGAGCGCGCGCTCGAGCACATCGCTTACCTGGCCGGCGACGAGACGGAGGGCCGCCAGCCCGGCACCCCCGGCGGACGGGCCGCCAGCGCGTACATCGCCGCCCGCTTCGCCGAGTACGGCCTGCAGCCGGGCAGCCTGGACAACACGGCTGTGCTCACCCGCTCCTACTTCCAGACCTTCACCTTGCCCTACGGGCGGATCACTCAGACCCCCGTCCTGGCGATCGTGCCTCCGCCGGGAGCGACGCTGACCCGCACCTATGCCTACCGCACGGACTACCGCGCGCTGACCGGCGGCTACCTGGGCGCGGGGGCCGGCGAGGGGCCGGTGGTCTGGCTGAACAACTGCACACACGACGACTACGCCGGGCTCGACCTGGTCGGCCAGATCGTCCTGTGCCGCTACACGCGCGACGTCGAGGTCTATCGCCAGGCCATCGAGCACCGCGTGGGCGGATTGCTACTGCTGGAGCGGGATCGGGCGGGCGAGCAGTTCATTCGCGGGGCCTACCGCGAGACCGCCTGGGTGGACCAGACCATCCCGGCCTACCTGATCTCCGCCGCCGTCGCCCAGGACCTGCTGGCCGGCACGGGCTATGCGCTGGACGACCTGACCCTGCGCTTCACCGCCACACCGCTCTCGACCACCGTGCGCATGCACGTGACGACCGAGGAGTTGGAGCAGGTCGAAGCCCGCAACGTCCTGGCGCTCCTGCCCGGCTCCGATCCTGAGCAGCGCGACCAGGTCGTCGTCATCGGCGCGCACTACGACCACCTGGGCCGCGAACCGGATGGGGCCATCATGCCTGGGGCCAACGACGACGCTTCCGGCGTCGCCGTGGTGCTGGAAATCGCCCGGCTGTGGCAGGCCCAAGGGTACCGCCCCGCCCGCAGCGTGCTCTTTGCGGCCTGGGATGGCGAGGAGCACCGGCTCCTGGGTTCTCAGTACTACGTGCAGAACCCCCCGCTTCCCTTCACCCGCACGGTCGGCATGCTCGCCCTGGACATGGTTGGTGTGGGCCAGGACCTGCAGGTGGATGGAGAGGGAGCGGCCGCCGCCCAACTGCAAACCAGCGCCCGTACCTATGGCATCACGCCCACCCTCACCTCCACTGGCGGCAGCGATCACGTCCCCTTCCTCGAGGCTAGTATTCCGGCCGCCCTCTTGATATACCAGCCCGATCCTGTTTACCACACCCCGGCCGATGGGGTGGAGAACGTCCGCCCGGAGAACCTGAAAGCCGCCGGCGTGATTGCCACCCACGCCCTGGCCGCGCTGGCGGAGGGGCAGGTGGAGGTGGAGCGGGCCGTCGAGCGGCTGCAAGCCACCATCGCCACCCACGACCGGGAGGCTTTCCTGGGCGGGCTCGATCCCACCGACCCCGCCCTATGCGCGGCCCAGGTCGCCTGGTTCGACAACCTGTGGTCGCGCGAACTGGCCGATGTGACGATTGAGCCGGGCCGTATACGCATCGGCGACGGCCAGGCGGACGTCACGCTGCGGCTGAGAACCCGCTGGGCGGACGCCACGCGGCGAGAGCCAGCCGTCTCCTACGGCGTGCGTTTCGTGCAGCGGGATGGTGTGTGGGCCTTCGCGGGCTACGAACTGGAGACGCTCACGGGTGACGCGGGCGTCACCGTCTCCCGCTTCGCCGACGTGCCGGTGCAGGTGGGTGAACTCCTCTCCACCACCCAGCGCTCGTACCTCACCATCGCTGCGGACCTGGGGCTGGCACCCATCACCGGGACGCGTGTCATCTATTACCCCAATGCCGCCACGCTGCGCGCCATCGCCCGCCCGGCCGCCGGTCGCGACGTCCGCTGGCTGGTCTCATCAGCGGGGGGTCCCAGCGCCGGCTCTTTCAGGCCGGCGCAGCCCGTCGGAGTGGCCGAGATCGCCTGGGGCCAGCCGGTCACCCCCGCCCTGGTCAGCCTGGCGCTCAGCCAGATGGGCCTGCCGCCCGGCGCGGGCGCCTGGCTGCGGGAGGGGCTGGCGCTGCACTATGAGCGCGACGCCGCCCGGGAATACCTGCCGCTCCTGGCGGTCACCGACGTGCCCACCCGGCTACTCGACTTCCCTGCGCTGGACGGCCTGGCCGAGCCAGAAGCCCTCGTGCTGCGCGGGCAGGCCTGGAGCGCCACCGACTACCTGCTCGCGCGCTACGGCAGCGCCGGACTGCGTGCGCTGTGCGCGGCCTGGGGTGGGGGGCGGATGGGCGAAGAGGGGGCTTTCCGGGAGGCACTGGGGCTGTCGGCGGCCCAATTCGAGTCCGCCTGGCGCGCCGGTTGGCTCGACCCGCTGCGCGCCGACGCCGCAGGCATCCAGGCCACGCTTGCTGCACGTGTCGAGGCGGTGCGCGCGGGGGACCCGGATGGCTTCCTGGCTACGGTGAACCCTGCTGACCCGGCCTTGAACTCCGAGGAACGCAACTGGTTCGCCGGCCTGGCCGGCCACGCGGTCGTCACCTACTCCATCAGCGGGCAAGTCGCCGCCTGGTCGCCCGGCGCAAGGGAGGCGCTCGTCACGCTCAGGGCTGAATCCGCCCGGATGTACTCATCCGCCATCACCGGCGCACAACCCAGCCGGGTCGTCTACGACGCCCGCTTCGTGCGCGATAGCGGCCGCTGGCGCTACGCCGGCGTGGCGTGGAACGAACTGGCCGGCGAGCATTTCACACTCAAGTATCGGGGCCACGATGCCGCCTGGGCCGGGCGCGTGCTCGACCTGGCGGAAGCGGCCTACGCCCAGGTGACGGCTGACCTGGCCGCGGCTCCCCCCTTGCCCCAGCAGATCAAGGTCTACGACTCCGGCGACCTGTTCCGCCATACGATCTCCCTGACCCTGCCCGATGGGGTGACCAGTTGGAGCGCCCCGGGCGAGGCCATCCGGCTGTGGCTGCGGGCGGACACACCGCGCGATCTCACCAGCACCATCGCGCGGGAACTGGCCCGCCAGGTGCTGGCGGCCCAGGGGGTACAGGTGGCCTGGCTACGCGAGGGGATCGCCACTTTCGAGGCCGGCCGCGCGCTGCCCCTGGGCGACTATTGGGTGGCCGGCCGGTACGCTCCGCTCGTGCAGGACGCCGTGCGCCGCCACGAAGAGTTCCCGCTGTACGACCTGCCGCCCTGGGAGGAGGTACCGGCCAAACAGGCGCCGTTGCTGCAGGCCCAGTCCTGGTCGCTGGTCTCCTTCATCGTCGAACGGCACGGCCTGGCGGGCTTGAGGCGGCTCGTCGCGCGGTCGGCCGCTTCCGCCGACGTGGCTGCTGGCTTGCATGCTGCGCTGGGCGAGGATGCGGAACCCTTCGCGGCTGCGTGGCTGGAATATGCGCGCACGGCCGGAGTGCCGGATGACGTGATCCCATTGGCGCAGCAGTTCGACCCCGCGCGTGCGCTGGCCCACGTGGCTGTCCTGGCCAGCCCCGAGTTTGGCGGGCGGGAGGCCGGCGCGCCCGGCGCGGACCTGGCCGCGGCCTACATCGCCGAGCAGTTCGCCGCGCTGGGCTTGCAGCCGCTGGGCGACCCGCTGACGGCGACCGAGGCGAGCCCGGCCGGTTACCTGCAACGCTTCCCCATCTCCTACACCCAACTCATCCAGGTCCCGACTCTGACTCTCCTGGGCGGCGACGGCACGCTACTCCAGGACTTTGCCTACCGCCAGGACTTTGTGGAGAGCGCCGGGGAGGGCGTTGTCCAGGCAGACCTGGTGTGGGTGCACACCCAGGACCTGGAGGGCTTGCGTTTCGGCGGGGCGGTCGTCCTCGAGCGGGGCGTGGACGATGCGGACGGGTACGTCCGGCTCGAGCGTGCCAGGGAACTCCAGGAACACGGCGCCGGAGGGCTGATTGTGGCCACCGAGCGGACGGCCGGGCAGTTGCAGGCCAGCCACGTCCGCCCCATCTCCGGGGCGGCGGACACCATCCCGGTGTTCGAGATCAGCGAGGCCGCTTTCCAGGCCCTGCTCGAGCGGCTCGGCTTGCAGTACCGGGACCTGTCGTTTGCGCCCCCTGCGCTTGTACTGAACGCCCAGGTGCGGCAGACGCTCGTGCGCCTGCCTCTCACCACCACGCTCACCGCCAACGTGCTGGGCCTGCTGCCGGGGAGCGATCCCGACCTGGCGGACGAACTGCTCGTCGTCGGCGCACATTACGACCACGCCGGCGGATTGCCGGACGGGATCGCGGACGTCCCCGTCCGCTACTTCCCCGGCGCCAACCGGAACGCGTCCGGCGTGGGGGCCCTATTGGAGTTGGCGCGCGTGTGGCAGGCGGCCAACTATCGCCCGGCCCGCAGTGTGCTGTTTGCCGCCTGGGGGGCGGAGGAGTTGGGCAGCGCGGGCGTCGCGCACTACGTGGCCCAACCGGCCGTTCCGCTGACGCAGACGGTGGCCGTGATTGCGCTGGACAGCATCGGCAATGGCCGGGGCTACAGCCTGATGTACTATGGCACGCCGCAGCACGACCTGCCACTGGTGTACGTGCTGGAGGCGGGCTCCGCTCAAATGCCCCGGCGCGCCTTTCGCCGGACTGCCACCGGCGAGGGCTGGCACGTCCTCTTTAACGCTGCCGGCATTCCGACCGCCAAACTGATGTGGGATGGGGCGGAGCAGGACCTGTACCTGCCCACCGACACGCCCGAGGGCATAGACCCCGAGCGGCTGGGCTTCAGCGGCCAGATGCTGACGCTGGTGGCCTCGTGGCTGGCGGGGCGCTAACGTGGCCGGCACATCCTCTTGACCAATCCTTTCTTCGCCGCTATAATGGTCCTGGAGGGCAAGAATGGTTACGATTTCGCTCGAGGTATCCGAGAGATTGGCCCGGCGGCTGGCTCTGCTCCAGGGCCACCTGCCTGAGGTCATTGAGTTGGGCCTGCAGCATTGGCGGGAACAAGGGGGGGAACAGGCTCCTCTTACGCCGCGCCAGCGGGTGGAAAGGCTGTGGGCAGCCGCAGACCTGGTCGTTCCTCTTGACCCGGCCATTGCGCGGCGCTATCCATCACCTCGGACGCGCCAGCCTGCCGTGCGTGCCGGTGGAAAGCCCGCCAGCCAGATCATCATCGAACAACGGAACGCTGGTGACTACCCCTACAACTAGCCGGGAACGTACTGTTCAAGAGCCTCTCACGCTTTATCTCGATGCCAGTGCGCTGGTCAAGCGATACATGGCCGAGACAGGTACTGCCTGGGTCGAGGCGTTGTGTGCTGACGAAGATACTCACGCCATTGCCATCGCCCACATCGGTCTGGTTGAAGTGGCAGCAGCGTTTGCGTCCAAGCGACGTGGTAGGTTCATTACATCCGCCGAGTGCGACAATGCACTGGCTGACCTCATCCAGGATGCACAACGCCGCTATCAACTCGCGGCTGTAGGCCCGGCTGTAGTGGACAGGGCAATCCAACTTACGCGCCGTCGCAAGTTACGCGGCTATGATGCCGTTCATCTGGTCTGTGCGCTTACCCTTAACGATCCTCTAATAGAGAGTGGAGTATCACCCCTCACATTCGTCTCTGCCGACGGCGATCTTCTGGCTGCTGCCGCAGCCGAGGGACTTGCCACGGACAACCCGCACGACCATCCATGAAGCAAGTCTTCTGGGGTGGCGGCTGTTCTCATGGGCCACGCCGCCGTAGAACAGGCGGCGCTGGGCCGGCGGTCACGGGACCCCGTAGGAAGCCCCCACCGCAGGTGGGGGTGGGGTCACTGCTGCGCCAGGCAAGTCTTCTGGAGTGGCGGCTGTCCTCATGGGCCGCGCTGGCGCGGAACCGGCAGCGCTGGGCAGGCGGTCACAGGACCCCGTAGGAAGCCCCCACCGCAGGTGGGGGTGGGGTCACTGCTGTGCCAGGCAAGTCTTCTGGAGTGGCGGCCGTTCCCATGGGCCGCGCCGCCGTGGAACAGGCGGCTCTGGGCGTGACTCCCGGTGTGGGGGGCCTCCCAGCGCCGGCTCTTTCAGGCTGGCGCGGCCCACGCAAGACCTGCCCCGAAACACGTAATCCACCGTTCTCACACAAGGCTCGCAGCCACCGTCTCGGTGGCGTACCGTGCAGGATCATGCCCGGCATAAGACGCCCTCGGGACGAGGGCTGCGAGCGTTCAGGTGGGACTTCCCAGCGCCGGCTCTTTCAGGCCGGCGCGGCCCACGCAAGACCTGTCCCGAAACACGTAACCCACCGTTCTCACACAAGGCTCGCAGCCACCGTCTCGGTGGCGTACCGTGCAGGATCATGCCCGGCATAAGACGCCCCCGGGGACGGGGGCTACGAGCGTTCGGGGCGGGGCGGGTTCTCCTCCTACGCTCGTAGCCCCGTCTCGGGGCGTTTCAGGTGTGGCGGAGTCCCCAATACGCTCGTAGCCCCGTCTCGGGGCGCCTCAGGTGTGGCGGAGTCCCCAATACGCTCGTAGCCCCGTCTCGGGGCGTTTCAGGTGTGGCGGAGTCTCCAATACGCTCGTAGCCCCGTCTCGGGGCGCCTCAGGTGTGGCGGAGTCACCAATACGCTCGTAGCCCCGTCTCGGGGCGTTTCAGGTGTGGCGGAGTCTCCAATACGCTCGTAGCCCCGTCTCGGGGCGCCTCAGGTGTGGCGGAGTCCCCAACACGCTCGTAGCCCCGTCTCGGGGCGTTTCAGGTGTGGCGGATTCCCCAATACGCTCGTAGCCCCGTCTCGGGGCATTTCAGGTGCGGCGGATTCCCCAATACGCTCGTAGCCCCGTCTCGGGGCGTTTCAGGTGTGGCGGAGTCTCCAATACGCTCGTAGCCCCGTCTCGGGGCATTTCAGGCGTGGCGGAGTCCCCAATACGCTCGTAGCTCCGTCTCGGGGCGTCTCAGGTGTGGCGGAGTCCTCAACTTGTTGAGGTATTCTTGCGCCCCTGTTTGACACACGGGCAGGACTGGTGTACACTTCGCTGCAAAACGTTCTTCTCTGGGAGGTGGAACGTGGCAGGAGAAATCCCCCCACAGTCTAAAGGAAGCCCTGAAGGGAAACAACGCCCGCCAGATACAAAGTCTTCCAGCGTCGTACAGGTCCCACTGGCCGGTGTCCTGTCCGAGATCGTCAGGCGCATCAAGTCCCCTGTCATCCTGGCTGCCATTGCCTTTCCGATCATTGTCGTCGTGGCGCTTGTCATGGCGCCGGGCATCATGGATAAACTGCCTGCACTGCCCTACGTCATGCTGGCCTACGGGACAATAGTTGTCCTCATCGTCGTGGTGAGTGCCTACGTCGAAGCCCGGGGTAGGGCAGAGAAACATGCTCCACCTGCCCCCCGGCCGCCTGACCCGCAGCCGCGGACTCTGCCCGAATCCGGGCCTTCCGCCCCTGGCGATCCCGAGCGGCGTTACCTGCGTTGGGTGCACGACAACCGCGCGCTGGTGGCTCTGGCTGGCATTGACCGACAAGCGGGCGATGTGACGCGCCAGGGCATGACCCTGCAGGCGGTCTACACCAAGATGGACACCAGGCAGCATGCACTCGCCGGTGAACGTTACCGTGGTGCAGCAGCCTTGCGGCCTTTGGAGCGGGAGCAGATGGCCCGCGAGCGAGAAACTCGCCCCTTGCCCGCGTTGGAGGCCATCTCGGCTGAGCAGCGTGCTGTGCTGTTGGGAGGACCCGGCTCTGGCAAGTCCACGCTGGTCAACTATCTCACCCTGTGCCTTAGCGGCCATCTATTGGACGCTCACGCTGATTGGTTGACACATCTGCAGCCAGAATGGGACGGCGGCAGTCCACTGCCTGTGCCTGTCATCCTACGCAATTTTGCTGCCTGGATTCCGGCGGGCACGC
>Ga0307379_10014768_pt1 | contig 10044 bp, 7 predicted proteins | sample UN2MG_FD_202237 | JGI IMG/M metagenome (GOLD analysis project Ga0307379, IMG submission 202237) | Soil microbial communities from Risofladan, Vaasa, Finland - UN-2 | ecosystem: Environmental > Terrestrial > Soil > Coastal area > Acid sulfate soil | place: Finland: Risofladan, Vaasa | collected... | reverse complement strand
AAATATTTAAAACATCCGGTATAATTAAACCATCTTGTAATAATTTTACTATCTTACCTTTTCCTTTTTCTTCCCATCTATCCACGGTCTCCGGATCTGGAAGACCATACTTTAACATGCCAAAATCCATTTTCCCCGAATCATACGCCATGGCCTCCAGTGGATGAATATGGCACATTCCCCGGTTTGCAGTTCCGTAAGTAACAGCTAAAGCTTTCCCCGATCTAGGATCATGAGCAGGGGCTTCCAAGCCTTTTCCATGAATGGCAAATTCTTCTGAACCATTTCCCAGTTTTTGGGCAGCTTGTTTGACTCCATCAGCAAGAAGTGATCCAATTCCATCTCTCAAGGCGATCTTTTTAACCAAAAACGGTAAAACTTCTGCATTGCCCCAGGTTAAATCTAAACCATCAACATCATTTTGATTAAGTATACCTTTTTCATAACATTCCATAGCAAAAGCTATCGATGCACCAGCTGAAATTGTATCAATCCCATATTCATTGCACAAATAAGTGCAATTAACCGCTGCATCTACATCTTCATTTAATACAAAAGCAGTAAATGCTGCAATTGATTCATACTCTGCTCCTTCATGTATGGGGGTTTTATATGGTCCATTTTTAACTTCTACAATTCTTCCGCATGCTATAGGACAACCCCGATAACACATATTATTTTTAATTAGATTGTTGTGGGAAAAATAATTATATATCTCCTCTCCTTTCCCCCATGAATTAGACTGCCAGTTTTTGGTAGGAAAATCCCCTTCAACATCAATCCCCGGCATATCCCTTATAGTTCCGCGTTCTTTAAAAGCAGTGGTATTAGGATTTTCTTTTACCACCTTCATTGCCATCCGGACAGCTTTTTTAAATTCTTCAGGTTGAGCGGGAGTTATTTTATTTGTACCTTTAACTGCTATTGCCAGTAGATTTTTAGAGCCCATTACTGCACCGGCACCACATCGACCTGCAGCACGACCTCCAAACATCACAGTAGCATACTTTACCAAATTTTCTCCGCCTGGGCCAATACACATAATTTTAAAATCTAAACCAGTCAGGTCGTTCTTTATTTTCTCTATTTTTTCAGTTACTGTTTTGCCTTTCAGATGATCAGCGGGTTTAATGCTCACCTTCCTATCATTTATAACCAAGTACATCGGTTGATCAGCTTTTCCTTCAATAATTATAAAATCATAACCAGCTTTCCTTACTTCTGGTCCAAAATCCCCGCCACACCTGGATTCTCCCCAACCATTGGTTAGGGGTGATTTAAAACATAACTCTATACTTCCTCCGCCCGGTACAGTATTCATTGTTAAAGGACTGGTTGTAAATACTATTTTATTGTTAGGGCCTAGGGGATCAGTTCCTTTTTTAAGTTCATCATACAAAAGTTTAGCCCCATATCCTACTCCGCCTATATAGTTTCTTAAATCATCAAAATTTAAATCTTCTTCTTTGCTTTTCTTTTCATCAAGAAAAATTCTTAATAACTTTCCTGCATAACCATTAACCATCAATATGCCCCTTTTTATATTTTTATATTTCCCTTTGTAATCGATTAGTTATCTTACCAGGATATAAAAAATAATATTTTATAAAGCTTTTAGTAAGAATTCTTTTGTTCTAATATTTTTCGAATTATCTAATGCATCCTTAGAGTCGGACCAACCTCTTCCATTTTCACATCATTCATAAGTAAACAATATTCAGGTATTGCATTTTACCTAATCACAATTATTTCTTTTGTAAAATGATTTATTACTTCAGGCCCATCTGTTCCAATTACAACAATATCCTCAATTCTCATGCCGAACTTATTCTGCATATAAATACCTGGTTCTACGCTAAAGGCCATTCCTTTTTCCAGGATTTGTTTATTTCCGGTCCTTATATAGGGTGCTTCATGAACACTAATACCGATACCATGACCTGTTCTGTTAAGAAAATATTGGCCATAGCCTTCGTTTTGAATGATATCTCTTGATGCTTTATCTACATCTTCTGCTTTCACACCTTGTTTTGCTGTCTCTTCTCCCGCTTTATTTGCCCTTAGGATAATATCATAGACCTTTTTTTCTTCATCAGTTATTCCACCTATAAATACCGTCCTTGAAATATCAGAGCAAAAACCTTCCACCTTACATCCAATATCTAAAATAATAATATCTTTTTCTTCAATAGTTCTTAAATCTTTATTGTAATGAGGCTTTGAAGTATTAGGACCTGAAGAAACAATAGATTCAAAGGCTAATCCTTCAACTTCTTTTTGCATAAATAATTCTTTTATTTTTTTCTTAATGTCTCCCTCTGTTATACCAGGGGATATATAATCAATAGTTTCGCCCATAACTTCATCAGCTATTTTTGCAGCATCTTTTAATTTTTTTATTTCACCTTCATCTTTAATAACTCTAAGATTTTCTAGAATGTCGTGTCCGTTAATAAATTTGGCATTTAGTATTTCTTTGATATCGAGTAAATCTATCCCTCTAATAGCATTATTAATAGCAATAGTCTTGCCATTCAAATGATATTTCTGGTTTGCAACTCTTATAGCATCTAAAAAAATATCGCTATCCTTCCACATAAAAATCTCCGTACGACTATCTAAGCTTTTTTCCGCCTCTTCTAAATATATTTGAGGAGAAATGTGAAAGCATTCGCCATTTGATAAAATAAAGAATGCTTGAAATCTTTCACAGACGCATGGATTAAAACCAGTTAAAAATTCCAAATCAACTGATGGGCCAATCATCATGGCATCAACATTATTTTTAATCATTAACTCGCAAAGCTTATTACCATATTTCTTATTCAGCATTTTTATTCTCCCTTTAATTTGTTTTATCAATCCATTCATTTGCATTATTTATCATTGCGGGTATATTTACCGTAGCACTTTCATTGGTTTTTAGTCTAAATCTTTTTTCATGCTTTTCCCCAGTCAAAACATTACTTTTAATCTCTTCTACCACAATCTTATGGCTTACCCCTGTAACTATTGCCGCATTTCTCTCACCTTTTTTTATCACACCGATTTCTTGATTATCAACCCGAACTACATAAGTAGTACTTGCACTGTAAGTAATATCACCAACAGAAATATCTCTATTATCAATCAGCACTTTATGTTCCTTGCCAATTACAAAAAGAAAAATTCCAATCAATATCAATGCAGCAACGAGAGCTGTTCTAATTATAATTCGCTTTCTCAAAATTTATTTCCTCCTGTCGTATTGCTACTTTACAAGAATGCTTTTTCTATAATTCATAATCTTTTTACGTTCGTTTTCCTTTTCAACCCGTTTTCTCCAAGCATACAATGCCAAAGAGAAGGCAATTACACCATAAGAGACAAAAACTCTAAAATATTCTCCAAGTTGTGCCTGGCCCATAAGCGCCCTTCCAGCCCGAGGTGACACCACAAACATCGTATGGAAGAGAATAAGTCCTATAAATACATTAGGAATATTAGCTTTAGCCACTGACGCCCCACCTACTAACAGAGCAGCAATAGCAAATACTCCAACCTTTTCATGACTTTGATAAGTATTCATAGTTCCGATATTTTGCAGAAATAAAATCTGACCATAGCAGGCCAATACAGTTGAAATAACAATCGATAAAATACGTGTTTTTTCAACATTAATCCCTGAAACTCTAGCAACTTCATTATCCTGCCCCACTGTACGCATATCCTGCCCTAGTTTTGTCTTTCTGAACCAGATAATAAATACACATAATGCAGCAATAACTAATAAAGTGGCAACAGGTATTAGTATATTGCCTATCTTTAAAGGAATTAATTTATCCAGAACTTGTCTAATTCCGAGTAAGCTTATTGAATTTCTGATACCATATCCTCTCGACAATAGAATGCTGGAATTTGAAATAGGAATAATGTTGCCCATTCCATAAAGCACAAAAAGCTGATAAATACCATTCATAAAAAATGCAAGCATAAATCCAGTCACCATTTCTCTTCCCTTAGCACGATTAAGAATTATTCCTGCAATACAACCAAATAAAACTGCTATCGGTGTTGCAACCAACAAGGCTAATAATAAACCCGGCATTCCAATAATTCGCCAATCTGTGATAAAGACAAGGCCGATCTCTCCAGCCATTGCTCCAAGAACTATGCCAAAATTCATGCCCATTCCAGCCATGACTGGAATGAGAAGCGCGAGGATAAGAAATGAATTTCTGGAAAGCCTTGTTATAAGCTCACTGATAAAATATATTCCTGAAAGCCCTGATAAAGGAATAGCAAAAGCAACCAAAATGATAAATATAATAGGTACAGCATAATTTATTAAGAAACGAACACCCGGATTCATAGTTGTTGTTAGACTTTTTTTTCTCATGTTCTTACCCTCGTTATTCTTGTTAGTGCATAAACAATCATACCGTTAGAAACAATTATTCTAATAGTTTCTGACATATCAGACCTCATAATATTATTAATTACTGATGGAGCCATAGTTAAAATACTCTGAAAGAGAAATACCCCAATGATAACGTTTTTAAAAGACGCCTTTCCTACAGAGGCACCTCCAAGAAGTAAGGCCGCAATTGCTGGAAAGGCCATATAGAGTGGTGCCATATATAACTGAATAAAACCAAAGCTCTCTTGATAGACAATCATTCCAATGGCGGCAATAACAGTAGATAATATTACCGAAATACTTCGCATTTTATCCACATTTATACCACAGGAGTTTGCATAATCAGTATTAGAACCGACAACGATCATGGCAGTCCCTATTTTTGTTCTAAAAAATGCCCAAACCAAAAAAGTTAATAAGGCAAAAAATAAAATAGTACCCGTTGGAAAAATTATATAATTCCCAATTTTAATTTTGAGAAAATCAGCTAAAACATGAAACCAATAACCTTTAGTATTTATGGTTGTTCTTAGTCCTGACCCTCCATATGCCCAGATCATATTTGGACTCTTAAAAGGAAGCACTAACCACATAATACTCATAAAGGAAACTGAAGAAAAACCAACATAAGTTGCTACAACCATCTCATCTCCCTTAACCTTGTTAAGAAGAAGGCCATATAAAAAACCAAAAATGACAGCAAAAAAAATTGCAATCCCGATAGCGGTAAAAAATCCTGTAAAACCTATCATCTCCATCTCTATACTAATAATTGCACCTAAAATCCCGGCAATAATACCTAATTGTAAGCCAAAATTTAAACCACAACCTGTTTTTACCATGGGTATCAATGATAAAACCAATATTCCATTCATACTAAACCTAACAATAACATCCTGAATGGAAGTCTCAAGGGAAAGCCCGACAATCGGAGCTAAAACAAAAAGCGAAACCAAAAAAAAGAAAATTATAATCCGTGGTAAACCAAAATATTCAATTATGTTTTGAATTTTTTTCTTCATTTGCCTATAGTTTCCTTTTTTTTAGATTTTATCCCTAACATAAGTAATCCAAATTCTACAAGTTCTGCAGTAGGAGGCAATATTCCGCTAATCCGTCCTTCGTCAACAATAGCTATTCGCTCACAGATTGCTCTAAGTTCTACAAGCTCTGAAGATGCCATAATAATCGTAGTACCATATTTTCTATTATATTCACGTAATGTATCTAAAACCAGACTCTTTGCTCCAACATCAATACCTCGTGTAGGTTCTGAAACAAATATTAGTTCTGGTTGCAAGACAAATACTTTAGCCATGCAAAGCTTTTGCTGGTTTCCACCGGAAAGCTCACGTACAAGTTGCTTTTCATTTTCGCATTTAATCTGTAAAGCATCAATGTATTCTGTGGTAGTTTTAATCATAGCTTTATCATCACTCCATTTGATAAGTCCACCTAATAAAGATTTAAGAAACATATCCTTAATTTGCATTGCTGTAAAAGTGATATTCTTAAAAATGGGTTGGTCAAGAATTAACCCAAGTCCACGACGATCTTCAGATACAAAAGCTATTCCTTGTTCTAATACGTATTTAGAATTATTAAGTAAAATAGGTTTACCCTTAAATTTTACTTCTCCCTCTGCAGGATGAAGTCCCATAATACCATTAGCAATACCCAATTTCCCCTGACCGGTAAGTCCTCCGATACCAAATATTTCTCCTTTTTTTACTTTAAATGAGGCACCGTTAACTTGTTCTCCAGGCATATCTACCCATAAATTATTAACTTCTAAAATAGTTTCACTATTTTTTCTTGTTTCCTTGGATTTCCAAGTGCTTTTTGTTAGTTCATGACCAATCATATATTCTGCTATTTCTCTCGGGTTAGTATCTGACGGGATTAACTCCTTTTGAATAGAGCCATCCTTAAGAACTACTATTCTGTCACAACTATCGAGGATTTCCTGTAGCCTATGGGAAATAAATATTACTGAAATGCCTTTAGCTGCAAGTTTTTTTATTGCTTTCATTGCTATGTCGGCTTCAGATTCTGTCAATACTGCTGTTGGCTCATCAAGTACTAACAATTTTAGTGATTTTCTATCAATTTCCCGTGCAATCTCTATAAACTGTTTATGACCTACCGGCATTTCCTTAACTATCATTTCAGGATTAAGCTCAATTTCCAATATTTTTATGGCATCGGTTGCTCTTTTTTTCATTTCTTCTCTATTCAGTACATTGAGTTTATCTCCAAATATTTCAGAAAAAAAACTATATCTTGTCGGTTCTTTATTTAGTAGAATATTCTCTATTGCTGTAAAACCGGGGATAAAGATAAATTCCTGGTGAACCATTCCAATTCCCGCATTAATTGCCTCAAATGGTGAAACAAAATTTACTTCCTTACCATCAAAAGTTATCTTCCCTTCAAAACCACCGGTTTCGTGAATAACAGGGTTTCCAAAGATGATATTCATCAAAGTAGATTTTCCAGCCCCATTTTCCCCTACCAAACCAATAATTTCACCAGGCTTTACTGAAATATTAATATCTTTTAATACTATGTTGCCATAAAAATCCTTACTAACATGCTCCATTCTTAACAAATATTTTTCCTTTAATTCCATTCTTTCACCTTTTCTCTTATTAAAAATTAAAGAATGTGGGAAGAGAAAAACCTTCCTCTTCCCACTTAGAACAGTATTAATAGATTATTGTCTAAAACTATTTTTTTCCAATATTCTTATCATAATATTTTTCAGGTATTTCCTCAGATGTCTGATTTAAGTAACCTCTCCCGAAAATATAGGTATCCTGATAAACCAACATGAAATTTTTTCTTACCACATCATCAGCATCAGTATAATAAGTAGCATTCCAACCCGCACCAGGTGAATATGTGCCAAGCGCTTCCATAATAGCAGTTTTATCTAATATTTCAGATTTACCCTCAATAACTCTTTTGGCATGTTCTCCAAGTCCAGCAGCAACGCAGTAAGGATAAGAATAAGCCCAGGATCCCATACGTCCGGAAGCACCAGCTTCAATAACCTTCTCTTCAACTTTTTTAAGAATATTTGGCCAATTCCCCTTATCTGCTTCTTCGAATTTAACCCCTAAAGCACCCGGATAACCCATTGTCGGAGAAGGAAAATCGCCTTCAACATAGAGACCACCGAACGCTGCTACTTGCCTTATAAGAGGTTCTTCAAGCGCATCATTTGTAGTGAAAAAACAGGCTTTTTGACCATATTCCTCTATCCAGGCAGGAATTTTTTCAATAAGATACTGCTGAGCACCGGCAACCCCAACATCGCTTCTTGGATCTGGAGCACCTACATTGACAAATTTTATGCCAAAGTCTTTACATGTCTCCACCATAATATCTCTTCTTCTGGAAATAAGCTCATAGCTCAAATGTCTCGGAAAAGAAATATGCACAAAAGTATCTGCACCTAATTTTTTAGCACCTAAGATAAGTAGATAACCACGTGATAGACTATCGGCAGCTATAACGAGATCAGCAACCTCAGCAATCATTGCCGGGTCTTCCTGCGGAGATCCCGCAAATAGAAGGATATCTGGTCTAAGCTCACGAACCCTTCTAAAACCTTCAACTGTTCCTGATATTGACGTTTGGGTAACGATAGCCTTCATTAAAGGATCATCTGCCCAAGCAGTAATTTGACTAATTGTTGTTTCTATTTCTGCGTCAGGATTATCAGGACTTGTTATATGACTAATCATGCCGCCATCTGAAACCCGCCCATATTCCTCGATTAATCGCTCTGCACCTCTAAGTTCATCTTCCTGCTGTGACACTGTACCTGTCATTATTCCGATATGAAATGGAGCATCTGCAAATGCAACACTGGAAAGTAAAATTACAAACAGAAAAGCAAGTAATAATTTTTTCATTTTAATAATCTCCTTTAATAATTTTTAAAATATACTATTTATAAAAATTTTACAAAAAATAAATTATCTCTTATAATCACCTCCTGTTGTTCAGTTGCAGTGCATTCACGAACTAGCTTCAATTTTTCCTTTATCGCTAGCAGTACTTGGTTTGCCTCACCTATGTTGATTATGTCTGATTTCTTTGCCGGTATTCTCTTTTGTCCTCCAATTCTTCTATATAAATAAGTAGATTTATTTCTAATGCCTCACATATCAAAGCTAGTGTTTAGAAGTACTATCTTTCTATTTAATTATGTAAAAGAAAAGAATCAATATGTTCATCGTTAGTGAGATTAATGTTATTCTAAAGATACTCTAATATTCCTAATATGTTTACTCATCCATTCTTTCGCTTGCTCGGCATTTCGTTGTTTAATCGCCTGAACCAAATTCCTGGTAGTTTCAATGGTATTTACCCTGGTATCTTTGGATATTTCAATAATTTTCCGAGTTTCTTTATATAGCATCTCTCCTATAATTTTCATTAATCCATTCATGAAGGGATTATGGGTTGCTTTAGCTATGGTTAAATGAAATTCCAAATCTTTAACGACAAAACTATTTAAATTCTTAGATTTAGCAATTTCATTAAAAATCTTTTCAATTACATCGATTTCTTCCTGGCTTGCATTCAGAGCTGCTAACCGTGCAAACTCACCTTCCAACATAATCCTTGCTTCCATGAGATAATCTAGAGAATAATTAGAGAATCCCGAAAAAAAATTAACTATTTCATCATATTTGGTAGCCATCTCTAAAATATAGGTTCCTTTCCCTTGAATTACTTCGAGATAACCTGAAAATGCAAGGGCTTGAATCGCTTCTCTAACAGATGCTCTACTTACTCCTAATAGCTCAGCTAATTTTCTTTCTGAAGGCAATTTTTCTCCGGGTTTTAAAATTCCCTTTTTTATTTGATCTTTTATCTGCTGGACAATTACTTCTAAAGTAGATTTCTTTTTTATTGTTGTGAAACTCATTTTAACACCACCTATAGGATATTGATTTTGTTGTTTGGTATGTTATCTTGTGGTATGACCTCTAACCTGTATAAAACTTTATCATATTTTTTTCAATTTGTAAAGAATTTGTTTAAAAATACGATATTTCTATAATTTTATAATAATATCTATTTGATAATTTCTTAAAATATGATAAAAATATCCTTCAAGGAACGTCAGACTGTGTGAAAAGTAACATTTTAGCTTAATATAAATCCACAAAAATGATATAATCTAACTATATAAATCAAGATACAGCATCTTCTATTAGACAATATTAATTGTGGTAATCCACAGTATATATTGGTAAATAGAGTGTACTGACTATTAGCCATAAAATTATATGCTACGCAGAAATAATCTTCCAATTCAGTAGAAGTTATGGTTAAAAATTCCTTATCTCCATCAAAATAGAACTTGACCTCTCCTTCACCCCACCACGTATCACTTCTTGGTGAAAATTCCATGTAGGTACCAACATAGTTCCCTTCTCCTTTTACCCCATCCAGAATTGTTTATGATATTGTACATTGCATACTATTTTCGTGCCTGAATTGTGCATGGAAATACACACTGTCTTTAGGAACCTCAGTAAAAGTATAATCAATTTGATAATGAATTTCACAACAAACTTATTCATACTCTCGATGTTCGTACGGTAGCATTTCCTAAATGGCAT
>Ga0307379_10014767_pt1 | contig 10044 bp, 8 predicted proteins | sample UN2MG_FD_202237 | JGI IMG/M metagenome (GOLD analysis project Ga0307379, IMG submission 202237) | Soil microbial communities from Risofladan, Vaasa, Finland - UN-2 | ecosystem: Environmental > Terrestrial > Soil > Coastal area > Acid sulfate soil | place: Finland: Risofladan, Vaasa | collected... | reverse complement strand
CGCTCCTGCCTGGACCTCGAAGTAGTCGGCGAAACCGAAGTGCTCGATGATTCGCCGAGCGGTGGGCTCGGGCTTGGCGGTCGCGATCGAGAGCGTGTGGCCCGCTGCCGTGAGTTCATCGAGCATGTCGGCGATGCCCGGATACACCGCGTTCTCGAACAGCCCGATGTCCTCGTAGCGGTCGCGGTAGGCGAGCACGACTCGCTCGATGTCGTCGATGGGGATGCCGAGCGTCGGGAAGCTGATCTCGAACGGCGGTCCGATCGCGGCGCGGACCTGGTCGTCGGAGGGAGGTTCGTAGCCGCAGACACTGAAGGCGTGTCGCAGGGAACGTCCGATGCCCGGTGAGGAATCGGAGATCGTTCCGTCGAGATCGAGCAGGACGTGCGTGGCTTCGAGCTTCATCAGTGGGCGAGCTTGTCGAGGCGCTCGAAGTCGTCGTCGCCCCCGACGGCGATCAGGACCTGGTGGGGTTCGATCACGATGTCCGGGTCGGGGTTCGTCGTGAAGGTGCCATCGACTCGTCGAAGTGCCAGCACCAGCACTCCGGACCGTTTGCGCAGGTCGGCTTCTCGCAGTGTCTTGCCCGCCAGTGCCGATCCCTCGGGGACGTCGTACTCCTGCATCCGGAACTCGAGTGACCGTTCGTGCATCACGACGTCGACGAACTCCGCCACGTGCGGGCGGGAGACGAACGAGGCCATGCGGGCAGCGCCGAGTTCCTGCGGGTTGACCACGCGGTCGGCGCCGGCGTTGGCGAGCTTCGGCACGCTCTCGTCCTGGCGGGCGCGCGCCACGATGAACAGGCTGGGCCGGATCGCTCGTGCCGAAAGGGTCACGAACAGATTCTCGGCGTCGCCCTCGAGCGCAGCGACGAGCGCCTGGGCGCGCTCGATGCCTGCGGCGCGCAAGGTCGAGTCGAGCGTGGCGTCACCCACGACCGTGGGGTAGGAGACGCCGGCAACGCGGTCGGCGTCGGCGTCGACCACCACGACGGAGTGCCCGCTGTGGACGAGGTCGTCGGCGACGGCCCGCCCGACGCGTCCCCAGCCGCACACGACGGTGTGGCCCGACATCTTGCTGATTTCTCGGTCCATGAGCCGCCTCCCGACGAAGTCTCGCAGTTGTCCTTCGACCACCACCTGCACCGCCAGGGTGAAGGTGTACAACACCGTCGAGACGCCGGTGATGATGATGAAGATGGTGAACCACTGTTCGAGGTTGTTGAAGTCCTGGAGTTCCCGGAAGCCCACCGTGGTCACCGTCGTGACCGTCTGGTAGCTCGCGTCGGTGAGGCTCATTCCGAACAGCCAGTAGCCGAACGTGCCGACGACACCGACCGCGAACACCATCGCGATGGCGCGCTGCAGCCGTCCGATCGCGGTGTAGTTCACGACGCCGACGGTAGCCCGCACACCACCGCGCACAGCAGTACAACGGGGCTCAGACCCGTGGTGTGCTCGTCAGCGGCCGTGGAGGCGCTCGCGGATCAACGGCTCGTAGTGTTCGAGCGGGTTGCTCACGTAGTCGGCGTCGAAGGCCGTCTGGTCGTACTTCGCGCAGAACTCCTCGGTGTGCTCGAAGAAGGGCGAGTCGCGATGCGCCTCGCGGGCGTACTTGTCGCGGCCGATGTAGTCCCAGAAGTAGTAGCCCTGGAACTCGCCGTGGTGCTTGACCATGAAGTGGTTCGCTTCGGACACGAACGGCTTGAGGATGCCGGCTGCAATGTCGGGGTGGCTGTACGGGCTGAGCGTGTCGCCGATGTCGTGCAGCAGTGCGCACAGCACGTACTCGTCGTCGCGCCCGTCCTTCTCGGCGCGGGTGGCGGTCTGCAGGCTGTGCTCGAGGCGGTTGACCGGGAATCCGCCGTGGTCGAACTCCAGGGCACGCATCAGCTCGATGACGCGATCGGCGACGAACGACTGTGTGATCTGCAGCTGGGGGGCGATGATCGCCCAGTCGTCGGCAGTCGACTCCTCGAAGCTCTTGAACGAGGTGCGCTGGTGCTCGGTGGTCGTCATGTCGTCTCCCTGTCGGGATTACATCAGGGGTCTGACCCCTGATGTAATCGTCACGTTGCGGATTGGATGGCGCGCCAGACCTTCTCGGCGGTGGCGGGCATGTCGATGTGTCGGACGCCGAGGTGGCCGAGGGCGTCGATCACGGCGGACTGGACCGCCGGCGTCGAGCCGATCGTGCCCGACTCACCGATGCCCTTTGCGCCGAGCGGATTGACGAACGTCGGGGTCTCCATGTGGATCACCTCGAAGCTCGGCAGTTCGGTGGCCGAGATCATTGCGTACTCGGCGAGGTTGGAGGTGATCGGGTTGCCGTCCTCGTCGTAGCGGACCTCCTCGAGCAGCGCCTGTGCGGTGCCCTGGGCGATGCCGCCGTGGATCTGACCATCGAGGAGCATCGGATTGACCACCCGACCAGCGTCGTCGCATGCGACCTGGCGGAGATGCTTCACGTGTCCCGTACCGGTGTCGACCTCGACCACGGCGACGTGGGCGCCGAAGGGGAATGTCGCTTGGCCGGCGTCGAACCGTGTGTCGATCGTGAGGTCGTCGCCCTGACCCTTCGCGGCGACGGCGATGTCGGCCCACGTCTTGGCGACCGCCGGGGTGCCTGCGACATGGAACGCACCGTTGTCCTTGTCGAGCACGATGTCGGCCTCGTCCGCTTCCAACAGCGAGGCGGCGAGTTTCTGGGCCTTCTCGACGAGTTCGATCGACGCCTGGTTGACTGCGGCACCGCCCTGCTGGAGCGAACGCGAGCCCATCGTGCCGCCACCGGCGGGGACCAGGTCGGTGTCACCCCAGATCAGCGTGATCTGGTCCATTGGAATGCCCGTTTGGTCGCTTGCGATCATCGACCACGACGTGTCGTGACCCTGGCCGTGCGGCGACGTGCCGGTGTACACGAGCGCTGAGCCGTCGTCTTGGACCTCGATCTTCGCGGCTTCGCCCATCGGGTCGACACCACCGGTGATTTCGACGTAGACGCTGACACCGATGCCCAGCTGCTTGTCGGCGCCGGCCTCGCGGCGGCGGGCCTGCTCAGCTCGGAGATCGGCGTAGCCCGCGGCGTCGAGCGCCTTGTCGAGCGCAACCTCGAAGTCGCCGACGTCGTAGGCCTGACCGATTGCCGTGGTGTGTGGTTCGAGGAACTTCGGAATCAGATTCATCCGGCGGACCTCGACTGCGTCCTTGCCGATTTCGGCGGCGAACAGGTCCATTGCGCGCTCGGCGGCGGCGGTCGCCTCGGGTCGGCCGGCGCCACGGTACGGCACCGTCGGCGTCGTGTTGGTGAGCACGGTGGTGGCGCGCACCTCGATGTTCGGGATGTCATACACCGCCGAGGCCATCGGGCGGGTCATTGCGAATCCGAGCACGCCACCGACGTCCATGAAGCCACCCGCGTCCTGGAACAGATGCAGCTGGTAGTGGGTGACCTTGCCATCGCGGGTGCCGCCGATGGTGACGTACTGCAGTTGGGCGCGGCCGTGGCCCATGTTCATCATCGATTCGCTGCGGGTCTCCTGCCAACGAACGGGCTGCCCGACCGCCTTGGAGATCGGGCCGAGCAACATCTCTTCGGCATAGCTGCCGATCTTGGCGCCGAACGCGCCGCCGACGTCGGGAGTGATGACCCGGACCTGGTCGGCCTCGATGCCGTTGGCCGCAGCGATGGGGGCCTTGACGCCTTGAGCGTGCTGGGTCGACAGCCATTGGTGCAGCCGTCCGTCGACCCATGTGGCTGCGGAGCCGCGGACCTCCAGCGGACACGGAGCGACACGCTGGTTGAGGAAGCGACCCTTCACGACGACCTCGCAGTCGCTGAAGTACTCATCGGTGTCGGTGTTCTCGGGCATGCCGAGCACCGTCGTGTCGAACACGGCGTTCGAGCCGGCAGCCTCGTAGATCAGTGTCTCCGAGGCCATCGATGCCTCGATGTCGATCAGCGCCGGAAGAAAGTCGACGTCGACGAACACCATCTCGGCGGCATCCGTGGCCTGAGCGAGCGTCTCGGCGACGATCGCTGCGACCGGTTCGCCAACGAAGCGGACCTTGTCGCTGGCGAGCAGCGTGCGTGCAACCATCGGGTTGAACTGCGAGGGCAACGGTTCGAGGGACATCGACTCGGCGGTGAACACGCCGACGACACCGGGCATGTCCTTCGCTCCATCGACGTCGATCGACAGGATCGTTCCGTGGGCCGCGGCAGAACGTGCGTAGACCACGTGGAGTGCGCCGCTGAGCAATTCCTCATGCAGGTCGTCGACATACATGCCGCCGGTGGTGAGGAATTTGGGGTCCTCTTTGCGCTGGACTCGGGTCCCCAGGATGCTGCCGGCCACGTGTGCCCCCTTGTGATGTTGCTTGTGGTGTGATCGAAACGTCGGACTGACGTTGTCGCAACCTAGTCGGCGACGGCGGGTGCGGGCCCAGCCGTGCGGGCGGCGAAGATCTGGGTGACCACGTTGTAGGGCCAGCCGTCCGGAAGGTTGCTCGGCACCGGCGGAAGGGGCAGGATCGTCGAGCGCTGGTCGCCCTCCTCGACGAAACCGATCTCCTCGCGTGCGGCCTCGCGGATGCCGTCGTCGGTGCTCAGTCGCTCGACTTCGCCGGAGAGCTGGCCGTTGACGCGTTGCAGCTCGTCGAGTTCGGCCTGTCGCTGCACGAGTTGATCGTTCTGGTCGAACCAGGTGCCCATCGGCAGGATGAACACCGCCGCAGCGATCGTGCCGATCACCAGCAGCACGAAGGCGCCACTGAACAACGCCAGTTTCGGCCGCCGGAAGAGCCGCTTCTCGACCGGGATGGGGCGCGTGAAGTCGCCGAGGCGCGAACGTCCGTCGTCGGACGCCTTGGCTGGTTCCTTCGGCCTCTGGATCGAGGTGGTCTTCGACCGGGTCACGGCGCCATTGTCGCAGGAACCGCACGAGAATCCGTGGCACGTTCGGCGCCACGCGTCAGGGCCCGCGATGAGCGAAACCCCCGTATGCGGTCGCTTCGCTCATCGGTTGGGCGGAAGCACGGCGAGCGATGAGCGAAACCGCCGTATGCGGTTGCTTCGCTCATCGGTGCGAGGCGACAGGGCGCAACGCGCGCCGGCGAGGGAAGCGCCAGCGACGAGCCGGACGAGGCCGTCCTGGACCGGGCGATCACCAGCGTGCAATGAGGCCGAGAAGTCAGAGCGGAGCGAGGGCAGCACGCCCGCGGTACTCGGCGGTGTCGCCGAGTTCGGCTTCGATGCGCAGCAGCTGGTTGTACTTGGCGACACGGTCGCTGCGCGCCGGTGCGCCGGTCTTGATCTGTCCGCAGTTGGTGGCGACGGCGAGGTCCGCGATCGTGGCATCCTCGGTCTCGCCCGAGCGGTGGCTCATCACGGAGGTGTAACCGTGGCGGGTGGCCAACTGCACCGTGTCGAGGGTTTCGGTGAGCGAGCCGATCTGGTTCACCTTGATCAGGATCGAATTGGCGACGTTCTGCTCGATACCGGTCTGGAGGCGGGCCGAGTTCGTGACGAACAGATCGTCGCCCACCAGCTGCACCTTGTCGCCGATCGCGGCGGTCAGCGTGGCCCAGCCCTCCCAGTCGTTCTCGTCCATCGCATCCTCGATCGACACGATGGGGTACGTGTCGACCAGGCGCTTCCAGTAGTCGGTCATCTCCGACGGAGACAGCACCTTGCCCTCGCCGTCGAGGTGGTAGGCGCCGTCGCGGTAGATCTCGCTGGTGGCCGGGTCGAGCGCGATGGCGATGTCGTCGCCGGGCGTGAACCCGGCCTTGGTGATCGCCTCGACGAGCACCTGGATCGCCTCCTCGTTCGAGTCGAGGTTCGGAGCGAAGCCGCCCTCGTCGCCCACAGCGGTCGAGAGTCCTCGGTCGCGAATCACGCCCTTGAGCACGTGGTAGGTCTCGGTTCCCCATCGCAGCGCCTCGGAGAAGCTGGGCGCCCCAACGGGCATCACCATGAACTCCTGCAGGTCGATGGAGTTGTCGGCATGCACGCCACCATTGATCACGTTCATCATCGGCACCGGCAGTACGTGGGCGTTGGGACCGCCCAAGTACTTGTACAGCGGCAGGTCGAGTTCGATTGCGGCCGCCTTCGCGATCGCGAGGCTGGTGCCCAAGATCGCATTGGCACCCAGGCGTGACTTGTTGTCGGTGCCGTCGAGATCGAGCATGACACGGTCGAGGAACCGTTGATCGGTGGCGTCGAACCCTTCCAACGCGTCGGCGATCTCGTCGTTGACGAAGCCGACGGCGTGCATGACACCTTTGCCGCCGTACCGGTCGCCGCCGTCGCGGAGTTCGACGGCTTCGTGCTCTCCGGTCGATGCACCGGACGGTACTGCTGCCCGACCCAGCGCGCCGGAGTCGAGGAGCACCTCGACCTCGACGGTGGGGTTCCCGCGGGAATCGAGGATTTCGCGGCCGGTGATGCTGAGGATCTCACTCATGTTCTCCAACGTATCGGAGGCCGAGGCCACTGCCCGAGAGCCTTCGGCCCCAAGGTCGCGGTGTCTCGAGGAGAGGGTGGGGCAGCTTTCTCTCAAGTTGCTCAGCCCTGAGGCCGATGACGACGACATGGAACCGTTGGATCCTCGACCGCGCGGTGCAATGATGCCGCCGACCGTGGATCAGGTCGCACCAGCGACGCCGAGTCCGATGGCCGCTGCCGCCACCCAGCTGCCTCCCCCTCCGCTTGCGCCTCCGCCTTCCACGCCCGCCGCTGCACCGAGCGTGTCGCCTGATCCGGCCTGGACGGCTCAGGCGCCGTCCCGCTCGGCCCGAGAAGGACCGCCGCAGTCCTCGGCGCCCCCACCGCAGCCTCGCGTGGCGCTCCGGCCGATGGCGCCTTGGAGGATCGCTGGTGCTGTCTCGCTTGCTGCCACGTTCGCGCTGATGGGCTGGCAAGTTCAGCAGCTGATCGACGACGAGCCCTGGTCGAACTCGCTGATGTGGATGTCGATCCTGACGGGTGTCATCTCGGCAGCGTGCGTGCTCGGGTGGACCTGGACCACGACCGCCAACGCCCGCCGACTCGTGGAGCCGGCCTACCGAGCGAACCTGCCGGACCCCAGCGCCGCAGTACGCGCGTGGATCGCGCCGCTCGTGTTCGTCGCCGTCGCAGTCGGTGTGGTGGCCATCCTGGGCGAACGAGCCGCGAACGATCCTGACCAGACCGTGTCGGCTGTGCCGCTCGCTGTCGCCGTCGTTGCGCTGTTGCTGGCGATCCCGATGACCTACCGGCCGATGAATCACCTGGCCGCCGTCGTACGTCAGGTCGGTGGCTACACCGTTCGGGTCGCTCAGTGGATGTGGGTACCGGTGGTGATGGCGCTGGTCGGTGTCGCATCGGTCATCGCGCTGCGGTACGCCGGGGTCGATGACACCCCCGACTCCGCGGCGGGCTCGTCCGGTTGGGTGCCGCTGTGGGTCATCGCCGTGGTCGCCATCGCTCCATGTGTCATCACGGTGCTGCTCGCATGGCGAGCGGCATCGTCGGTCGAGGACGCGATCACCGTTGCCGCTGGACGTCGCCGCCTCGGTGAACCCGCGCGGGCGCAGACGCGCAAGGCATCGTCGCCCGCCAAGCGGCGTGTCTCCACGACCGAGCCGATCGAACTCGTGCCCGGCGCCGAACTGCTCCGTCTCGTGATGGTGACCCTGGTGGCGGGCCAATCGCTGTTGAGCCTGGTCGGCGCCATCGTGACCGGCATGCTGTGGATGGACTCGCGTGACACCGGTGTGCTGCCCGCCGAACGTCAACGGACCTGGGATGCACTCGACGCTCTGCGAGCAACATCTGCTGGGGTCATCGCAGCCTTGCTCGTCGCCGTGTTCGCGTGGACGATCGTGACCGTGATCAACGTGCGCAGGACATCGGGCCGTCGCTTCAATCCGCTGTTCGCCGCCTTGTGCTGGCCGGCGGCCGCCGGCGCCGTCTGGTGGATCGCCGACCGAATGATCGTCGACGGGTCGATCGGCGGAGTGGTGCTCGGGTTCGCAGCCCAAGCAGCGGTCCTCGCGGTGCCGTTCCTCGTGCTGGAACGCAGCGCGGATGCGGTCGGCGCCCGCCGAACCCCCCTGCGAATCGTGTACGTGTTGGGCGTCGTGCTGTTGGTCCATGTCCAGGGTCTGGGTGGGCTGTTGAGGTTGCCCGAGTCGCTGACGACCACCGAGGTCGGTCGCTTGGCGGGATATCTGGCGATCGGCGCCCTCATCCAGTTGTGTTCGACGTTGGCCGTGACCGATGCAAGCCGATCGCTGTCACGTTCGTGCCGCCATGAAGCCGACCATCACAACATGCTCGTCAACGCGCGCGCCGGTGCGCCTGATCGCACTGCATCGCCCTCCAGGTCGGTGGCCTCGCCATGACATCGTCCGGCGACGATCCCCTTCTGCCCTCGCCTGCGGGGTCGATCCCGCCGCCGCCCGTTCGGCCATCGAGGACACCCGCAGCGCCGTCCCCGGCCGCACTCCCGCCACCCCTGGTGCGAGAGCAAGCAACACCGTCGCCGGCGTCGACCCCAGTGCCACCAACTGACGTCCGCATGGTTCCCGCCGCGCAGACGACGATGTCGCAGCCGCCACCGGCCGAACCCGGTGAGCCGGCTGTCGCTGCGTTCGGGTCCCACTCGTTCACGCCACTGCGGTCCGAGCCGCCGCCTCGACTGTTCGCAACCTGGTGGCTCCGGTACCTGCTCGGCCTCTCGCAGCTCGTGGCGATCGCTGCGGTGCTGATGCGCGAGTACGCAGTGCCCGGTGCGATGGACACCCTGATCGTCGTCGTGCCGCACGTGATGGCGGCCGTCATGCTCGTCGGGTGGAGCGCCCTTGCCATGCTCGACGCGGCTCGGCTGGTCCCTGCGACGCGTTACGGGCAGCCATCGCGCGCCTGGGTGGCCGTCGTGCTGTGGATCGGCGCGTTCGGTGCGCCGGTGGGCGCGCTTGTCGTGGTCGACCGCATTCGTGAGCGCTTCGCGGACAGCACCGATGATCTGGTGCCGATCGTCATCGGTGTCGGTGCAGTCCTGCTGTGTTTCGTGCTCGTCTGGTTGCCGTTCCGATATCACGTGCGCCAGGCCCATCGCATCGGTGCGCCCGTGAGCGTGGTGGCGGCCTGGTTCTGGTTGCCACTGATCACTGCTGTCGGAGTGTTCGCCGTGATGGCGCTCGGGCTGCACGACCTGCTCGCCGACAACGGCTTCACCGATCTGGAACGGACGGTCCAGGTCGCCGTGCTCTACGGCGTGCCGGCGCTGATGTTCGCCATGACCACCTGGCGTGCGACCACCGTGTTCGACGAAGTGATCGAACTGCGTTGGATGCGTTGGCGCACTGAGTGGGAACAGACCCTGGCCGCGTTCGCCGCGCAGCCCGCGCCCGGCCCCGAAGCGTCGCCGGTCATCGATCAACCGGCGCCGTGATCACCAGCGCAGGCCGAGAGCTCGATCACCTGCCTGACTTGACCTCGTCCCACAGGCCGTCCAGTGTTACGAGCTCGGCGGAGCGCAGGTCGATCGAACGCTCTCGTGCCAACCGTTCGACGCCCTCGAAGCGCGTTCTGAACTTGTCGGTCGCTGCTCGGAGCGCGAGTTCGGGATCGATGTCCAGGTGCCGTGCGACGTTCACGATCGCGAACAGCAGATCACCGAGCTCGTCGGTGGTCGCCGCGTCGGCGCCGCTGGGCTCGTGCCGTGCCTCGTTCATCGCCTCGTGCAACTCCACGGTCTCCTCGGCGATCTTCGAGAACGCGCCGTCGACGTCGGGCCAGTCGAAGCCGACCTTCGATGCCTTCGATCCGACCTTGGCGGCGTAGGCGAGCGCCGGCATCGAGCGGGGGATGCCGTCGAAAACCGAAGTGCGCGACTTCTCGTGCCGCTTGATGTCGTCCCAGTTCGACAACACCTCGGTCGTGCCGAGGTCGGCGCCCATGAGGTCGCCGAAGACGTGAGGGTGGCGGCGCACCAGCTTGTCGTGAATGCCGTTGGCGACGTCGGTGATGGTGAAGCGACCTTCCTATTCA
>Ga0307379_10014766_pt1 | contig 10045 bp, 17 predicted proteins | sample UN2MG_FD_202237 | JGI IMG/M metagenome (GOLD analysis project Ga0307379, IMG submission 202237) | Soil microbial communities from Risofladan, Vaasa, Finland - UN-2 | ecosystem: Environmental > Terrestrial > Soil > Coastal area > Acid sulfate soil | place: Finland: Risofladan, Vaasa | collected... | reverse complement strand
AATATCTATTCCTGCTTTGTACCCTGCATTATCTATGGCTTTAAGTATTGATTCAAGCGCATCTTCAGTTCCTTTCAAGTCAGGAGCGAATCCACCTTCATCACCTACGGCAGTACTTAAATTTCTTTCTTTCAGCACTTTCTTAAGTGCATGAAATACTTCGGCACCCATCCTCAGTCCTTCCCTGAATGAGCTGGCACCTATAGGTCTGATCATAAATTCCTGGAAAGCAATAGGTGCATCCGAATGTGATCCACCGTTAATAATATTCATCATTGGGACCGGGAGTACCACCGAGTTTACTCCACCTATATACCTGTAAAGTGACAGGCCATGGTATGCTGCTGCTGCCTTTGCTGCTGCTAGGGACACTCCCAGTATGGCATTTGCACCAAGGTTACTCTTATTAGGCGTACCATCAAGCTCTATCATTTTCATATCAAGGCCTGCCTGGTCGGTAACATCCAGGCCTGCTATTTCTTCTGCAATAACATTATTCACATTATGAACCGCCTGCAGGACACCTTTACCGAGGTACCTGTCTTTATCACCGTCCCTGAGTTCAAGGGCTTCATTTTCTCCTGTTGAAGCACCAGAGGGTACGGCAGCTCTTCCCATAAAGCCACTGGAGGTGATAACTTCTACTTCAATTGTCGGATTCCCCCTGGAATCAAGAATTTCGCGTGCGTGTACACTTACTATTTGACTCATAACCTTAATTCATATATTTAATTAAACAAAAGTGCAAGATACAAAAAAGGGATAAAGAATTATAATTTCCCTATCCCTTATTATTCATTCCAGCATTGAACTACTCTTTATTATCATCCTCTTTATCAGTGTCTTCAGCCTGTCCTTCAGGTTCGGATTGCATATCCTCACCATCGGTTGAAGCTTTGGCATCTATTTCTTCTTCTTTTTCCGGAGCTTTTTCTTCAGCTACTTTATCATCTTTAGCTTCAGCCTTCTCTTCCTTTTCCAGAGTTTCTTTTTCTACCTCGGTAGCTTTTTCAACCTCAGCCTTAGCCTCGGCGGAGGATGAAGCCTCTGTTACTTCTGCTTCAGCCTTCTTCTTACCAGAGCCTCTTCTTCTCCTGGCTGATTTGGCCTTTCTTGCTGTATCTTCGAGCATATTCTCATTATAATCAACCAGCTCGATAATACACATTTCTGCATTATCACCCAGGCGGTTACCTGTTTTTAGTATCCTTGTATATCCACCGGGGCGTTCCATGATTTTCGGCGACACTTCTCTGAAGAGCTCCGAAACAGCATATTTATTTTTAAGGTAACTGAACACAACACGTCTTGAATGTGTTGTATCATCCTTTGACTTTGTTATAAGAGGCTCAATATATGAACGCAAAGCTTTTGCTTTTGCTGTTGTAGTCGTTATTCTTTTATGCAGGATGAGCGATGATGCCATATTTGACAGCATTGCTTTCCTGTGAGCACTTGTTCTTCCTAGATGGTTAAAACCTTTTCTATGTCGCATTTATCTTTCTCCTAAGCGGTTTACAATTATTCCTTTTCCAGCTTGTACCTGGTAACATCCATTCCGAATGAAAGATTCATTGATTCAAGGAGCTCATCGAGCTCTGTTAGTGATTTCTTTCCGAAATTCCTGAACTTAAGCAGATCGTTCTTATTAAATTTAACCAGGTCACCCAGTGTATCAACTTCAGCAGCTTTAAGACAGTTCAATGCTCTTACAGACAGATCCAGGTCGATCAGTTTTGTTTTGAGCAGTTGCCTCATATGCAGCACTTCCTCATCAAATTCCTCATGTGCCAGCTTATCTTCTGAATCGATAGTAATTTTATCATCAGAGAAAAGCATAAAGTGGTATATAAGTATTTTAGCTGCTTCTTTAAGAGCATCTTTCGGATGTATTGAACCATCTGTATCTATTTCAAGCACAAGTTTTTCATAGTCAGTTTTCTGTTCAACCCTGTAATTTTCGACCGCGTACTTTACATTTTTTATTGGTGTAAAGATTGAATCTACAGCTATAAGACCAAACTCGGAATCGACCGGTTGATTTTCCTCAGCCGGTATATAACCCCTACCCTTTGTTATAGTTATTTCCATCTGCAGTTTTACATCAGACTCCATAGAGCATATACGGTGATCGGGATTTAATACTTCAAAGCTGCTGAGATAATTATTCATGTCACCTGCCTTGAATTCATTCTGACCATTGATAGTAACAACTATTTTCTCGCTGTCTATCCCTTCTGTCATTTGTTTAAACCTCACCTGTTTAATGTTCAGGACAATATCGGTTATATCTTCAGTAACCCCAGGTATTGTTGAGAATTCATGGTCAACACCCTCGATTTTGACTGTTGCAATAGCAAAGCCTTCGAGTGATGAAAGCAGTATTCTCCTCAGGGCGTTACCAACAGTAATCCCATATCCCGGTTCAAGGGGGCGGAATTCAAATTTACCATAATAGTTGTCCGCATCAACCATTATAACTTTATCGGGCTTCTGGAATGCTAAAATAGCCATATATATATTCTTAAATTTTATTACTTCGAGTATAATTCAACTATAAGTTGTTCTTTTATATCTTCAGGTATATCTTCACGTTCAGGAGTGTTCATGAACTTACCCACCATCTGGGAGTCATCCCACTCGAGCCATGAGTAGCTGAGATGTCTTTTGCCGGCGAGTGAATCCATTATTGCCTCGAGCGACTTTGATTTTTCTCTTACACCAATTATATCTCCGGCTTTAACAAGTGATGATGGTATATTAACCACCTCGCCATTAACTGTTATATGTCGATGCGATACCATTTGTCTGGCTGCTGCTCTAGTAGGTGCAATACCAAGGCGATAAACAACGTTATCGAGTCTTGATTCGAGTAACTGGAGCAATACTTCACCTGTTATACCCTTGCTCCGTGATGCACGCTCGAACAGGTTTCTGAACTGCTTCTCAAGCACTCCGTAAGTATATTTGGCTTTTTGTTTTTCCCTCAACTGGATGCCATATTCGGAAGTTTTCTTTCTCCTTTTCATATTACCGTGCTGTCCGGGGGGATAATTTTTCCTTTCCAGATGTTTATCAGTACCGAATATGGGATCCCCAAATTTCCTAGCTATTTTTGATTTTGGTCCTCTGTATCTTGCCATTGAAAAAATAGTTTTTATTCTGCTTATTATTCTTTTTGCTTATACTCTTCTCCTGTTCGGCGGGCGGCAACCGTTATGCGGCATTGGTGTAACGTCGACTATTTCTGTTACTTCAATACCACTGTTATGGATTGACCGTATTGCTGATTCCCTTCCTGAGCCGGGACCTTTAACGAATACTTTAACCTTACGGAGACCGAGGTCATAAGCAACCCTGGCACAATCTTCAGCTGCCATCTGTGCGGCATACGGGGTATTCTTTTTTGATCCTCTAAACCCCATCTTGCCTGCTGAAGCCCAAGTTATAACCTGACCTGAATTATTGGTCAGAGAAATAATTATGTTATTAAATGAAGAGTGAATATGAGCCTGTCCAACGGGTTCAATCTTCACTACTCTTCTTCTGGATGCTCCGGATTTCTTTGCCATAATCTGATTATTTAATAGCTTTCTTCTTATTAGCTACAGTTTTCTTCCTTCCCTTGCGTGTACGGGCATTATTTTTAGTACTCTGACCTCTTACCGGCATACCAGTTCTGTGCCTTATACCACGATAACAGCCTATATCCATTAATCGCTTAATACCAAGTTGCACATCAGACCTGAGTTCACCCTCAAGCTTGTATTCATCATTAAGGATCCGGCGGATCTTTGTTAATTCATCGTCATTCCAATCCTTAACCTTCTTATCCCAGTCAACCTTGGCTTTAGTCAGCACTTTACGTGCATTACTACGCCCGATGCCGTAAATATATGTAAGGGCTATTTCTCCCCTTTTGTTTTTTGGTAAGTCTACACCAACTATTCGTGCCATATACCTTTTATTAAAATGTGTGCAAAGTTAAATAAATTATCCCTGTCTCTGTTTAAACTTGGGATTTTTCTTATTTATCACGTACAAGCGTCCTTTTCTCCTGACAATTTTACAGTCAGCACTACGTTTTTTTACAGATGCTCTTACTTTCATTACTACAATGTTTATTTGTATCTGAATGTTATTCTTCCCTTTGTTAAATCATATGGCGACATTTCAACCTTTACCTTGTCACCTGGTAATATTTTTATATAGTTCATTCTCATTTTTCCTGAGATATGAGCTGTAATAACGTGACCATTTTCAAGCTCGACCCTGAACATAGCGTTGGAGAGAGCTTCAATTATTGTTCCATCCTGTTCTATAGAAGGTTGCTTTGCCATATTATTTAATTTTATTCAATTCTTCGTCAATAAATTTAAATGTCGTTAATATATCAGCCTCATTTTTACCTACTGCAACAGCATATTCAAAATGTGCTGAGGGTTTACCATCGGCTGTTCTTACAGTCCATCCATCCTTCATTTGCCTTATACTTCTGCCTCCCATATTTATCATTGGTTCTATACAGATAACCAGTCCTTTTTTCAGTTTAGGTCCCCTGCCCCTCTTCCCATAATTCGGGACTTCAGGCGACTCATGCAGGTTTTTACCCAGCCCGTGACCAACCAGTTCACGCACTACTGAGTATCCACCACTCTCGGCTTTATTCTGTACAGCCCATGATATATCCCCTACCCTGTTACCTGCAACAGCCTGCTTTACTCCTTCTTCAAGTGATTCCCTGGTATATTCCAGCAACCGTCTTTTTTCATTATTTATCTCACCTACAGGGAAGGTAAAAGCACTATCGCCGTAAAATCCCTCAATTATTACTCCGCAGTCAACAGATATAATATCACCTTCCTGCAGGGTATAATCTGAAGGGATGCCATGGACAACTTCATCATTTACAGAGGTGCATAGGGTGTTGGGGAAATTATTATATCCCTTAAACCCCGGAACAGCCTTATGATCGCGAATAAACTCTTCGGCAATCCTGTCAAGCTCAAGGGTAATTATCCCCGGCCTGATGATTTTTGCCATTTCGGCCAGTGTTTTTGATACCAGCTGGTTACTCGATCTGAGCAATTCAATCTGCTCCGCTGTTTTAAGATGTAACATCAAAGAACGTTTTTACATTGCTGAGACAGCACCGGCCCTGCCTTTTATCCTGCCCGATTTCATCAAGCCGTCGTAATGGCGCATCAACAGGTGACTCTCTATCTGCTGAAGGGTGTCCAGCACAACACCCACCAGGATCAGTAATGATGTCCCTCCATAAAACTGTGCAAAAGGCGAACTAACACCAAATTTCACGGCAATAGAGGGTAATATAGCAATAATAGCCAGGAAGATAGATCCCGGAAGCGTTATTCTTGACATTACCTGGTCAAGGAACTCAACAGTCTTCCTTCCGGGCTTCACCCCGGGGATAAATCCACCGTTCTTTTTCATATCCTCTGCCATCTGCACAGGATTTATAGTAACTGCCGTATAAAAATAGGTAAAAGCAATAATCAGTAAAGCAGTAACAATATTATACCAGAACCCATACATATTTGAAAAAGCAGCAACAAAACCAGACATTTGATCAGCGCTGGCATATCCTGCTACTATTATAGGCAACATCATTATTGCCTGTGCAAAAATAATGGGCATAACACCTGCGGCATTTACTTTCAGAGGGATATATTGCCTGACACCTCCGTATTGTTTATTACCAACTATTCGTCTGGCATACTGTACCGGTATTCTTCGTGTACCCTGTACGAGCAGTATAGTACCCAGAACAACAGCAAACAGTAATACCAAGCAGCAGTCCTACCAGCCCGCCCGAGCCGTCGAGGCGTACTCCCAGTTCAAATACAAAGGCCTGTGGTAGCCGGGCAATTATACCTATCATAATGATAAGTGATATACCGTTTCCTATTCCCTTGTCGGTTATCTTTTCACCCAGCCACATTATAAACATTGTACCTGCCGTAAGTATAATTACAGATGATACTTTAAACAGGGCTCCGCTCAGTATAAAAGCACTAGGCGGGAGCTGTGCAATCACGTTTGCCAGGTAAGTGGGTGCCTGGAGAAGGAGAATAGCAACAGTAAGGTACCTTGTATACTGGTTCATTTTTCTTCTTCCACTTTCACCTTCACGCTGCAGTTTCTGGAAATAGGGGAATACTATTCCCAGCAGCTGTATTACAATTGAGGCTGAAATATAGGGCATTATACCAAGAGCAAATACGGAAGCCTGAGAGAAAGCACCTCCCGAGAACATATCAAGCAGACCCATGATACCTGATGCTGTCTGGTTTCTCAAAGCACCAAGCTGTGCCGGATCAATACCCGGCAGGGTAACATATTTACCGAACCTGTACAGCAGAATTATTCCGAGGGTATATATGATCCTGGCCCGGAGGTCTTCTATCTTGAATATGTTTCGTATTGTCTGAAATAATCTCATCCTAATCTATTTTTACTACTTTTCCCTGTTTTGCTTCGATGGCTGCTGCTGCTGCTTTTGAGAAAGCATGGGCATGTACTTCAAGTTTTTTCTCAAGCGATCCTTTAGCCAGGATCTTCACCCTTGCTTTCTTGGAAACTAGACCTGCCTCAACCAGTGTTGCCAGTTTTATAGTATTAAGTTTTTTCCTTTCAGCCAGTTCCTGAAGAGTACTTATATTTATTCCTTTATACTCAATACGGTTCAGGTTTGTAAAACCGTACTTTGGAACCCTTCTTTGCAGGGGCATCTGACCACCTTCAAACCCAACTTTCTTTGAGTATCCTGATCTTGATTTCTGCCCTTTGTGGCCCTTGGTGGCTGTTCCTCCTCTTCCTGTACCCTGTCCACGTCCCAGGCGCCTGTCTTTTTTGACAAGTCCTTCAGCCGGTTTTAAATTACTTAAGTCCATTTCAATCAGATATTTTAAGATTCTTTAAATTTCCTCAACTTTCACCAGGTGTTTAACAGCATTTACCATACCCAGTATTTGTGGTGTGGCTTCATGTTCAATACTCTGGTGCATTTTTTTCAGTCCCAGTGCTGCCAGTGTTCTTTTCTGGCGTTCAGGCCTGCCAATCTTAGATTTTATTTGTGTTACCCGTATCTTTGACATAACGATATCTTTCTATCCGTTAAATACTTTATCCAGTGATGTTGATCTGTGGTTTGCAACCGTATAAGCATCCCTGAGTTCCATCAATGCTTCAAAGGTAGCTTTTACCAGGTTGTGGGGGTTTGATGAGCCCTTTGATTTGGCGAGCACATTTTTCACTCCCACACTTTCAAGCACAGCACGCATAGCACCACCTGCCTTAACACCGGTACCTTCGGAAGCGGGCTTAAGGAAGACGGATGCCCCTCCATACTTGGCATACTGAACATGCGGTATGGTGCCGTTAATTACCGGCACCCTTATTAGGTTTTTCTTTGCATCTTCAACTCCCTTTGCGATAGCCGTGGTCACTTCATTGGCTTTGCCCAGTCCGTGCCCGGCAACACCATCTTCATTACCAACCACAACAATAGCAGAAAAGCTAAAGGTACGACCTCCCTTGGTTACCTTGGTAACCCTCTGGATACTCACGAGCCTATCTTTTAACTCGAGATCAATGGTTTTAACTCTTTTAATTTCTTTATTCATATACATTTAGAATTTTAAGCCACCTTCACGGGCTGCTTCAGCCAATGATTTTACCCTGCCATGATACTTATAACCACCCCTGTCGAATACTATACTTACGATACCAGCTTCCTTACACTTACTTGCCAGCAATTTACCAACCATTGCTGCCTGTTCCGTCTTGTTTCCTTTATCAGCAGAGACAATATCTTTTTCCCTTGATGAAGCTGACAGCAGTGTTTTCCCGTTTTCATCATCAATCACCTGGGCATAAATCTGCTTATTACTTCTGAAAACTGCTACCCTTGGCCTTTCTGAAGTACCATGCACATTTTTGCGTATCCTCAGTTTTATCCTCTTTCTTCTTTCTGTTTTAGATAAGCTCATCACTCAATTTTTAAATATTATACACTTGCAGATTTACCGGCTTTTCTTCTGATATGTTCTCCGACGAACTTGATCCCTTTGCCTTTATATGGCTCAGGCGGACGGAGTGATCTTATCTTTGCAGCAACATGTCCTATCAGCTGTTTATCGACACTGGTAAGAGTAATAACGGGGTTACTCCTTCTTTCGGTTTTTGCTTCAACCTTTATTTCAGCGGGTAACTCAATCACTATATCATGTGACAGGCCGACGCTGAGCTCCAGTCTCTGCCCTTTAGCCTCAGCACGGTATCCTACACCAACCAGTTCAAGTTGTTTTGTATATCCTTCAGACACACCCACCACTGCATTGTTTATGAGTGCCCTGTACAAACCATGCAATGATTTATGCTTTTTTGATTCAGAAGGCCGTTTTACATTCACTGTATTGTCTTCTACTTCCACCTTTATCTCTTTATCAACGTTAACTGACAGTTCACCCAGTGGTCCTTTAAGGTTCACTGTATTATCATCAGTAACATCTACTGTTACTCCTGATGGAAGACTTACCGGTAGATTTCCTATTCGTGACATTTTAAAATAATCCTCTTTTTAGTAAACATAACACAATACCTCACCACCAACTTTCAGTTTCCTTGCTTCCTTATCGGTCATAACACCCTGTGATGTTGACAGGATAGCTACACCCAGCCCGTTAAGGACACGTGGTAATTCATTCACACTTGCATATTTCCTCAGTCCGGGGCGACTTATTCGCTTCAGCGATTTAATAGCTGAAATCTTACTCTGAGGATGGTATTTAAGGGCGATTTTGATAATGCCCTGAGAACCATCATCTACATATTTATAACTAAGGATATATCCCTTGTCATATAATATTTTTGTAATATCCTTCTTCAGATTTGATGCAGGAATTTCCACCACTTTATGTTTGGCGGTAATAGCATTCCTTATTCTTGTAAGAAAATCTGCAATTGGATCAGTCATTCTTTCTCGTTTTAAATATTAATTATTACCAGCTGGCTTTTTTAACGCCAGGTATAAGCCCTTCCGAAGCCATTTCCCTGAAGGTAATACGGCTAATTCCGAACTGTCTCATATATCCTCTCGGACGCCCTGTAATCCTGCAACGGTTATGCAATCGTATAGGGTTTGAATTGCGTGGCAGACGGCTAAGTCCCACATAATCGCCTTCAGCTTTAAGCCTTGCTCTTTTGGCTTCGTACTTTTTAACAAGCTTGGCTCGTTTTACCTCGCGGGCTTTCATTGATTCTTTAGCCATAATTTATCAGTTTTTGTTTGTTTTAAATGGTAACCCATAATGACGCAGTAATGCAAATCCTTCTTCATCGGTATTGGCTGAAGTAACAAATGTGATCTGCAATCCCATTATTTTTACCACCTTATCAATATCTATTTCCGGGAAGATAATCTGTTCGGTTATTCCCAAGGTATAATTTCCGTGTCCGTCGAGCTTGCTGCTTATCCCTTTAAAGTCGCGTATACGAGGTAATGCAACCCTTATAAGCCTTTCAAGGAATTCGTACATTTTTTCTCTCCTTAGTGTTGTCATTATACCAATAGGCATATTCCTTCTCAGTTTGAAGTTTGATATATCCTTTGATGAAAGAGTCTGAACAGCCTTTTGTCCTGAGATGGTAGTTATTTCCTCTGTACCAACCTCAATAAGTCTTTTATCGGCGATAGCCTGACCTACACCCTGGTTTATAACTATTTTCTCAAGACGTGGAACCTGCATAATGGTTTTATAACCAAATTCTTTCATAAGTGCAGGAACAATCTCTTCCCTGTATTTCTTTTGTAAAGTAGGCGTATACATTATTTGATCTCCTCTCCTGATTTTTTAGAATACCGGACAAGTTTATCTTTCTTATTTAATTTCCTGCCCGCGCGTGCACCATCACCTGAAGCAGGATCAACTAACATCAGATTTGAAATATGTATAGTAGCTTCTTTCCTTACTATACCACCCTGGGGATTCTGGGCATTTGGTTTGGAATGCTTTGAAACCAT
>Ga0307379_10014764_pt1 | contig 10045 bp, 1 predicted proteins | sample UN2MG_FD_202237 | JGI IMG/M metagenome (GOLD analysis project Ga0307379, IMG submission 202237) | Soil microbial communities from Risofladan, Vaasa, Finland - UN-2 | ecosystem: Environmental > Terrestrial > Soil > Coastal area > Acid sulfate soil | place: Finland: Risofladan, Vaasa | collected... | reverse complement strand
GCTGCTTGAGGCATTGAATAAGCTCGGTGCAAAATGCGTAAGTATCAACGACAACGGTAAAGCGCCCATTGAGATAACAGGTAAACTGCGGGGCGGCAAAACCAGCATTAGAGCTACAACCAGCCAATACCTGTCGAGCCTGCTTTTGTGCACACCGCTGGCCCAGCAGGACAGTGTCATAGATGTTACACTGCTGAACGAGCCGGGTTACGTGCAAATGACGCTGGACTGGCTGGACAGAGAGGGTATCAAGTACGAGAACCAGCAGATGCGGAAATTCAAAATCAAGGGCAATCAAAGATTCAAGAGGTTCGATTATACGATACCCGCCGACTTCAGCAGCGCGACGTTTTTCCTTTGTGCAGGGGCCCTTGCAGCAGAAGAAATAAATATCGCAGGGCTGGATTTTGCCGACAGTCAGCCGGATAAGGCGGTGGTGGATTACCTGCAGCAAATGGGCGCAGATATAAATATCATCGGTAACCGGCTAAGGATTAAACGCAGCACGCTCAGGGGCGCCGAACTTGATATGAACGGCACTCCCGATGCACTGCCGGCGATGGCGGTGACAGCGGCATTTGCCCAGGGACAAACACGGCTGGTAAACGTGCCGCACGCCAGGGGCAAAGAAACCGACAGAATAAGGGCCATGGCAACAGAATTAGGCAGGCTGGGAGTAAAGGTTGCGGAATTGCCGGATGGGCTTATAATAGAAGGCGGCGGCGTCAAAGCGGCAGATGTGCACGGCTGGGGCGACCATCGAATCGTTATGGCTTTGTCACTTGCGGGACTTGTTACCGAAGGCACCCTCGTTGTCGATACGGCTGAAGCGATGAACGTTACATTCCCCGGCTATGCGGAGCTTATGAGAAGTATCGGCGCACAAATGGAAATCGAAACTTAACAAGCAGCGGCAGCACCGATACGAAACAATAAAATTTACAGGTTTTAGGAGATTCAAAAAGATGTTAGGCTGTCATATAGGGCGCTTATTTCAGGTAACCGTAGCCGGGGGTTCTTACCAGGAGGGTCTGACGGCGGTAATCCAGGGACATCCGCCGGGTATGCCGCTGACAGAGCAGGAAATCTACGGCGATTTGCTGCTTCGAAAGCCCGGTGCAGACGAGCTGAGCAGCCCTCGCAAAGAGCCGGATTTGCCGATTATATACTCAGGCGTCAACGCCGCTGATACCATCGAAGGGGCCGGCAACAGGAACCACACCAACGGCACGCCTCTGACCATTCTTATACCCAACCTGGACCGACACTTTATCCACATAAAACAATACCAGGACACAAACCGCACGCCAAGACCCGGGCACGCCTCGTACGCATCCTTTGTCAAGTACGGGCCGGACGACGATGCTATAGGAGCGGGACTTTTCAGCGGCAGATATACCTCAACCATCGTGGCAGCAGGATACGTGGCCAAAAAAATCCTTAAAGCACACGGTATCGAGGTCTTTTCCTACGTGAAAGAGCTTGCAGGGATACGATGCCCTGATGTGAAACACGACAAGGCACTGGATTATACAAACAACTACAAGAGGATGCGGCGTGATCTCGATGCGTTCTACCAGGAAATTTACGTCAGGAAGCTGATAACCGGGGAAATGAGATTCCTGGAGAAAATGAAGGTACTGGCTGAAATTGAGCAGCAAATCGATGCGATTCGCGGCAAGACGCCGAAGAGCACAAGTGAACAAATCAAAGACAAATACGGCGTTCACGCGGTACTGAATTGTCCGGATATTGACGCAGCCGAGGCTATGGTAAAGGCATCGCTGAAAATCAGCAGCACCGGCGATTCGTGCGGCGGCGTTGTGGAGGTTGTTGTAACAGGTGTGCCGACAGGTCTTGGCGAACCGGTGTTCCACAAGCTCGACGGTGAACTTGGCAGGATGATGGGCATCGGCGCGGTAAAAGCGGTAGAGGTGGGGGCCGGCTTTGCGGTAAAGGATATGACCGGCTCGCAAAACAACGACCAGATGCGCAGCGAAAACGGCAAAGTGGTGTTCGAGTCAAATAACGCAGGCGGTATAACAGGCGGGCTGAGCACCGGAGAAGCGATAATAGTCAGACTTACGGTCAAACCCACGCCGACAATCGACAAGCCCCAGCGGACCATCGATAAGTACACGCTGGAGAACAAGCAGCTTGCAGCCATAACACGCAGAGACCCGACAATCGCAGCACGCTTATGGCCCGTTGCCGAGAACTATACGGCAATGGTGATACTTGACCATTTGATAGCGCACTGGGGCTATCAGCAACTCAAGGGTAAATAATAAAGAAGGCCCCGGTCGATAAGCCGGGGCCCAAGTCTTTCCATCATCCCGGCCGCCGGGGGGTTGCGGCCGGAACAACAGCAATTTTCAGCGTCAGAACAGTCCCCCGCCGCCTACAAGTATTACCGGCGTGCTGGCAGAGTTACCGTAAATATCATACACAACCACCCGCCACTGAAGTTCGGGTGAGTACTGTCCGCCATATTTATTGACATCAACGTCGTACTGTATGATGCCTGCGACAGGCTGCAGCTGGCCGCTGCTGAATGCGCCGTTGGTAATGCAAATGGCACGGTAGTACGCAACGCCGCTGGCATCGGTTGCAGTTGCGGTTGCAACAATCCTGTGGTACCAGTCAAGGCCAATCTGATAGTCTTGCGTTACCGGCGGTGCGCTGGGGTACAGAATGAAAGTCGGTGCCGGTGCCGGGGCCAGCAGGTCAACAGTAACGGCAATCGAGTCGGCGGTGGTGTTGTAATTGAATGACATGTCTCTTGCTCGCACAACAAAGGTGTACATGTCATTGCCGGCAACGGTAACCTGGTAGGTTGTGCTGGTCTGCCAGGCACTGCTGTACTGCGGGTGCGAAGTACACTCGAAGTAATACTGCACACCGCTGGGGTCGGATACCGGGTTAACAATCATCCTTACGGACGTGACAGATACGGCGTAGGGCTGGGTAGCCCAGGTCGGCGGCGACGGAATCGGGGCAGCAGTATCGGCTACGGTTGTGGCACAGAGGGTCTGGGACCAGGCGGTTGTATTTGCGCTTTCATCGCGTGCTTGGACCCTGTAACAATAGGTGGTGCCAGCCGTCAGGCCGGTATCGATATAATTGGGGTCAGGGCTCCAGTTTCTGCTGTGGCCGCCTCCGGAGACACACTCGAACTGGTATTCGACATACCTGTTGGGGTCGTCGTTGTCAACGGCGGTGGTTGCCAGCATCCGCACAGCAGATATGGACAGTGCAACAGGAGCAACTTCCCAGGTCATTGGGTCAGGCACGGGCGAATTTATGTCGATGAACTCACCGCTTGTTATGGCGTACGCCACGACAGACCAGTCGTTTTCATTACCCATGTGGTCTCCGGCCTTGGTTATGTCACGGGCCTTGACTCTATAGCCGTATTCGGCGTTGGAGGTATAGACAGTGTCGCGATAGATTGTGCTGTCCTGCCAGCCGCTGTCGTTACCGGGACCCTCGAAACATTCGAAGTAATACTGGACATCGAAGCCCCAAGTGTCAACGGCGGTTACGGCGGTCATAGTGATAATATACGGTGCTTCGATAGTCATTGCATAAGGTGTCTGGAGCCATTCGCTTGGGTTGGGCATCGGCATACTTCTTTCAAGCCAGCAGCGGGCAAAGTAGATATAATCCTCAAAGTCAACAACAGTATCAAAGTTAAGATCACCGCCAGCACACCACATATTTCCCCGACCACAACCATCTTTGAGCCAAACTAATGCAAAACCCTTTAAATCCCAGAGGTTGATGACACCGTCTGCATACATCAGATTACAGAAACTACAGGGGAACTCTTCCAAACCAAGCGAGTAATGGTAACCCATGTCCACGATATCATTATCAGTAACATGGTCGGTGCGGGTGGTGTACCTGTCCATACCAAGATTATATGCAGAATCACTTCCGGCATCCACACAGGGGCTTTCGATAATCTGGCAGGGGTCGCCGGTGGCTGTCTGGCTCAGGTAGTAATCGCCCTGCCGGCCGGTAACGAAGTTGGGGTCTTCACTGAAATTGCCGCTGCCCCAGTTCAGAGTGCAGCCGGAGTCAACATAGACGCGGAACCTTGCGTCCTTTATGTCGGAATAGGACACGTTCAGGACCGAAGGTCTGGGGTCAAATTCAAAGCCGGTACCTATACCAAGCTGCGGGCCATTCTGCGCGGTGTTGTCCCAGAAGATACTGTCGATAATAGAGGTGTTACTGTCATAGCAGCAGAACAGGCCGCCGCCGTAAGCGGATTCGAACGTTGCAGAGCCGGTAGCGCTATTGTTGACTACGGTGCAGTTTGCGATATTAAGCACACAGCTCCAGTCGGCGGAAATTGCGCCGCCGTCCCTGCCGGCCTGGTTATCGGTCAGCAGACAGTTAATCATAGTATTGTCCTGGCCTGAGTTGAAATACACGGCGCCGCCCGAGGCAACAGCGATGTTTGAGCTGATTGTCGAGTCGATAATGCGCGTGTCGGAAGAGGCGCAGTAGATTCCGCCGCCCTGTCCGAGCACTTCGAGGTTGTTAAAATCATTTGGCGCGTTAATTGCCGCAACAGAGGCATAGTTTCCGGCGATGTTGGAATCGACAACTGTCAGGTCGGTATCGGTGGAGAACAGTCCGCCTCCATGATAGGCGCGGTTATCGACAAAATTACAGTCACTTATGTCTGTGAGGGCGTTTGCAGAATAAACGGCACCGCCAAGAGTAGCCCGGTTGCCGTTGAAGGAACAATTATTGAAGGTTACAGACGCATCGTCCTCAAGGGCAACGGCACCGCCGAGGCTGACATAGGGGTCGTCATTGTCGGCTGGGTCGTTTATGTCTGCTATGTTGTTATTAAATACACAGTCCGTGAATGTTGTCGAACTTCTGGAATCACAATAGACCGCACCGCCGAAGTTGTCGATTATCCAGTGTATGGCCGGTTTGCCTCTTCCCTCGTCACCGTAATCCTGTCCACAAATGCCACATGTGCCGCTATAGCTACGATTATTGATGAAAGTACAGTTTTTGAATATAGGGTCACAATCAAGGCCGACATATACGGCACCTCCGTGGCCGCTGTAGCGGGTGTAGAATCCGTATGGGCCGAAAGGCCAGGGTACCCCGTACCAGTAACTGTCCTGACCATAATACCAGCCGCCGCCTCTTCCACCATAGCCGGGGTCTGTAGTGGCATCGCCAGCAAAGCCGTTGCCGCCGTCACCGCCGTTGCCGCCGATTGCGATACAGTTTATGAAGGTGCAATTTATAACAGTCGGATTGCTGGTTCCCAAACAGGCTAATCCGCCACCATATCCGCGGCCCGGCCAGCCGCCGTGACCGCCATCGGGGTCGGTTGCGCTGCCATTGGCGCCATTACCACCATCGCCGCCCTCGGCTGAGCAATCCTCCAACCTACAGTTCATTATTGTAGGCGAAGCATTTTCGCAGCGTATTCCGCTGCCCGCCCAATCGTTTCCGTTTTCACCGTCGCGTCTTTCGTCTTCTGCGTCCTCACCATCGGTACCAAATATGTGGAACCCCCGGATGGTAATACCATTCAGGACAGCTTCCGGACCAACGTTTTTGAATGTGAAAGCGCTGCTAACCCAGCCAACTGCATCTGGGACCAACTCCATTTCAATAATTGTATTGGCTACGACACTGGGGTCGTCCGGAGCAGTGCCTGTTATAGTAACAGGGGTATTTTCTATGACAAAGCCCATAGTAGTGGCCCAGACACCTGTTCCGAGCATGATAACGTCGCCTTCTCTTGCGACGTCGAAGGCCTGCTGGATTGACGAATAATCGCCGGGGACATTCAGGGTCGCCGGCAGCTCGAAACGAACAGTAACGGTCCTGTCGGTATTCATGGTAACGGTATTCGTTAAAGCGATGGAAGCATCGTCGTCGGTACCGCTCCAGGAGCCTAACCTGTAACCCTTGTTCGGGGTGGCCACAAGGTCCACGACCGTGTTACGGGGATAGGTCGGGCCGGCTGGTGTGGCTTCGACAGTTCCTTTGCCGATTACTATTATGGTAAGGTCGGCAATATTCTTTTCAAAGGTGACAACAACATTCCTGGCGGAATTCATTGTTACCGTGTTGAAACGGCCTGTAATGGAATCATCATCGGTGCCCACCCATACGACTTCGTATCCATCGGGAGCCTTAACAACCTCCAGAGTAACCCGTCTGAACCAGTCCTCATATCCGGACGGCGGGTTAGGCTGGATGATATCGGGCATGTGGCCGTCTTTTGCCACTGCTGTTACGGTAAGATAATACTCAGGTACAATGAACTGCTTATAATGGTAGCCCATATCGACAATGTCTTCATCGGGGACGCTGTCTGTTCTTGTAGTAAAGATGTCCAGGCCCCACACCGCTGCCGGGTCACTGCCGGTATCGACGCAGGGGCTGTCGGCAGGCTGGCCGGCAGCAACCTGCTCGAGCAGATAGCCTGCAATAAAGTTGGGGTCTTCGCTGATATTGCTGTAATTATCGAAGTTGGGGTCCCAGATAAAGGAAATCGGGTCATAATCCCAGCCGTGAAACGCACAGCTTTGTTCGACATAGATAGGCGAGCCGGGTAAATTCCTGATAGCCGCAGCCAAATCAATCCTGGGCTTTGTAATAAGGACCTTCGTATCGGTAATGGGTACGCCGGTTTCGGTCAGGAGGTATTTTACCTGGGCGGGTGTCATGTACTGCCCGGTTCTCACAAAGGCAGCCGACTGCAGTGCAGCTACGGCACCGGCGGCATAAGGACAGGCAGCGCTTGTGCCGTTGAAATACGGGTCATAATCGCCCGGGTCGTATCCGGCGGCGCCAATAATATCGGTGGTATATGCCAAATCGGACGGTGCAAGAATATCGAGAATGTCAGTGGTATCGGAATAATTCATAACCGTGTCATTGACATCGTGGACGGCGCCGACGGAAATAACATTGGACATTGCTGCAGGCCAGCAGATACCATAATTCCAGTACTCATTTCCGGATGCAGCCAGGACAGTGATGCCAAGGTCAACGGCTAATTGTACCGCCCGCGTGGCTGCAGGTGAGAATTCATCGGCCTGCTTTGCATCATCAAATGGCGGCCATGTGAAAACCCAGCTGTTGCTTATGACCTTAATCGGGTTTTGCGGGCTGTCGTTGCGGTGAGTTATGCACCAGTCCCAGGCATGCTGACCGGCATCGGTGGGCATATTGCCAGAAGAATCAAAGATTTTAAGTGCGTAGATTTTAGCGGCGGGCGCTACGCCGCCGATGTAATCGCCGACGGCACCGATATTTCCGGCGGCTATACCTGCACAGCATGTTCCATGTGCGTCATCAGGGTCTGTACCCACATCGGGCGTGGGGATGGTGTCGTAGTTGCCGAAATCATAACCACCAATAACCTTGGTGTTAGGAAAGACGCCGCCGCCGAGCATAGGATGGCGGCAGTCCACACCGGTATCGACTATGGCAATGGCCATGCCCTGTCCGGCGTATTTTGAGCGATAGACATCGGCGTTGATTAAAGGTATGCCCTGTGCCAGGGCTGGTTGTACGTATCTGACAGGCTCGATATATTGTACGAGTGAATTGGCCAGGAGCTTACTTAGACCCGCCTGGGTGACTTCGCCGGAGAAAACAGCGATGTTTTCGAGACGATGTCGTAAAGTAAACTCGCCGGGCGTAAACGAAGCAAGGACAGAGTCCTGGCGGGTATCAATCTCGGCCCTTAGCGTGTAAACCGAACCGGGCGAATCCCAGTTTGTAGTCTGGCGCAGCTGCTCAGGCTCGAAGAGACTAATAATAAGCTTAACAGTGTTCTGGCTGGCACTGAACTGGCCGTAAACGTTGTCGGGGTCGGTGATAACCGCAGTTGTACCGGTTCCGCCGGAAGGCAAAGGCTCGACATCAAAGGTATCAAAATCAAAGGGATTGTTCGGGTCGTAATACGGGCCTATGTCACTGTAGCTTACATAAACGGCAGAGGGCGCCAGGTCGTGCTCGAAGCCGGTTCCAACGGCAACCTGCATACCATTTGCTGCCCTGTTTCCCCAGATAATGCTGTTGATAATCTTGGTGGTGGTTTCATACGAGGTGGACAGTCCGCCGCCGTATCCGCTTGGGAAACCGGCAGAGGTAACGAGATTGTCGACTATGGTACAGTTTTCTATCCGCAGCTGGGCAAATATGTTGGTGGAAACACCTGCACCGTCACGGTCGGCAACGTTGTCGGCAATCAGACAGTTGAAAAGCAAAGGCTCATATTCGCCGCCAAAGTAGGCGCCGCCGCCGGAATAACTGGCGTAGTTGGCCTGTATGTTGCAATCGTAGATTTCGGCGGTAGTAGCCCACAAATGCAGGCCCCCGCCGTCGCCGGCAACAACAATATTCGGGTCGTTAGGCTCAATGGGCTCATCGACGACAGCCCTGTTGGCGATGATGTTGCAGTCGGCTATAATAGCGGGTCCGTGCTCACCGAAGATTGCGCCGCCCTGATAAGCCGAATTGGACACAAAGTTACAGTCAAAAATCTGTGGGTTGGCATTGGCCCAGTGCAGTCCGCCGCCGACACAGGCCTGGTTGTCACTGACGTGACAATCGATGAATTCAACTAATGCGGTATCTTCTGCACAGACGCCGCCGCCGTGGCCGAGGTACGGGTCACGATGATGGTTATTGATATTTGCGGGCCTGGAAGCGGTATTTTCGGTTATGGTGCAGCCTTCGAATTTGACCGTAGAATCGGCGGCACAATAGACACCTCCGCCGAAGCTGGGCAGCTCATAAGGAATCAAGGGTTCCATAAACCTGTCATACCACTCAATACCACCCTGGCCGGTGACACCACCAAAAGCGCGATTGCCTCTTATTGTACAATCCACGAAGGTAACGTCACTGGCCTGGTCACAGAAAACACCGCCGCCATAACCAGTGTACCATCGAGCATCAGCTGCCAGGGCGTCAGCTGTCCAGACTTGCCAGAGGTCGCCGTTCGACCAGATCATAGCTAAACTTTGAGGATCTATATCCCATGCCCGCGCCCTGCTCCAATTACCTCCGTAGTTTCCGATGCCCTGAGGAATAGATTGACCCTCGCCGCCGACGCCGCCGTTGCCGCCGCGGGCTTCGTTACCTATTATTTGGCAGTTTTCAAAGGTGGAGGTACTTTCAGGGCCGCAGTATATGGCACCACCATATATCCATCCGCCCCAGCCGCCTCTTCCGGCGTTTTGAGCGGCAGTGGCTTCTGCACCCGGGCCGCCGTTTCCGCCTATACCGATGTTATCTCTTATTATACAGTTTTTGACAAGTGCTGTGGCCCCGTACCAGACAAAGATAGCGGGACCTTGTCCAGAGCCGCCGTTATAGCCATTAGGATGGTTGATTGGCGTTCTAGTGCCTGGGCGATTATGCGTGCCAAAGCGTCCGCCGCAGTTGCGGATAGTAAAACCATTCAGCACAGCATTAACACCGGGGAAAAACTGAACGCCGGTGTTAGTGAAGTTGTCGTCGTCATCGTCGTAGAAGTCTCCGTATCCGTCAATGATTGTTGTTGCTACGCAGCAGGGGTCGGCAGGATTCAGAGACCTGATAGTAACAGACTTGTCTATTTGCAGGATTACGGCCATATATCCGCCGTAATAAACGCCCGGATAAACGACAACGGTATCGCCGTCTTCGGCGTGATGGACGGCATCCTGAATATCCTCATAATAGCCGCTGGTGCCGCCGCCCACCTTGACTATCAGGGTTTTGGGCTGTTTGAAGGCGACAGTAACGTCCCTGTTGGTATTCATAAAGACGGTATTTGTTGTCGCTGTGGAGGCAAAGTTGTCGGTGCCTGTCCAGGACTGGACAATCCAGCCCGGGTCGGGGACAGCGGTAATTGTTACAACAGTACCTGCGCCGTATGTATAGGTATTGTTGCCCGGGTCGTAAGCCAGCCACATCGGCCAGGTCGGCTGAATTGTGCCGCTTCCTTTAGTGATAGCAACCGTTAACTCTACAGGCGGCAGCATGAAACTCCGGA
>Ga0307379_10014762_pt1 | contig 10045 bp, 10 predicted proteins | sample UN2MG_FD_202237 | JGI IMG/M metagenome (GOLD analysis project Ga0307379, IMG submission 202237) | Soil microbial communities from Risofladan, Vaasa, Finland - UN-2 | ecosystem: Environmental > Terrestrial > Soil > Coastal area > Acid sulfate soil | place: Finland: Risofladan, Vaasa | collected... | reverse complement strand
TACACTCAGGATTTACAACCCTTCGATTACACTCAGGATTTACAACCCTTCGATTACACTCAGGATTTACAACCCTTCGATTACACTCAGGATTTACAACCCTTCGATTACACTCAGGATTTACAACTTTTTTAACAATACTTCATTGTCTTGAATCAAGGCATCTTTTTTTGATCTAGACCATTTTTTAAGTTGCGCTTCTCTTTGCATGGCTTCTTTCCTGGTTAAATATTCCTCTGAGTAAACAGGTTTGAAACTGGAAAAGTGTCTGATATATTTTGCAGACTTGGAAGATTTGTTTCTGTGTTCCTTTAAGCGTTTATCCAAATTATTTGTTTGACCGATGTAAAGAGTGTTTGAGGAGGTACGGAGAATGTAAACAAAATAAGGCAAAAGATATAGTTCCCTCGACTTCGTTCCTCGATACGCTCGGAACTCCGCTCGAGACATTCGACATTATTAATAGGGCCGAAGGCCATGAGCGAATGAAATGAGTCGAATGGCTGCGAACTGTGGATTTATGGTGAGCTTGCCGAATCCACAGAGTTCGAACCTACTTTATCAACAACAATCTAATTATTAAAAATGGGTTTGAGCTAAATGTTTCTACTCACTTGAGTTTCTAACCCTCGAAATAACAGTAATTTTTTTAACCTTTCCTGTCAATTCTCAACCAGCTTATTTTATTGCCAATAACAATTAATAAAGGTTTTATGTGAAAACAATGTCTTGTGGTTCTAAATAGAAGAAATTTGCGTCTAATTTTGATATAATGCAATAAACCAAAATTTAATTACTTATCTTATTAAGTATGCTTTTTGTTTTTGGAAGAAAATTCACCCGGGGAATTTGGTGAGTTTCTTTGTTAGTAATCCACACACTGCCTTCCAATAAATAACTAAAGTTATCTGCTGCACAAAGTTGTGAATGCAGGCTGACATCCAAAGAAAAAATAATAGAAAGGGTTAACTATGAAAGCACTGATTATCGCTGCCGGAAATGGCACCAGATTACAACCCCATGCAAAAGGTAGACATAAATCCCTGTTGCCGCTTTTAGGACTAAAAATAATTGAGCGCATCATTTTAACTGCTAGAGAAACAGGGATCAGCGAATTTGTTATTGTGATAGGGTTTAAGGGTAAAAGTATCAGGGCTCTACTCGGAGATGGGGAAAAATACGGTGTTTCCATTTCCTATGTTGAAAATAAAAACTGGGAAAAAGCCAATGGAATTTCTGTTTTTAAAGCCAAGCGTTTTTTTAACGAGCGTTTCGTACTTTTGATGGCTGATCATATTTTTGCTTCAGACACCCTTCGGCGTATTCAACGCCTGCATTTTAAAGCCAATGAGTCTGTTCTAGCGGTCGATAAAAATCTAAGCTCGGTTAATGATATTAATGATACTACAAAAGTAGTTGTAAGAGATAATCGTGTCGTCTCTCTCAATAAAAATCTTTCTGACTATAACGGCTTTGATACCGGTATGTTTGTTTGTTTACCCTCTATTTTCAAAGCTCTAGAAAAATCTATCAGACAAAATAAAAATTCACTCAGTGACGGGATAAGAATCCTTGTTAAAGAAAGAAAGCTTAGAGCTTTTAACATTCGGGGAAATTTCTGGGCTGATTGTGATACTTATGAAGATCTTAAATTTGCCGAAAAAAAACTTATTAAAAGTCTTACTAAGTCGCAAGATGGTATTGTATCTAAGAATTTTAACAGAAAAGTTTCTGGTCTAATTACGAAATTTTTTCTAATTAAAACACCAATCAGTCCTAATATAATAACGCTTTCTACTTTTATTTTAGTAATTCCTACCTTTTTACTTTTAGCAAAAGGGGGTTATCCGTGGATTTTGCTTGGCGGATTACTAATTCAGTTTCTTTCTATTCTTGACGGCTGTGATGGAGAAATTGCCAGACTCAAATTTATAAAAACTAAGTGGGGAGCTTTTTTTGATACTGTTATTGATAGATATGTAGATATAATAATAATTTTTGGAATGATATATGGTTACTGGTTAACTACCCACAAAGAAACTATTTGGATTATGGGATTTTTTGTTGTCAGTTCTCTAATAATGGATATCTTTACATCTAGAGAGGTAAAAGTGGTAACAAGAAAAAAAATAAGATGGCCTATACTAAATGTAAGACGGGATACAAGGCTTTTAATTTTATCTTTAGGAGCAATTACAAACCAAGTGTTTTTTACAATGATAATTATGTTACTGATATTAAACTTCAAAATCATTTTCCGCTTGGTTTTTACAAGGAAGATAACATCTGTTGTCTCTCCAATTTGAGCTGGCTAAGTGGGATGATTTCAGAACCTTAAGCTGATTTCTTTACCGAGGTACAAGGAGAAAAGTACCTTGAAGGTTGTATCTGACAGATTATATTTAATCAACAAAAGTCAGTGCTACACCCTTTTTCCCGGCTCTTCCTGTCCTGCCTATCCTATGCACATAATCATCATATGTTCTTGGCACATCATAGTTTATAACATGAGTCACATTATCTATATCAAGCCCTCTGGAAGCAACATCTGTAGCAAGCAAAACCTGAACCTCATTGTTCTTAAGCATCCTCAAAGCCCGCAGTCTCTGTCCCTGGCTCTTGTTGCCATGAATTGCCGCAACTCTGAAACCTTTGCTGATTAGAGTTTTTGCAATTTTGTTCACTCCGCGTTTTGTTCTGCCAAAAACCAAAACCTTTCTAAATTCCTCTTTAATTAATAAGTCATGAAGAATGTCAAGTTTATTTCTGTCCCCAGTCCGGATTATGTCTTGATCAACATTTTGAGGAGTTGCGCCGGTTTTTACTGATACTGTTATTGGATTAACTAAAAAGTTTTGCATTACCGCCTTAATTTCATTCGGTATTGTTGCCGAGAAAAACAAAGATTGACGGTTCTTTGGTAAAAACGAAATAATGTGCCTGATATCATGGATAAATCCCATATCCAGCATACGGTCAACTTCGTCCAACACTACATTTCCATAGCAACCCAGGTTCAAAATCCGTCGTCCTTCTAGATCTTTTATTCTTCCAGGGGTTCCAATTACAAAATTTGGCCTGCGTGCCAATTCGCGTGTCTGGGCGTATAGTGAAGCGCCTCCAATGCATAATGTTGAAAAAATCCCCATGCCTGAACTGAACAGTTTAAATTCATCTTGAATCTGCGCGGCAAGTTCACGTGTGGGAGCCACGATCAAAACTTTTTGATTCCTATCTTTTGACACTTTTGTAATCAAAGACAGCAAAAAAACCGCTGTTTTCCCAGTTCCTGTGTTGGCAATGCCAACCAAATCTCTTCCTTCCAGCACTGGAAACATTGCCTGATCTTGAATTGCTGTTGGTTTGTTAAAACCATGAGCTAATATATTCTTTTTTACAGTTTCATTCAAAGGAAAATCCGAAAAACTGTTCTCTGGAGCATATGGTTTTTCAATAACATCAACAGCCCTCTTAACGAACATAAGCGGGTTTAAAGAAGCCTCTTTGTTTCGGTATCTACTTCGACCACCTGACCAATTTGAACGATGTTGACCAAATGATCTCCTCTTTTGCCCGCGAAAACCACGGGAACGGCTATGTTTAAAATTTCTCATATAATATAATAATGGCTTTTAAAAAAGGAGACGATTCAAAAAGGTGGAAGATACGAATACCTAAACCAAATAAACCGACTCAAATCAGTATTAACTACTGATCAATATTTAAAGCTAATAAAAAGAATTGTAACACGTCTAACTAACTTTGTCAAACTATAGGATGTTTGTTGGGGTTGGTGGATTTATGGTGAGAGCATCCGAACCACTATGTTAGAACCTATTTTATCAATAAACTTAACGACCTAACAATACCAAACTTATCTCTTCAATCAGCGTTAATTATCAATTATTAAATCTGTAAAACCTTAAACTAAAAAAAAGTACAACCTTCAAGGTATTTTTCCCCTTGAACCTTAGAATATTACTCCCATCCCCTTTTCGGTAAACATTAAAATATTTATTTGTATACAGAAGCCTATCTAGCTGTAGGTATTAGTATCCCAAGGTTCCTCGAGATTACAACCTCGTAGGTGGAATTTAGTTAATATTTTACATAACTAATCGTATTACCAATATTTTTAATGTTTTCAGTAACTTGGTATAAAAAATCACTATTTTGTGGGTTATAGCTAAAAGTTCCAGAGTAGTATAAATAGAAAGCAGGACGGATTCTCAAGAAATGAGGGTTTCCATTTGGAGAAAGTCCAACTTCAGATTCAAGCGAAGAAATATAAGGACTTGAGCTGACGAATGATACCATATGTAATGATAGTCGGTGGCTGTTGATATAAGTATTTTTACTATCCCATCTTTGCACAATTTCGCTAAGCGGGGTAACTTTAATATTATCACTATTGTTAACAAAAACCATGTCATAATTGGTTATCCCTTGGAAATCTGGTTGGGAAACTCCATATTTGTCAACTTTTTCGTGATGAGGATATTCCCAGACTTCTACGAGATAATTTGAATCCTCCGCCGAGACCATATGGTTTCCAGTTGTGGGGATTTGGACCTTAACCGTCATTTTCTTGAATTGGCTTCTTTTGTACGAAAAATTTTCTACTTTTATGGTTTTATCTATAAAAAACGGAGAATATATACCAAACTCATAAAATGAGTAAGGGACTTCTGTTAACCCTAAAGGTTTGGCTGTATCTGAAAGAAGATATTTTATTTCGTCTTCCTTTTCTGCGAGTTGATCATTACAGGCTTGTTTTTGTTGCTTAAGATTTTGAATTCGGTTATTTAAAAAAAGCAATCCACCCACAGCTAACAATGCACATGTTAGAAAAATTGAAAATACTGTAGAAAAAACTTTTTTAATCATTGTTAAAAGCTATTTTATAGAGTTTTTTTTGGATATACAATATTAGAAAATGAGGTATTCAACTTTAGGGTTGAATGTTGAACAAGCAATTAAGCACTGGACTGCCAAGAGACTGAGGACGACCTTAATAATCTTCAAGGTACTTTTCTCCTTGAATCAGAACTGAGCTTGTTTATGTTTAATAAGAGTATTAAAGAAATCCTAAAATCCCCAATGGTTTGTAGTTCTAATAACATTGTGGACCGCCCTGATGAGCATTATAATCTTCAGGAGCATCTTTCAAAGCTATACATAACTCTGGGTCATTTTTTCTTGTTAATTTCCAAATCCCATTATCTTTAATAAAATATATACTATCTATTTCAGAAGGATAACCAGCTCCAATATTATATCGACAACTGTCCTTTTTATTTTGTCCAACAAAAAAGGATACACCTCCCACAATAACTTCTTCTTTCCAATACCACTCATAAGGTATCATTTGTGGTTGCCAATCACAGTCCTTCATAAATAATTGGGTTAGTTTTTCATCTGAATAAGAAGCTGCCAAATTATTGAGAGAATTAATAACTTGCTCATCATTAATGACTTTTAAATTGGGTGCTGGACCAGATTCAGGAGTTGTAATATTAATTGTTTTTTGTGCAATATATTGATAAACAAAGTATCCTGCGAAACCTAATAAAGCAACGATAATTATTATTCTTGGTAAAACGAAGCTTTTTTTTCATAAGTACAGTATAACAAAACCTATCCTATTTGGCATCCATAAAAAAAACTGGGAAACAAATCCAGGAGCCAGTATTCACATTCGACTCACTGCGTCCTTCGATTACACTCAGGACAAGTTCTCTCAGGGTTTCGCTCGGGATCTCGCAAGATTACTTGCTCGAGCTGCGAACCGTGGATTTATGGTGAGCTTGCCGAATCCACAGAGTTCGAACCTACTTTTTGAATATTCCATATCAACAATATTCATTCATGTGTTTTAAGGAACTTAAACGAATTGATTATATGTGAGAACAACACTTGACCATTTTTTATGTCTTCCTCACGCTTGTTAAGCGTATCTAATTCAAGCGACAGAATTGGTTTATCTTTGGAAAAAAAATCAGCAGAATTGATATGCTCACTACCTGCCCTTGGTAATACTTGATATACCTCGTAATCATTAATATGACTAATTGGTTTTAAATAGGGAATTTTTATATACTCAATAAAGCTTGAGTAAGACTTTCCAGTTTTCTGGTTGTAGTTAATTCTTTCAATATAATAGAGATTAAATTTCCCATGAGGGTCTTCAAAGATAATTTCGTTAGAGCTCCCATACACTTTGACTTCTCCGGCTATCCATTCAGATGGATATTCGAAAGAAATAGCAGAATTATTATATGTTTGCCATTCTACATTCTTAGTTCTTAAGAAAGAATATATGCCACCAATTATTCCTAAGAGAAGAATTATTTTAATTAGTAAACTTGCCTGCTTCTTTTTTATTATCATATTTATATTTTATCACAGAGAATAAAAGCGAAATATAAGAAACTTGGGCTGGGGAGCCAGGTGTCTTTCACTAAAGTCTCTTTAAGGCTATTTTATCGCCTTGAATCAAGGCATCTTTTTTTGATCTAGACCATTTTTTAAGTTGCGTTTCTCTTTGCATGGCTTTTTTCCTGGTTAAATATTTCTCTGAGTAAACAGGTTTGAAACTGGAAAAGTATCTGATATATTTTGCAGACTTGGAAGATTTGTTTCTGTGTTCCTTTAAGCGTTTTTCTAAATTATTTGTTTGACCGATGTAAAGAGTGTTTGAGGATGTACGGAGAATATAAACAAAATAAGGCATTGAATACCGTTCCCTCGACTCATACTTAATAAATTAAGTATTCGCTCGGGATCTCGGCTTTTAATAAAAAGCCTCGAGCTGGGGAACCAGGATTCGAACCTGAATTAAAGGCTTCAAAGGCCTCTGTCCTACCATTAGACGATTCCCCAATAAATTGTTAATTTGTGACTTTTAATAGGATTTTACCTTAAAAATATCCCTGTTGTCCAGAAAAATAAGAAACCACCCTCGTTGGGGAATATTTTATTCGCCTTAGAAGATCTTTTCATGGATTTACCAAGGAAAATTAGGAAATTAAGCATGTTATAATAATCACATGGCGTCGGCAACAGGAGGAGGTCCCGAAGAAGTAGATAGTAGGGTGTATCAAGAAACCCTAGGTGGGCTTGCATTGGGAGTGAAGGAAGTAGAATGTGCAAGGCTAGCTTTTCAAGCGCTAACAGGCGATAGAAAAGCCGGAGTAAAAACGTTAGAGGAATTTTTAGCGGTAGAGGGTTGGAAATTAACAACTAAAGATCTAACTTTTAGGCCGGATCAAACGAACTGGGTGTCTAATCGGGGTAAATTTAGCCGCGACCCGGATGATAAATGGATTTTAGTCAGAATAGTACATGCAGAAGAAGACCCTACTTATGTTGATCGGGAAGAGGTTATTATTGATGAAATTGTTCATGAGTTTCTGCTTGGGCGTCTTTACTTTGATGGTCAGGAAATTATCAGGGTAAGAGGTAAGCTTAGTGATGAAGAATATGAAGCTTTTAGGCAGAGAATTTTGGCTATAGACAAGGTGGAAAATATGCTGAAGCCTTATTATAAATCACCAATGTATGAGTATACAAAAAGATCGTCAAAAGATAGGAGCGATTATTCACCGGAAAAATGGAAAAAGACGATTAATAATTTTGTTACCCCGAGACGATAGCTCGATTTGGTTCGCTAAACTAAATTAAAGAAACCACACCCGCCAGAAAAATATCAATCCCCTTGAAAGCTTTTGTCGTAACAGTTTTTTGATTTGGTATAACCGGCTTTTTGCGCTTCTTCTTCAGTGCAAAACCAGTCGTCACCCATGAATTTTTCAACGATAATTCTTACATAATTACTGCAGCCGGGAAAATGATAAAGTTTTTCTCCGGTATTGCGGCTGAGATTGCCGGCAATCGAGCATTTTGGATTGGTGGGGTTTTCTTTTTGATAACACCGGGGCTGGTAAATTCCCTTTCCCTGCTCTCTTGCGTCTCTGGTCAACTGGACAAATTCATCAGAGCCTTCAAATTTTCTGCCCTCATAAAATACCCAGCCTTCTTTAACCATAATTTTGTTGATATAGTTTTTACCCTGATAAACCAAGGCAATACTGCGGCCGAATTTGTCAGTAGTCACCCACTCTACTTTTACCTTTTTTCCCAAGATTAGTTCTTCCAGTCTTTTTTTGGCTTCTTCACCGCCGCAATATTTTAGTTCGGGAGCGTCACAATTCAAAAGCCTGACTTTTTGCTGGTTTTCCAGATAAAAAGTGTCGCCGTCAAAGACGTTAATGACTTTGAAGGTTTCTTTTTCCTGGTAATCTTTTACTTTATTTATTAGGAATAAGTTTCCCAGAAGCGAAAAAACGGCAATTATTGAAGAAATGACAAGCGTAAGTTTTTTGGACCACTTTAACTTCACTAATTAAGTTTACTACTAAATGGAATAATAGTAACTAGCCCCTTCTGTTTAACTAGAAACTTATTGTGCCAGTTGCCGAATGACATTTAACTTTATGCGGTTTTGAAGACTAATATTTGGAATTCCTAGAGCCGTCAAATGAGGTAGAAGTTGTCGGGCATACCCAGCGAGAGCATCACTCGGCTCTTCTGTTCTTCCTGCCATAAAATCCGGGTCAATATGTTCCATAGTTTGATGAACACCGGTAATAAAAGCGTCAGCCTCTTGATCGGGAAAACCCCTGAACGATAATCTTGTTAATTCAACTCGTGTAAATGTAGGAGCAGCAATTATCCACCTGGAAAGTCCAGTAAAAGCGGCCAGTCTTACTGATTCATAGGAGCTTTTGAGCAAGCCGAATAATAAATCGGCCAGTGTTTTTAGGCTTTCTTTTCTCGGCTGATTTTCACATATTCTGTTGATAGTAGTAGAGTCTACCAAGACGTCAACTGCCGCCAGCTGTTCATCCTCGTTTCCTTGGGTAAAGTCAGCTAAAAAAGCTAAAGCTTCCGGATCAACCGGAGCAAAACGGACAAACCGTAAAATGCGCCGATCTAATACAGCCGGATGATTTAGTCTAAATAGAGTTAATAAATTGCGAGCCAGAGCTATTCCAACACCGTGGGTATTGTCATCCAGATCATATATAGCTGCTATTTGTTCATCCAGTAAGCTGAGGAATTCATCTTGTTCCGAATCATATCTTTGTGTTTGTTCTGTTTCCATTCCTTGGTTTAATACCACCTCTCTTATTTCTTGAGGTAATCTTTCCGCTTCAGCTAAAAGACAGGTTGACCAAGCGCTAATATTTTCTTTTCCGGGGTTTTCTAAAATAATATTTTTAATATTAATAAAAACATTGGATAAGGCCTCTCTTCTTAAAGCCACCTTGTCTCCGTTGTAACCATTGAGGTTTTCTTCTCTTAGCATTTCTTCTTCAAAACCGAAAATATCCTCCAAAACTAAGACCGCTGTTCGCGAATCTGTATAGGGGAAAATTCGGGTTAACAACTCTATTTCTATTGGTTGTCGATGTGGCACTAAGTGATCACGGTCAGCTGTCCGGAATTCTCTTGTTAGCCATAAAAAAGGATAGTGAGTTTCGCGAGGATCATCAGGAAAAATTGGTTCAGCTAAGCTAGTTTGGATTGCTTCACGAGCAATAGCTAAGTTTTTATCACTCGGATTCCTGCAAGCGAGTTTGACTCCTTGTTCCAAAAGAGGAAGTCTTAATTTATCTGCTTGACCTGCTTGAATATACCCTTTTTTATCGCAATATCTCTGAACACCGTCCATGCCTTCAATTTCTGCGGCTAATAGTTCTAAACCAGGGGTACCAAGTTTAATTGCTAAAATATCCCGGCTCAATTCCACTTCAACTTGAACGCGAGACAATAAACTTACTGGCCCAATATCTTGTTCCCTAAGCATAGTTTAAATAACTAAATTCAGGGAGATATTATAACGCTATAGGACGTATTTAGCAATAAAATTGTTGCCCCTACATTCTACCTCGAAGTGCACCACTTAATTCTTTTCCTTGTTGATATTTTCTAAACTTGTATTTGTTGACTTCTTGTTCTATGGCTTCATTGGGCGTTAAGT
>Ga0307379_10014761_pt1 | contig 10046 bp, 10 predicted proteins | sample UN2MG_FD_202237 | JGI IMG/M metagenome (GOLD analysis project Ga0307379, IMG submission 202237) | Soil microbial communities from Risofladan, Vaasa, Finland - UN-2 | ecosystem: Environmental > Terrestrial > Soil > Coastal area > Acid sulfate soil | place: Finland: Risofladan, Vaasa | collected... | reverse complement strand
CGGTGATCTTCTTCGTCCATCTACGAACATATGGTTTCTTTGAGTCGTCATATGGTACTTCTTTGTAGGACATCAAAAAGTTTTTATATTCGGGATCAAGGTTTTGATAGTTTCGGGTGAAAATCTTTTCATATTTTGTCCAAACAGTTTCTTCAGGTTTGATTGGCCTCTGTTTTTTCTCTCCCGTTTGTTTATTGATCTCCGTAATATTTCCTCGTAGGTCAAAACCACATAGTACAAATTGTACTTTGTCAAGATAGTTGGTTGATGTAACCGATATACCCGTCGTCATCAGATCTATGTCATACATGTGAGAAGATCCACCCAACCAACCGAATCTAAGTTTCTCAGATGGGATTAAATTAGGTTTGAATTGTGGTTCATTTTCATCAACGGCATTTGGAAATACATGGACATTTGTTAACCCAAATACTTTTTTGATTGTATTCCTGTAAATCGGGGTTGTGACTGTCAGATAGGTTGCCTCCCTCATTAAATCCTTTTTCACTGCGGCGATACCCGATTCTTTAACCTGAGCAAACATTGGATGTCTCATATCGGGTTCCCAATAGTCGTCAAAATCGACGATAACAACTTTTCCATGAGTCTTTAACCATTTGATGCGGTCAAGATTTCGTTGAGGTGGGGCTTGAAGATGAATAAATGTGTGTAAAACTACAACATCATAGTCATCAAATACTTTATCATCATCTTCAACATTTGGGTTGATATCGATGTGAAAATCATCGGGATAATTCTCTTGGAGATATGTGTATGGGGCGATAATTCGAAATTTCCCAACACCATGAGCATCGGGAGGGATTGCTAAAATTCGTATTTTTGACATATATGTGTGTTTATGTCAAAAGTATAAATAAAAAAATCGGAAAAAACAAATTATTTTGTACTTTTCGCTTTGGTGATTTTACCCGTGAAAATTGTGTCGCCCACTTTTATTGCGAGGTTTTCATTAATGGACTGGCCCGATTGAGCTGATAAGATTTGTGTTAGCTTTCTATCAACAATTTCATCCAAAGTCTTACGAATAACATTCTCAATAATTGGGGTGAGTCTTCTTTCTAACTCACTCGAAGATACCGTTGTTGTGTTTGATGATCTTGTTGGTTCTGATTTTGATGTTTGATGACGTGGCACGCTAGACCCATCTTCTTCCATTAATTTTCTCGTGTGTTCCACAAAACTCATGTCTAATGTTGAATCCAACCCAATTTGTGGAATATGATTTTCAATCATTGCTCTTTTTATGTTTTCAGGTAACTTAGATTGGTTGATCCTGGTTGGATCTGCCTGTGGTAGTGTCCTGTTTATGGGTTTATATGTTGGAGCGTTTTCACCCATAAGTTCTTCGGTGCTCTTTAACATATTTTCACTTATGGCACCTTTTTCAAAATCACCGTTATCTACTTTTTTCATCACTTTTCTCGACGCAACTAACCTTTGTGCAAGTTCAGCTTCTGATATTCTACCTTTTTCCATTGTTTATCGATTTAATATAAATATATTACTAAATTACCAATTTATCAACCTTTTGATTCGGTTTTGTATTCTATGACCTTCAGCTAACATCTCTCCTCCCCCTTCTTCAACGTCAACTCCATCTTGTGCTAATACCCTATCTAATTCAAATTTAGAGGTGTCGTCGAATCTCTTTCTCGTCCCTTCCCCAGGTCTTTGGTTTCCTCCGATCATCCTTTGGTGGACATTAAATTGATCCTTTTGATACCCAGCCAAGTTACTTAAAGCAGCATCGTAATCCTGTTTTGAAATTGTTCTACGACCTTCAACGTCACGTATCTGTGGTATTAACTCATTATAAACCTTGTTTGCCAACGCATTGGGCGAGTCGTTAGGGGTTTCGGGGTTTGACTCTGGTTGTTTTGGTTGAATAGGTGCTGGCGCTTGTGCTTGAGGTTGTAGAGGAACTTCGGTTGGCGGGGTTGGTTCGGCCACATATTTTTCTTCATCATCAAACCAATAAGGTGAGAATATATCCACACTACTTAATGATTTCATCATACTTGGAGCTTTACCTTTTACATATCCAGGGAGTTCACCAAGTTTAAATCTTTGTGCTGTTTGATTTAATTTGGCTGACTTGATACGGTCGACCCTAAACATCTTCCACCCAGGTAATCCCTTTTTCGATACACCCTTGAATACAAATGCCCATATAACCAAATTACCACTCTTTGCGTTCTTTCCTAAAACAATCGGTTCGATGTCGATCCTCTGTCCTTTTCTGACCTCATTGGGTGGACCCTCATAATATATAGACATCGGTATACGTTCACCAATAGCCTTTCGAAGCACAGACATTGTAGTATCCTGTTCAAGTAATAAATTTTTTCCTATTGAGAATAATTGATTCATTAAATTACGAAATCTGGATACGATTTTTTATCTGGTCCGTATGTTTTATTTTTAACGAGATTTGCTTTCCTTGTGTTAATGTCGGTTAATCCTCCGATGGTTCCATTTTCATCAAGTTGTCCTTTTCCTTTTTCGTCGCCATCTGAAATTGCGTTGGCGCTCGTAACACCATATCCATGATTTGGATCGTAGATGTTTCTTCCCACGTTATCTTTACGGGTATTGATGTCGGTTAATCCTCCGATAGATCCATCCAATTCACCCTTACCTTTTTCATCCCCGTCTGAGAGAGCGTTTGTGCTCGTAACACCATAAGGTTTATTGTCGTTATAGTCATTTCGACCCAAATTGTCTTTACGGGTATTAATATCTGTTAAACCACCAACTTGACCCACATCACCAGCTTGACCTTTTCCTTTTTCATCACCGTCAGAGATTGCGTTAGGATTGGTAACACCATACCCATGCTCTTTATCATATGAGTTTCTTCCCAAGTTATCTATTCGGGTATTGATGTCGGTTGTAGAACCGATAGATCCATCCAATTCACCTTTTCCTTTTTCATCACCATCTGAAAGGGCTTTTGAGTGGGTTGATCCATATTCGTCCGTGTAGTTGTAACCGTTACGGGCAATAAGTGATTTTCTTTCCGAAGTTGCTATTAATTCTAAATTTGTTGCCATGTTATTTCATTAATTTCTTTATCCTATTTATTGATTCTGTCAATTTCATGGATTTAGCAGAAAACATTGACGCTCCTGAAAATGCCTCAGAATTTGGTTTGGTGACATCGTTCAAATTAACTTTAGGTGTGAATGTCGTGGTATGTGTTTTATTGAAAGCGTTTTTTCTATCACCTGTCATGTCGTCCGCCACCTTTTTACTTTGTTTCGTATTTTTGATCGTATCCCTCATTTGTTTCAAAATAGATTTCCCCCAATCTTCCATTGGTTGACCTCCATATAGATTATATTTTACGGGATCAGCCTTTTTGTCCATATATTTCATATCATGTAAAATCCTCTTCAATTGACCATATGTTACCATACGGTTTGCAAGGAGATGTTTGTTCCTATCAATACTGGACACGTTTGGTTGTTGTTGCAAAAATGCCAGGACTTTAGGATCAATTGGAAATATACGTCCTTCTAATTCTTTATTCATTATCTTCTAAATATTCGGCAATATCACTCATCTTTAGACCATTACTTTTCAATGTCTGTTTGATGTTACCCAATTGTCTTTTTATGATTGGGTTAATTTCTTTCTTAATGGCATCAACAGTTTGTTTTGGTACTATCCCACCATTTTTCGATTTTTTTGCCAAGTATTCTTCAATATATTTCTTTGGGTTTTCAATCAATCTCATTTTACCGTCGGGTAATTCAGGATCATATCCCATTTGTTTTGCTCTTTCCTTTGCTTCATCTTCAGGAACTTCTAACTCATCCTCGAATGTTTCAACCGCATCTTCATAATCGGTGTCGGGATCTCCAATGGTATCGGGAGCTCCGAGAGCTTTACTCATGTCAGATTCCGCCCAATATTTCAACGTTTTGTTTGCTCCAGTTGCTCCACCAAGAACACCGAAAGAACCCATTTGGCCCATGGCAGCTTTCACAACTTGGTCACTTGTTTTCTTGGATCTGATATACCCGTTTGGGTTGCCTGGTAGATCTCCTCTTTGGATGTCACCATCAGCGTCAACTATTTCAGAAAATTCAGATTCCGCATTTCCATTATGAATGGTTTTGCTTAGTGGCATTTGTTCTTTTTCTTCAGACTTATCGTCCTCCACTTTTTCGGGTATTTTATTGAAATCGGTTTTATCCGCAAATTCATGAGCCCATTCTCTCCACTTTTTACTTTTCTTTCCCTTCGCAAAGAACAATCTCTGTTGGGCTTTGGATGCAAATTTTTCTTCGATTACATCTTTTACAAAATTATTCATTATTTGAGTTTTTATATAAATATCTTACTATCCGAAAGACATTCAATTATATTTATATTAAAAGGATATTTATGATAATATGAACACACAAGATATTTTAAGAAAAGGAGGTATTTGGCTCGACATTACCTTAGATTTTTCTGAGTTTTATGATTTCGAACTTGTTCAGACGGTTCCACTTACTCAAATAGATATTGTATTAGATTATTCCGAGTTTTATGATTATACTCTTGGAGATAGTGTTATTGATTATATTTATTATGAAAAGATTGAACCGATATGCGTATTCCATTTCCTATTAACAGAAGATGGATGTGTAATGGATACCGAAAATAATTGTGGAATAGAATACGAATTTAATGGCAACGTGCAATAAAAAAATATCTCAATTACCTAACCTACCAGTCCCAAGCTATAGTGGTATAACTGCATTTGTTGAAAATGGTGTTACATATAATCTAACACTACAAGCAGTTAAAGACTTATTCGCCACATCTTCTGGAACTTCGGGAACAAGTGGTAGCTCTGGTACATCAGGTAGTTCTGGAACTTCAGGATCGTCTGGTACATCAGGCAGTTCTGGCACGTCTGGGTCTAGTGGAACATCAGGTTCAAGTGGAACATCAGGTTCGTCTGGAACAAGTGGTAGTTCAGGTACATCGGGGTCTTCAGGATCGTCTGGAACATCAGGGTCTAGCGGCACATCGGGATCTTCAGGAACGTCAGGTTCTAGCGGAACATCAGGTTCGTCTGGAACAAGTGGTATTGACGGGACTTCGGGTAGTTCGGGTAGTTCTGGAAGTTCTGGCTCAAGTGGGACTTCGGGTAGTTCAGGAACTTCAGGTTCGAGTGGAAGTAGCGGATCTTCTGGGTCTTCAGGCACAAGCGGAAGTTCAGGAACATCGGGAATCGACGGAACTTCAGGTAGTTCGGGAACTTCTGGTATTAACGGAACATCAGGGTCTTCAGGAACAAGCGGTAGTTCTGGCTCTTCAGGAACAAGCGGTAGTTCTGGCTCTTCTGGTACTTCAGGTTCAAGTGGGAGTTCTGGCTCGAGCGGCACATCGGGTTCTTCGGGAACGTCAGGTCTTTCAGGTGACATATATCAAACGACTTCAACCGATTCTCTAACAATAAGCGGAGGAACACAAAGTTTAACGGTTGATACGGATCTTAATTATATACCAGGACAAACTTTTATTATAGCATACGACGGTTCAAATTATATGACCGGAACTGTCACTTCATACAACCCATTAACGGGTGATATGGTTGGAGATATTACATCTACAACTGGGTCAGGAACATATTCAACTTGGGATGTTAATATAGGTGGTGCTCAAGGAATGGACGGAACGTCTGGGTCATCGGGTACTTCGGGTATTGACGGAACGTCTGGTTCTTCAGGAACATCAGGAAATTCTGGTACTTCAGGAAGTTCCGGTACAAGTGGTGTAAGTGGAACTTCAGGTTCTTCTGGAACATCGGGAATAGACGGTACAAGCGGAAGTTCAGGTACATCGGGAATAGACGGTACAAGTGGAAGCTCAGGTACATCAGGTATAGATGGTACTTCTGGCTCATCAGGTTCTTCGGGAACTAGTGGTGTCTCGGGCACTTCAGGTTCTTCTGGAACTAGTGGTGTTTCTGGAACGTCTGGATCATCAGGTACATCAGGTATTGATGGAACATCTGGTAGTTCAGGTACATCAGGAATTGATGGTACTTCCGGGTCATCAGGTACTTCAGGAATAAATGGAACTTCAGGTTCAAGTGGCACATCCGGTGTTTCTGGAACATCTGGGTCTTCAGGTACGAGTGGTGTTTCTGGCACATCTGGCTCAAGCGGTACATCGGGAATTGATGGAACTTCTGGGTCATCAGGGACATCTGGTATAAATGGTACAAGCGGAAGTTCGGGAACTTCAGGAATAAATGGTACATCAGGTAGTTCTGGAACGTCTGGTGTCTCTGGTACATCTGGAAGTAGTGGTACTTCAGGAGTTTCTGGAACTAGTGGAAGTTCAGGAACATCGGGTATCGATGGTACTTCCGGTTCTTCTGGAACCTCTGGTATTAATGGTACTTCTGGTTCATCAGGAACATCAGGACAAGCAGGAACAAGCGGTAGTTCGGGTACGAGTGGAATTAGTGGAACGTCTGGATCTTCAGGTACTTCTGGGGTGTCCGGAACATCAGGTTCTTCGGGAACATCTGGTATTGATGGTACGTCTGGTTCAAGTGGAACTTCAGGGCAGGCTGGCACATCAGGGTCTTCAGGAACTTCAGGGCAGGCTGGCACATCAGGGTCTTCAGGAACTTCAGGACAGGCTGGTACATCAGGCTCATCTGGAACATCTGGAATAAGTGGTACAAGTGGAAGTTCGGGTACTTCTGGGGTGTCTGGAACATCAGGGTCTAGTGGAACATCAGGTGTAGATGGTACAAGCGGAAGTTCAGGCACGTCTGGTGTCGCTGGAACATCTGGATCAAGTGGAACTTCAGGTCTTGCTGGAACATCTGGAAGTTCAGGAACGTCAGGAGTTGATGGAACATCTGGTTCTTCAGGGACATCTGGGGTTTCTGGCACAAGTGGTAGTTCAGGAACGTCAGGAGTTGATGGGACAAGTGGTAGTTCAGGTACATCTGGCCTCGCTGGAACGAGTGGTAGTTCAGGAACAAGTGGAATAAATGGAACATCTGGGTCATCTGGAACGTCAGGGGTCTCTGGCACGAGTGGAAGCTCGGGTACATCAGGAATTTCTGGTACTTCAGGATCATCAGGAACAAGTGGTATAGCAGGAACATCTGGGAGTTCAGGTACGTCGGGAATTGATGGAACTTCAGGAAGTTCAGGTACATCAGGGCTCGCTGGAACGAGTGGTAGCTCAGGTACAAGTGGAATTAGTGGGACTTCGGGTAGTTCAGGAACGTCAGGAATATCAGGCACGTCGGGTAGTTCAGGAACAAGTGGTATTGATGGTACGAGCGGAAGCTCAGGTACATCAGGACTAGCGGGGACATCTGGGTCTTCGGGGACATCTGGAATTGATGGTACGAGCGGTAGTTCGGGTACATCAGGTATTGGTGGAACGAGCGGTAGTTCTGGAACATCAGGGCTCGCTGGAACAAGTGGCTCATCAGGTACGTCAGGTAGTTCGGGAACGTCTGGAATCGCTGGGACTTCTGGGTCTTCGGGGACATCTGGAATTGATGGTACATCAGGAAGTTCGGGAACATCGGGCGTCGCTGGGACTTCAGGAAGTTCGGGAACGTCTGGAATCTCAGGCACATCGGGGTCTAGTGGTACATCTGGAATTGATGGGACGAGCGGTAGTTCTGGAACATCAGGGCTCGATGGAACGTCAGGATCAAGTGGTACATCTGGCGTAGATGGTACATCAGGAAGTTCGGGAACATCTGGAATCGCTGGAACGTCAGGATCAAGTGGAACTTCAGGAATTGATGGTACAAGTGGTAGTTCTGGAACGTCTGGAATCGATGGTACATCTGGGTCAAGTGGGACATCAGGAATTGATGGTGCATCTGGATCTTCAGGGACATCAGGTTCAAGTGGATCGTCTGGAACATCAGGTAGCAGTGGTAGTTCGGGAACATCTGGAATTGATGGAACATCAGGAACTAGTGGTCTTTCGGGAGACAAATACGCAACAACATCCACCTCATGTTTAACTATTAGTGGTGGTACTCAAACATTAACAGTTCTCACAGGATTATCATATACCGCTGGCCAATCATTAGTAATTGGGTATGACGGATCAAATTTTATGACTGGTACCGTCACATCATATAACCCAACCACTGGAGAATTAGTAGGTAATATTATATCAACAACAGGTAGTGGTTTTTATTGTTTATGGGATGTTAACTTAGGAGGTGCTCAAGGCGCTGATGGAACATCAGGTTCATCTGGAACTAGTGGCGTTGATGGAACATCAGGTTCATCTGGAACTTCAGGTGTAAGTGGGACTTCAGGTTCATCTGGAACTTCAGGAAGTTCAGGAACATCTGGGGTCGCTGGAACATCTGGCTCAAGTGGAACTTCAGGTGTAAGTGGGACTTCTGGTTCAAGTGGTACATCAGGTATTGATGGGACTTCTGGAAGTTCGGGAACATCAGGAATAGACGGAACTTCAGGAAGTTCTGGTACAAGTGGAATAAATGGTACATCTGGGTCTTCAGGAACATCAGGCACGGCAGGTTCAAGTGGTACTTCAGGAGGTTCAGTAACGGGTATTGAATATTACCCCGATGAAATTGCTTCAGATATAGGTGGATATTTTACTATGTATAGACAATCCCCAATATCATCAGAAGATGACAATAGTATTGTCACAGTTGTGGGTACTGAAGTTTTAATAGAATCATATGCAACACCAGTTGGTGATCCTAGCATTACATTTATTCCAAGTGGTAGATGGTTATGGAATTCTTTTGGTTGGGTTAATATTGCTGGGGCTAATACATATAGTTTAATTGCCCGAATTTATGTTAGAACAAGTGGTGGTACAGAAACATTAATAGCGGGTCCAATTACATCGACTAATATATCATCGACAAGTGCCGCCGCACCTACTGAATCCACAATAGACTTTAATACATTATCAGGGACAACAATTGATACTTCCGATAGGTTGGTATTAAAAGTTTATGGTCTTGGGAATATCAATGGTCGAGTATTACACTTTTTACACGCCGGTAACGATCACGCATCCTATATAGCAACACCAATAACTCAAGGTGCCGCTGGTACTTCAGGAACAAGTGGAACATCTGGAATCGCTGGTACGAGTGGTAGTTCTGGTACAAGTGGGTTGTCTGGAACATCTGGTTCAAGTGGAACATCAGGGATCTCTGGAACTTCAGGTTCGTCAGGGACATCTGGTATTGATGGAACGTCGGGAAGTTCAGGTACAAGTGGACAAGCGGGAACGTCTGGTTCTTCAGGAACATCTGGAATCGCCGGAACATCTGGTTCAAGTGGGACTTCAGGAATAGACGGTACATCTGGATCTTCAGGAACGTCTGGGGTGTCTGGCACCTCAGGCTCAAGTGGAACATCTGGTATAGATGGCACTTCTGGTTCTTCTGGAACATCAGGAATTGATGGGACTTCAGGAAGCTCAGGTACGAGTGGTATAAATGGTACATCAGGCTCAAGTGGTACGTCGGGTCTCACTGGAACAAGCGGATCTTCAGGAACTAGTGGTGTTTCAGGTACGAGTGGAAGCTCGGGAACGTCAGGAATTTCTGGAACATCAGGCTCAAGTGGAACATCAGGTCTCGCTGGAACGTCTGGTTCTTCAGGCACATCAGGTATAAACGGTACATCAGGCTCAAGTGGTACATCAGGCTCAAGTGGTACATCAGGTCTCGCTGGTACAAGTGGTAGCTCAGGTACGAGTGGAACATCAGGAATTAGTGGAACATCTGGGTCTTCAGGTACGTCAGGGATTGACGGTACGAGTGGAAGTTCGGGTACGTCTGGTATCGCTGGAACATCTGGTTCTTCAGGAACCAGCGGTATAAGTGGAACTTCAGGGAGTTCTGGATCTTCGGGGACAAGTGGTGTAAGTGGAACTTCGGGAAGTAGTGGAACTTCAGGTGTTGATGGAACTTCAGGTTCTTCAGGCACATCTGGTGTTGATGGAACTTCAGGTTCAAGTGGGACATCCGGTGTTGA
>Ga0307379_10014759_pt1 | contig 10047 bp, 8 predicted proteins | sample UN2MG_FD_202237 | JGI IMG/M metagenome (GOLD analysis project Ga0307379, IMG submission 202237) | Soil microbial communities from Risofladan, Vaasa, Finland - UN-2 | ecosystem: Environmental > Terrestrial > Soil > Coastal area > Acid sulfate soil | place: Finland: Risofladan, Vaasa | collected... | reverse complement strand
TGTTCCGAGCCATCGCCGCCGCGCTGCAAACGATTACGGATTCGGATGCGGTCGCCTGGTTTGGGCACTGTGGCTATCGCTACAATCAAGCGTGAACTGCTCTAGACTGACGGCAGCGGCCTCGAAAACCAGCTGAGGCAGCCGCCAGCGAGGACTCGTCAGACGGAACCTGATAGAAAAGGGGGTGTACGATGCTCTCGAAAACCCTCCGCTTGGCGGCGATGGTCGTGGCCACGGCGCTGGCCATCCTGCCGGCCGGCCCGCAGGCCCGGGCGGCCTACGTGTACCTCGGCCCGGTCGCCACGGCCGAGACGGCGAGCGCCGGCGGCGTCCTGCCGGGCACCTTCCGGCTGCCGCCCGGCACCGACACCGTGACGGCCAACGTGTCGGCCTTCGGTTTCGTCGACGATACCACCGGGGCCGAGTACGTTTACGTCCGCCTCCAGGTCGCCAACGACGGCGACCAGCCGTTCGCCATCGACCCGCCGGCCACGCGCCTCACCGACGCCCAGGGGTACCGCGCCGTGGGCGCGTCGCTTTTCAGCGGCCAGACGGCCCTGGCGGGCCTGAGCCTCGGACCCGGCGCTCGCGACGACGTGCAACTGGGCCTGCCGCTGCCGCGCGAAGGCAGTCTGGCCGACCTCGAGTCGCTCCTCGTGGAGGTGCCGTACACCTACGGCAACCTGGCCGGCACGATCCTCGTCGTGTTCCAGCAGGTCGACCCGGCCGGCGCGGCCCTGCTGCCGCAGGGCGAGGCCTTGCTCGACCCGGGCGCCGGCGCGGCCGTGTTGCTCGGCGAGACCCCGTCTTACACCTACATCTATACGACCTACGTGCAGGAGACGCCGCTGGTTCTTCTGCCGACGGCCGCCCCGCTGTTCGGCTATGCGATGTTCGACCCGGAGCCCGCCATCGGCTACTGCTTTACCTTCAGCGCCGGCACGTGGTGGTCGCGGCTCTTCGACCGCCTGGTCGACCGCCATCCGACGTACCGCCGCCAGGATCGGCTCGAGGACGAGAACGACCGCCTTCGCGACCGCCTGGATGACCTGCGCGACCGCATGGACGACCGCCGCGAACCACGCCACGTGCCCGTCGGCGCGCGGCCCCTCGCCGCCGAGTGGGTAACGTTCGGAACCAGTCGGCATCCGCCCGAGCCGAAACGTCCCCGGGCCGCCCCGCCCAGGGCCGCCATCGAGAACCGGCAGGCCCGGGCCGAAACGGACCGCCTTGACACCGAACGCCGCAGAACCGAGCAACAGCGGCTCGACCGTCAGACCGCTGTCGCGGAACAACAGCAACTCGATCGCCAGCAGACCGATGTCCAGCGTCAAGCGGCCGCGCAGCAAAAGGCTGAGACGGAGCGCCGCAAGGCTCAGATGCAGAAGCAGCAGAAAAAAATCGGCCAGGTCGCCAATGACCCCCAGCGGGCCGAGGTCCAGCGCCAGGCGGCCGCGCAACAGAAGGTCGCCGACGACCGTCAGCGGGTCGAGGTCCAGCGCCAGGCGGCCGCACAACAGAAGGTCGCCGCCGACCGCCAGCGGGTCGAGGTCCAGCGCCAGGCGGCCGCGCAACAGAAGGTCGCCGCCGACCGTCAACGGGCCGAGGCCCAGCGCCAGGCGGCCGCGCAACAGAAGGCTGAGGCGGAGAAGCGCAAGACTCAGGCGCAGAAACAGCAGAAAGAACGCGGCCAGACCGACGACCGTCCTGCCGCGAAGGCGAAGGCCAAGGCCAAGTGATGGGCTCCCTGACGAGGCGGACAGGGCGCGCCAGGGGTCGCCAAAGTCGCCACGTGCGCCCAGCGGGCACCAAGCCCCCCGACAGCGGCCCGGAAACAGCCCCCAGGCTCAAGACGACTTTCACACCGTGTTCCATCACATCCGCCCCGAGGCGACCTTGCGGACCTGGCCGGTGGCGGAGACCAGATAGGTCGCGCCAGCCTGGGGGGCGTCCAGGTCCACGGTGAGGCCGTCGGCCACGGCCACGCGGACGCGGGCGTCATCCTTGCCGAGCGACACGGCCCGGACGAGGCACCGGCCGCCGGGCAGGCGGCGACCGCTCCAGGCGGCCTCGGCCTCGACAGACTTCGGCACCGCGAAGGTCATCGGCACGCCCTGGTCGAGGAACTCGCGGTGCGCGAGCAACTCGTCCGTGACGCTGCGGGCGTCCTCGACGGACTCGAAGGAGAACGCGGCCGTCACCGTCTGGGGCGTCGTCGGATAGCCGAGGTTGAAGAGGTACAGCCCGTCGGCCCCGCGGAGCCAGACGTGCCGCACGAGTTCGCGGTACACGTCCTGGCTCATCGGGAAACGGTACGTCTCGTCGGGGTTGTCGGTCACGAAACGGCTGAGATACGGCATCGACCGCTTGCCGGGAATGACCTTCTCGCTCGCGCGGCTCACAATCTCCAGCAGGCGCTGGAAGTAGTAGAGGTCGGCCGCCGCCTGGGTAATCGGGCGGTCTTTGAAGGCGCGCGGCAGGTCGGATGTGTTGGCGTAGGCCGACGGCATCTGCACGTCCAAGCCGTAGCGATTGTCCGTGCCGGAGACCTCGTCGCCGTACTCCCCCACCACGACGCCGGGGAACATCGCCTTGACCGGAACGGCCGCGCCCTTGGTGAACAGGTCGAAGCGAAACGCGTAGGCCCACTTTCGGAAGGCAGCGAAGTCGTCCAGGACGCCGGCGGGGTAATGTTTGCGGCAGTCGGCGCTGGCGCGCTGGGCCTCGTAGCACCCGTTCCAGGGGTGCGGCAGGCACTCGTCGTCGAACCACACGGCCGCCACGGGAATCCCCGCGTCCTTGAACGGCCGCAGCTGGCCGCGGAGCCACTCGGCCGTGAGTTTCGGGTCGGCCAGCGGCAGGCACGGCCACTTGCGGGTCTCGCCACGGCGTGTGGCGTCGGGGCCCTCACCCCAGGCGGTACAGTCGCGGTAGGCCGTGCCCTCCAGCAGGTCCACGCGCGGCAGGAGGACGTAGACGGGCCGGCCGGCCTCGGCGAGCGTCCGGGCCATGGCCATCGCCCCGGCGGGCGTCCACGCCCAGCCCATCTCGACGGTCGGCACGATACCGCGGGCCGCGAGGGTGTCGATGTGTTTGCGCAGGGTGCCGTCGGAGCGGAGTTTGACGAGGTCGTCGTTTCGCGGCAGCGGGAAGTTCCAGAGCACCAGGGGCATGCGGCCCGTCATGTCGTGCCGCATGGGCTTGACGACACGGGCCAGCGATTCCATGTCCCAGCGGATGGGCGTCTCCTCGGCCGCCCCCGCCGCAAGGGCCGGCCAGAGCGCGGCGAGACACGCCGCCACCGCCGCCGCCCACGGTCCCGGTCCGCCCGTTTCGATCATGTGCGCCGCCTCCGCGACTGCGTGCCCCAACGCTGATACCACTCGTAGCGTGGTAAGTCAACGCGCACCAGCCAGGGCCGGCCGGCGGAGCAAAGCGGAGGGGGGCGAGGACGGAAACGCGAAAGGCGCGCCCATGGTCGCCAGAGTCACCACGTGCGCGCCGCGGGCACCGAAAAAAGTGGAGCCACCTCCGGGATTTGAACCCGGAACCCCCGCTTTACGAAAGCGGTGCTCTACCATTGAGCTAAGGTGGCTCGGAGAAGGCCGGGGATTATATCGGCAACGCCCTGCCCGAATCAACGGCTTTTGTGCCGACCGGCCAGCCGACCGGGCCCCCCGCCACGCTCTCGCCCAGCACTGCCGGGGCGGCGTGAACGGAGGTTCGCGCGGCGGTCGCCGGTCAGAACATCTTCTCGGCGCACCGGCCGCAGAAGTACTTACCGCCCTTCTGCATGTACCCGTCGGTGCCCAGCGCGATGACGGCGCCGCACTTCGAGCAGCGGGTCGGCTCAAAGGACGGCGGGTTCTCGAGTTTCTCGAAGTTGTACTCGTTGGTGCCGTACCAGACGTACATCTCCGTCTCGAACGAGTCGCGGCACTCCTGGCAATCCTGCCAGCGGCCGGCGTGGCCCTCGTTGAAGTGAAACGAGCAGAGGGTGTAGCGGTGGTGGTTGCGGTAGCAGGAGTTGCGGGCGTAGGAGAACAGGACGTACTGGTCGGTGTCGTCGCAGATCCACTGGCCGCAGCACTCGGTCTTGGTGAGTTTGCCCGTCTTGCCGCACAGGCCGCAGCGGGGCTGCGCGGAGGAGACCGACTTACGGCGTTGACGTCCCTTGGCTTTCTGCGTCCTGTTTCGTGGACTCATCGTAATCGCTCCTTACGCGGATGGCGTCGAAACTCATCGCCGTTGGCTGCCTAGCAGACAAGTCCTCGGCGCTGGGAACAAGCGAGCGGCCTTGTATGGCGTACACTCCCTTGTCCGTCCCGATGATGAGGACCGTGTCGTTCTGAACGTAGAATTGCGCTCCCTGGGGCGCAGGCTGGCCGAACAGGGCCTGCTGGCCTGTCTGCAAATCAACCCGGCACACGGGCCCGGGAGTCTTGCAGGACGAGAAGAAGAGTTCGTCTCCCACGATGACGAAACCCTCATGCACATGGTCGCCGACCGCGTGCGTCATGAACCGCTTCCCGAGGGAATCGTACACGAAGAAGACATTCGGCTCCTTCCCCAAGCCGGTACTTGCCGCCAAAACCCCGTATCGGCCATCCTGGTAATAAGGCCTGCACGAGGAAACAAACTCGCCTGCGCAAAAGCCGATGAACCTACCACATGGGTCTCTGGCGGCAATAAGGAACTTGCCGAAACTGTCGCCGGTGGCCTCTTTCCAGAACTCAAGAATGTCTCCACCGACAACCGCGCGGGCAGACATCTCATAGGCCGCGCTGCTCTTGGCGGCTTCGAACTGGGCTTCCTCCGGGCTGGAGCCAGCGCAGCCCGCCGCCACGGTTGACGCCGCGAGCAACGCGATGAGTGGTCGCATGCCAGGTCGGCCGTTTCCCGGTTCCTCAGCCGCCGGTCGGCCGCTCCTACATCGTGACGCGCTTGCCGCAGTGCCGGCACTGGCGCCGGCGGACGACGTGCCCGCCGCGCGCCCGGCGAGTATAGACTACCTTCAGGTGCCTGCAACCGCAATGGCGGCATCGTACCCCGCGGCGGCGGGGCAGGTCACGGCGCGCGGGGGGCCCTGGTCTGGAGGACGAGCAGGACGATGCCCAGGACCACGGCCGCCACGCCCTCGCCCAGCACCCACCACCAGGGCAGGCCCAACTGGAACTCCACCACCAGCATCAACGCGCCAAACGCGATGCTCGACGCGCCCAGGAACAGGATGACCCGGCCGTGGCGGCGCACATCGTAACTCACGAGCCAGCAGAACACGCCGCTCAGGGCGTACATGGCCGAGACCGACCGCGCCAGATAATCGATGATGGGCCCGTCGGGATACGGACCGAACCCCAGCCACTCGTGGATAGCCCCGTACTCGGCGCGCGGCAGGAAGATGAAGGGGGTCGCCAGACACAGGGCCGCGCCGGTCAGGCGGAGCACGAGTTTTAGCAGGCGCTCGGCCGTCGTCATGGTCTACTTGTCCGCGGGCTTACTGTCGCCGAGGATCGAGACCGGTCGCAACACGAAGTCGCTGAAGGTGAATTCGACGACCTTGCCCTCGGCATCGACCGTCAACTTGATGAGCGGCTTGATGTTGCCGCCCACGAAGACCCGGTGCAGCGTGATCTCGGCCGTGCCATCGAGCGCCGTGGGGTGCCGTTCCAGGACGCAGTCGGGGTTCATCGTAATCAGGGCCGGCCAGTTGAAGTTGGCCGGAAAGACGATCTGGGTCACGTTCTCGATCTTGCCGGGCCTCGGCAACAGCTTAGGGGCGTACAGGAGCATGGCGGCGTGGGTCAGGAACAGGTCGCCCGGGGCGGGGATTTCCTTCTCCCAGGTGCGGGGCGTGTCGAAGGGTTTCTTCTCGACGTCGGCGTAACCGGTGGCCTCGGCCTTGGCCGCCAGGCCGGTGCCCGACGATTTGAACTCCACCGACCCCTCCATCAACTTGAACGTGCCGATGGAGGTCGTCACCTTGCCGCGCACCGGCACGGGCTTGTCCGTGCCGCGCAACACGACCTGGCTCTCGAAACCGGCTTCCTCGGTCTTGCCCCGGATCTTGAACGGGCCGACGAACTCCTCGTCCAGGATGACCAGGTCCTTGATACTCATCACCTTCAGCCGCATGTGCCCCACCTTGCGTTTGCCGATGCAGACGTCGTAGTGGGTCACCTCGGTCTTGACGGGCGACTCGAACTCCTCGGCCCGGCACGCGTCCAGACCCGGCGCGGCCAGACCGACGACCATCGCCAGGACACAGCCAACGCTTCGCATGGGTCACCTCTGACAACACAGACGGTTCACCTGCCGGGGAGATTCAGCGGGCGTCACAATCGCCCGGACCTCAGAATCGCAATGACCAGCCAGACGCCCAGCAGACCCGCCAGCAGGAACCCCAGCAGGCCCAACATGGGCACCTGGGTGTACGGCACGTTGGGCCCGACGTTGGCCTGCATGACGACGGCCGACCCCAGGATGATCGAGGCCACGATCATCGAGAAGGCGATGCGGTTGCTCGACCGGTCGAGTTCGGTAATGAACCGCTCGAGGTTCTCGTGGCGGAACAGTATCTGGAGCCGGCCGCGCATCAGTTTCCGGATCAGTTGCCGCAACGACCGCGGCCCCTGCTCGGCCAGCGCGATGAGGTGGTACGCCGAGGTCATGCCGTGGTGGGCCAGACGCCGAGGCGACACCTTGTCGGCCATGAGCCGGCGGACCTTCGGCCGGACCACCTCCACCATGCTCGTCTCGGGGTCGAGTTCGAGCGCCACGCCGCCCATCGTCACGAGGCTCTTGCCCAGGAGGATGAAATCGCGCGGCAGGACGACACGGTGCCGCCGAGCCGTGGCCGTAATCTCGTCGAACAGGTCCTTGAGGTTCATCAGCCTGAGCGGCACACCGGCGTACTTGTCGACCAGGGCGGCCAGGTCGCCCTTGAGGCGTTCGCTGTCGACGTCGTCGGGCAGCGCCGCCAGGTCGTCGAACACGTCCAGGACGATGTCGAAGTCGCGGTTGATCGACGCCACCAGGGCCGTGCCCAGTTTCGACCGCATGGTGTCGCTCAGGCGGCCGACCTGGCCGAAGTCGAGGATCCCCACCACGTCCGGCGGCAGGACCACCAGGTTCCCCGGATGCGGGTCGGAATGGAACAGCCCCAACTCGAAATACTGCCGCATGAAGCAGTTGGTGAAGTGCGCCGCCAGGGCCTTGCGGTCGGCACCGGCGGAGACCAGGGCCTCGGCATCGTAGACCAGGACCCCCTTGAGCCGCTCCATGGTCAGGACGCCGCTGCTCGTCAACTCCCAGAGGACGTGCGGCACGCGGATGTGCGGGTCGTCGGCAAAGGCCTCGCGGAACCGCTGGGTGTTCGAGGCCTCGGCGATGAAGTCGACCTCGCGCCGGACCGTCTGGGCGAACTCCTCGACCATCAGCACCGGCCGGAAGATGCGGTACTCCGGCACGTACCGTTCGGCCAGGTCCGCCAGGCCGCCCAGGATGTCGACGTCGGTCTCCAGCAACTCGCGGATGCCCGGCCGGCGGACCTTGACCACGACCGGCACACCGTCCTTCGTGCGGGCCGCGTACGCCTGGGCTATGCTGCCGGCCGCAAACGGCTCCGGACCGAAATCGTCGAAGAAGTCCTCGACCGGCCCGCCGAGTTCCCGCTCGATCTCGGCCCGCGCCGCGACCGTCGGAAACGGCGCCACCCGGTCCTGGAGTTTACGGAACTCGGCGATGAACGCCGGCGGCAAGAGGTCGGTCCGGCTGCCGAGCACCTGCCCCAGTTTGACGTAGGTCGGGCCCAGTTCCTCCAGCACCCGGGCCACGCGGGCGGCCGTCGACGGGTCGGCCTCTTCCTCCCCCGCCCCACGGCCCCGCAGCAGACGCTTGCGGAACGGCACCAGGCGTGCCAGGTGCAGCCTCAGGACCAGCCACCCGAACCCGTGTTTCGTCAGAACGGTCCCGACGTGGCCGAGACGGCCGAGGCTTCTCAGTTGGCGGCCAAATGGGATGAGCGTCATGCGCGTCTGCCTCATCGACGTGAAGGGGTTCGCCCGGCGATTATAGACGCCGTCCGCGCCGGCGGGCAAAGAAAAAGGTCACCACGGGCCCGGCTCGTCGTAGTCGGCCGTGGCCGCCACCGCCACGTACACCGCCCGGGCGCCCGCGCGCCGCAGCACGCGGGTGCACTCGGCCACCGTCGTGCCGCTCGTCATCACGTCGTCCACCAGCAGCACCGCCCTGCCCCGGAGGCCGTCCGATCGGCCGCGCGCCGCAAAGGCCCCTCGGACGTTCGTGTGCCGCTGGGCCGACGGCAGGTTGGTCTGATGCGGCGTGGGCCGGCGCCGCCGAAGACGCCGCGTCACCTTCCCGCCCGTTCGCGGGGCCCCGCGGGCCACTTCGTCGGCCAGGACCTGGGCCTGGTTGAAACCGCGCCGGACCCGGCGACGCCAGTGCAGCGGCACGGGAACCACCACGTCCACGTCGTCGCGCCACGGCACCAGCGCCAGACGCTCGGCCAGCAGCCGGCCCAGGACCTGCGCAATCACGACCTGTGGCTCGTACTTGCACCGCAGAATGAGGGCCTTGAGCGGACCCTCGTACGGGCCCAGCCGCACGGCCGCGCCGAACCGGACCGGGTACATCCGGCAGAACAGGCACCCCTGGGGCCCGACGGTGTACGGCCCGGCCCGGCGGCCGCACAGCGGACAGTACGGCGCCGCGATGAGTTCGGCCATCTCGCGGCCACACGCCTCGCACAGCGGCCACCGGCGGTCGGTCGGGGCCGGCGTACCGCACGCGACACAGTGCATCGGCAGCACGAGTTGCCCCACCGATGTCCACAGCCGCGTAAGCATGAGGACGATTATAGAACCCCGACCCCCGCCGCCGCAAGGCCGGCGAACCCGTGGCTCGCGTCCCCGGCCTCGCGGAATCTCTATACGCCAGGGGCCGTCTCTGCTATGATTCCATAATTCTGCCGGCAACGGGGAGGGCCCGCCCCCCAATGGACAACGCATGCGAATCCTGCATCGGTACATCCTGAAAGAGGTCCTGAAGGCCCTCGCTCTGGCCCTGGTGGCCGTCTCGGGCGTGGTGGCGTTTGCCCTGGTGCTCCAGGCCCTCCAGGAAAAGGGCCTGGGACCGTTGACGTCGCTGGCCTACATGGTCCTGTCGGTGCCGGGCGCGGCGTACCTGGCGCTGCCGCTGTCGGCCGTCCTGGCGGGGACGCTGGTCTACGGTCGCCTGGCCGCCGACAACGAGGTCATGGCGTGCCAAGCCAGCGGCATCCCGATCAGCAGCCTGTTCTGGCCGACCATTCTGCTGGCGGTCGTGGCGTCGCTGGGCACGATGGCCCTGGCCGCCTGGCCGCTGCCGGCCAGCGGCTACGCGGCCAAGTGCCTGGCGCTACAGGACATCGAGCGTCTGTTCTTCACGCAACTGTCGTCGGCGGGCAAGTTGACGGTCAGCGAGGCCGGTTTCCAGATTACGGTGGACCGCGTCGTGGGCGACATGCTGTACGGCCCCACGCTGAAGTACCGCGGCCGCAACGGCCAGACCTACTGCTATGCCCCCTACGGACGGGTGGCGTTCGACCGCGACCACAACCGCGTCAAACTCGCCCTCTGGGAGGCCGTCGTCGTGGACGAGGCCCACGCCGTGCCGGTGCGCGGCACGCATTCGGTGGGGCTGACGCTGCCCACCACCGTGCCTCACAAGGTCGACGACCTGGACCTGTGGCACCTGATGGCGTGGCAGCGGCACCCGGAGATTTCGGACCGCGTCCGGATGCTCCCGGAAGACGTCACCGAGGCCAGCATCGAGGTGCACAAAAAGGTGATCCGGGCCCGGTCGATGGGCGAACTGCACGGCCGGGTGGCCGCCGCGGTGGGCTGCTTCGGGCTCGTCCTGGTCGGGGCCGGCCTGGGCATGTACTTTCACAGCGGACACCTGCTGACGGCGTTCGGCGTGGCCCTGGCGCCCTGGCTGGCCGCCACCATCCTGACGATGACCGCCGTCAAGACGGTCTGCCGCGCC
>Ga0307379_10014758_pt1 | contig 10047 bp, 12 predicted proteins | sample UN2MG_FD_202237 | JGI IMG/M metagenome (GOLD analysis project Ga0307379, IMG submission 202237) | Soil microbial communities from Risofladan, Vaasa, Finland - UN-2 | ecosystem: Environmental > Terrestrial > Soil > Coastal area > Acid sulfate soil | place: Finland: Risofladan, Vaasa | collected... | reverse complement strand
TATTATCCAAGTTTTAACTTCACTTGGTATTCCTACTAATGCAACACTTGTATTTAGTGTGCCCGATGCAATGCAAGTCGCAAAGGCTGTAAAGAGAGGCTATGAAATCGGCAGCCAAGGGGGTTGACCCTACATTTTTTTTCACTTCTGCCTTCTGCCTCATCTTTTCACTTCGCGTCTTCGTGTCTTCGTGGCTGAAATTCTTTTTTATACTTCAACGACAGTCTTGCGCTCCTGCGACTCCAGTGCCGCAGTGAACAGACGGTGGCTCAGGGCTGTTTCCTCAGGTGTAACGCAGCCGGCGAACTTCCCGATCGGCTTCCCCTCTTTCATCTCATAGAGAAATGCGGCCCACATCTGGAGAATGGCGTCAGAAAAACCGAACTCGAAGATGCCTCTGGTTATCGACTTGAAAGCTGTCTCCTGCCCCGTTTCGATATCCTGCCATGACTGGTCGCCGCCAGTGTAATGGAATACCCGGAACTGCTTCGGGTTCTTCGTGGAAAACCGCGCGGCAGCCTTCGTGCCGAGAACGGTCAGATACCAGGTATTCTTCTCCCCGGGCGCGATACGCTGCATTTTCAGGGTCATCGGAAAGACTGCGCCGGATTCCGAATCGACAGCCTCGCACAACAGTGTCACATTATCCCAGGTCTTGCAGGGAACCATCTTTCCTCCGCTGTCTGGCCGTTCGGTCATGACATTCGAGAGTATGCTGCGTACATTTCGCGGAATCCACCCGGCACGGAACGGAACATGGCAGACATGCATTCCGAGGTCGCCCATACAGCCGTACTCGCCGTTGGTCTCTATCATCCGTTTCCAGTTAATGGGTTTTGCAGGGTCGAGGTCGCTCGAATGGAGAAAACCGGCTTCAACTTCGAGAATGGTACCGAATGCGCCCATCTCTATCATGTCACAAAGACGCCGGACTGCCGGAAAAAACGGGAATTGCGACGAACATCGGACAAAGCTTCCGTGGCGCCGCGCGATTGCCGCGAGAATGGCATCGTTGGCCTTTCTGTCAATGCCGAAAGGTTTTTCCCCGAGGAGCTGTTTACCGGCATCTATGACCGCGCAGTAGACCGCTTCGTGGAGATTATGGGGAACCGCACAGTAGACCGCCGCGACAGCCGGATTATGTATGACTTCACGGTAATCCGCCGTAACCTGCCCGATAGACGGGAAGTTTCCGGTATACCAGTCGACGACTTTCGGGGAAAGGCTCCGGCTGCATATTGCCACGATCTCAGGCCTGACAGCCATCTCGGGCAGATGGCACCATCGTGCGACAGCGCTTGCAAATTCGCGGCCCATCAGACCGAGCCCGATTATACCAAAACGGACAGTTTCCACATCATATCCTCGTTAGTTCCAGGTTGAAAGTAAAAGTTCAAATATCAACGAAGAATATCTATTTCGCATCAAGATTAATGGTAACATAATTCTTAAACATTTTGAAACAATATTTTACATTTTTTGACAATTTTATAGTAGAATTTAATATATTTTGAATATGGATATTAAAATTGAAGCCATATATCGGCGCAGAGAATGAAACTATTAAATTACGAAATAGTAGCTCCCAGAAAAATAATAGTAATTTTTCTTTTGGCGATTTTTCTCCCCTCATTACTTGTGGGTTATTTAAGTTTCAGTACATTTTCCCAAAGGCGCGAAACGGTAAAAAAACTTCTTGAATCGAATCTCTGGATTTCAGGGGAAGCTGCCCTTAAATCTATCGAAGAAGCACTTCTTGATCATGAAAGAAAAGCTTTAGCGGCAGAAAATTTTATTCGTTTATTCCATCCCCCAAAAGATGATACAACTTTCTTCAGTTCTTCTGAACTTCCAAAAGATAGTGCCGGACAGCTTTTTCTGCTCGATGCGGATTTTAAAATACTATTCCCCCAAACCGAGAACGAAAATTCTTTGATATTTCAATGGGGAAAGGACTTACCGGACAGTCAATTTGCTCGAATCTTTCAAAAAGCCGAATTTTTTGAATTCTCCCAAAAAAAATTACACTCGGGCTATTGAATTATATAGCCAATGTACTTTGCCGGTCCATTCAAAGCGGTACCAGGCCATTGCCTTGGACGGTCTGGGGCGCTGCCTTTTATCATTAACAAAATATGACGAAGCTTACAAGGCATATAACAAACTTTCTCGGAATTATAGCCAGTTCAAAAACAAAGCAGGACACCCATACGGTATTGTTGCCGCTCTTCAATTATATAGCATAGGACAACTCCTGAAGATAGAACCGAATGATCCGAAAATATTAGTTGATCTGTATAAAAAAATACAGGAAGGGGTTTGGCCCCTTGACATTTCCACGTACGATTTTTTTACCGCGGAAATTGACTCAATACTTGCGGATACATGCAATAACGGAAAATTTTCTGAACATCGAAATTCTTTTCTGGATTTACGTAACAGACAATTTCCCTACAGGCAAACGCTGGTTTTTACTGATACCATCAAGAAATATATCATTCCCAGGATACGGGAAAAGCTATCCCTATCACCGATAATGGAGAAAAATGCGACGGGACGATTGCTCATCCCTCTGGAAGAAGGCTTTTGTCTCACTTCTTATGCCGGTCTGCCACGCATTCAATCAGAAAAATCTTTCTACGGCGGCTTCTGCTGGGACCTCAATTCTATAAAAAAGCAGATGATATCAATAATTCTGGCGGATAAATCAAAGGATTCCTTGTCTTTTTCATTTCGTGTGTTTCCTCTCCCCTGGAAGCTTCTCGTTTCTCACTCTGAAATAGAAGTCTTTGAACGGACAGCACGCCGAGAGAATTTCTTTTACGGTATTCTTCTTACATTTATTGTAGTTTTAATGGTTTTAGGTGCTGTTCTCATAGCGCGAGATATTTCCCGGGAATCGGAAATCACCCGCTTAAAAACTGAATTTGTTCATACTATTTCTCATGAACTTAAGACTCCACTGACACTCATTCGTCTTTTTGGGGAAACACTCCAACGTAAAGAAAATCTCACCGATGAAGAGAGGAAAGATTGCTAACCCATTTTTCTGATTAATTTTATGCAAACCCGCATAAACACTGGCTTTGCGGAGCCTCTGACCACAAAAATTGGTCACTACAACCTTTTTAAAGCTTAAGGTTACCTCCCTAAATGCAAGACTTGGTGCTGGGCTGGTAGCTAACCTTTGCCCAGATTGGACTTTCACCAATAAGAACTTATATGCTTTTCTCGGCGCACTCATTTGCGTCCTTTCTTTAGTTTTTTCTCTTCTACATACCTTCTGATTATTTCCTTGTTGGTTCTTGTTATCTCCGCTATTATCTTTTTTAACCTTTTGTAATTATCATTCCACTCTCTTACCTCATCTTCTAAGTCAACCGGTATATATACCCCTTTTGTCACCCCCTTTACTTTATACATAAGATAATAGCTTTCATGCTTTTCTCCCTTAAGGTAGCACTTGCAGTTACGATTTCCGCACCTTCTTTTTACCTTTGCCATGCTTCCATCGACAAAGGGGCCGACCTCTGCCAGTTTCTTTATCAGCCCGTCCCTTTTTCTTTTAAGCCAGGCTATGTTTATCTTCATTTTATATTTATTCATATGAATAATATACCTATTATTCATATTTTTGTCAAATTCAGGAGGTGAGAAGAATTATTTTTTACTGATTTACCAGCAGAAGTTAAAACCCCCATTTTATGGGGAAAACGGGGGTTTTAAAGGTGAGAGAAATTTTTACTCTTCAGAGCTGTTTGGTTTTCCGTTGTTCTATTCCAAAAATATCAATTAATTGCTAAATTAATCTTTTATATAAAAAAATTATCAAAATTGGAAAGGAAATGAAATGCCCATAGTTACAATAGAACTAATTGAAGGAAGAACAGTTAATCAAAAGAGAGAAATGGCAAAGAAGATAACTGATATAATTAAGGAAGTTGCAAAAGTGAAAGAAGAATCAGTGGAAATCATTTTTCATGATATGAAAAAGGAAAATTTTGCCAAAGCCGGAAAACTTACTATGGATATTTAGAATGAAAAGTAGAAAATATCCTATATTACTTTTAAGTAGCTTTAGATAGGGTTAGGATCTTTAGATACCTTTCATAGGCCATATCCCATGCTTGGCTATCCTCAGGTATAAAGTAATCAACTTCCGAAGAATTTTGAGATATTTGCCTGCCTTCATCAAGGCTACTGATCTCACCTGCTGCTTTAAGCTGCATAATTAAATTGCCCATTGATGTTGTTTCTGTTGGGCCTGCTTTTAAGGGTTTGCCTGTAGCATCTGCCATACACTTGCATGTTAACTTATTTTTTGTCCCTCCACCTACAATATGCAGTAATTCTATTTTCTTACCTGTAAGTTTTTCAAGCATCAGTATGTAATATCGGAATTTCAGAACTATGCTTTCATAAATGCATCTTGAAATTTCACCAATACTTAAGGGCACTTCCTGCCCGGTTTTCCTGCAATAATCCATGACAATTTTTGGCATATCCGGCTGATGCTGGCCAAAGGCAGGGTCGTCCATATCGATGAAAGCCTTAAATGGTTTAGCTGCAGGATAAAACCTGTCTATATCTTTCCAGCTTATATCTTCGCCTTTTTCTTTAATCCATTTTTCCCTGCATTGCTGTATGATCCAGAGTCCATTATAATTTTTAACGAATAAGTTTTTACCTTCAACTCCTGCTTCATTTGACCATCTTTTTTTAAATACAGTACTACTTATTATTGGTTTTTCTGTTTCCTTACCCAAACAGCACCAGGTACCCATGCTTAAAAAAGCCCAGTTTGAATTTTTGTCTGTTACAGGAATACCCGCAACAGCCGATGCGGTATCATGTGTTGCAGGGGCAATTACTTCAACAGGTCTTACATTAAGCTCCTTACAAATGTTTTCAGTTATTTCTCCAATTTTTTCACCCGGTCCAAGTATTGGTGGAAAGATATCTTTAGGCAAACTTAATTTATCAAAAATAGCATCAGCTAGCCTGCCTTCTTTTTGGTCATATAAAATACTTGTTGTAAATCTGGTCATCTCATTAAAGGTGTTTCCCGTGAGGAAATAATTGAATATATCCGAAATGCTTAAAAAAGTCTTAGCATTTTTTATCTCAAGTGCGTCATGTATTTTTAGAGAATACAATTGGAAAAGATCAAAAATAGGTGCTATAGATGAACCTGTCATATTAAATAACTGTTCTTCCGGAATTATTTTTAACAAGCTTTCAGCATCTTTGGCTCTCTGCTCATCCCTGTAATGTACAGGGTTGGCAATTAGTTTCCCATTTTTATCTAAAAGTCCAAAATCAGCACCCCAGGCATCAACACCTAAAGACAAAATATCTTTATATTTTGAAAGCGATAATTGGATTCCGTTTTTTAGCTCAGCGTAAAGTCTTAGGATATCCCAGTAAAGAGTCCCTGTAGCAAAAACAGGGATATTGTCAAACCGGTGAGTAACGTCCGTTTCAATTTTATTGCCATTATAATTACCGACAATTGCCCTGGCATTGCTTCCGCCAAAATCAAAAACCAAAAAACTTTTTTTTATCATTTGAGAGCCTTTTTTCTAAAAAGATTATTGAAAACTTATAATCTCATATTAAGATAATTTCGCTTTTCTCTCAATAACATAGTCTTCAATTTCTTTCATGGAACCTGAGAATTCTTCTTTGGTATAAACGAAAGCCGGCTGGTTTATAAAATCTTCTATTTTTATGCCATCTTCATCAAAACCTGCTTTAAAATAAGGTATTTTCAAGAGCTTATCCATAATTGCTGCAGGAACAGGTTCATTTATCTGATTATAAATATCCTTATTCTTGCAGATTCTCAGAAAATCATCTATTACTTCAGGATTTAAAGTATAGACAAGATTACCTCCTGCAACTTTTTCGATATGATAAATATTTTCAGGTCCCGGACCTGGTCTTGCGGAGCAAAGAAGCAGCTTGCTTAAATAGCCATTATTTTTATCATTTAGAAGCTGGCAAGCTTTTTTAGCTATTGCAACTCCTGCCCCTCTTTTTAACTCTTCTGTTAACTCTATACCTGCAGATTTAGCGCTTTCTACAAACTGCGGCCTTTCTTCAAATCTTCCAATCATTATTGTTATCACAGAACGCCACTGGCTATAATCTACTCCCCCTTGGCTGCCGATTTCATAGCCTCTCTTTACAGCCTTTGCGACTTGCATTGCATCGGGCACACTAAATACAAGTGTTGCATTAGTAGGAATACCAAGTGAAGTTAAAACTTGGATAACATAAATTCCTTCTTTTGAACCAGGGCACTTAACCATTATATTCGGGGCAATTTTTTTAAGCTCCAGCGCCTGCAGCAGCATTTCCTTTACATCGGTAATCAGCCTGGGATCAACCTGTGCGCTTACATATCCTTTCTTAAATTTAGATTTTTCGAACAAAGACATATAAAGCTGGGTGCCTTTTTCAGTAATAGCTTTGTAAAACTTCCATGCAATCTTATAATTGCTTTTTGCAGGATTTTCCCTAATCATTTTGTCTATTATTGGATTTACGTACTTAAAGATGGCTTAGGCTAAGTTATTTAAGTCTATTGCCTGCTAACTTTCCCTAGATTTTTTATTTTTAATACTTATAACATCAGTTTATGGTGTTTATTTATGCTTTATACGTATGAGACCAGAAAGCAAATTCTTATAAATATAAATCATAATGTTTCCACTATTTTTGCATCTTATCCTTAATGCTTCTGTATAACTCAAAAGCTTGTTTGGGCTTTTCGTTGCCATGCACAACTGCATTTATTGCATGCATCATACCTATGGGTGAATCGGATTGGAATATGTTTCTTCCCATATCTACACCAGCAGCTCCTTCATTGATGGAGCGGTAGGCCATTGTCAGTGCGTCCATTTCCGGGATTTTCTTGCCCCCGGCAATTACTATAGGTACTGAACAGGAGGCAGTTACTGTTTCGAAGTCTTCTTTGGTGTAGTAGGTTTTGATGTAATGGGCTCCGAGCTCTGCGCAGATTCTGGTTGCAAGACGGAAGTACTTTGCGTTGCGCTCCATGTCGCGTCCGACAGCGGTAACTGCCATAGTAGGAATACCATATTTTAGTCCTGCATCAACAAGTTTAGTCATATTAATTACAGATCGTGATTCGAATTCGCCTCCTATAAATACTTGAATTGCAGTGGCACACACACCAAGGCGGATGCAGTCTTCCATATCCATGGCTATCTGTTCGTCCGAGAGTTCCTTCAGAATGCTAGGCCCACCGGATGCCCTGATTACTATGGGCTTAGTAATTGAAGGTGGAACAATAGAGCGTAAGATTCCTCTCGTGCACATTAATGTGTCAGCATGGGGAACTAAGGGTAAAATATTAATATCTATTCGTTCAAGACCAGAAGTGGGACCTTGAAAATATCCGTGGTCGATGGCGAGCATGATGGTTTTACCGTCTTTGGGATTGAAAATCCTAGCTAGCCGGTTCTTCATCCCCCAGTCAAGTTCTGTGGAACCTTTAAGATAAAAGAGTTCCGATTTTTGTTTGACTCCTACATGATATTCCTTACCTTCTTTATCCATTTCCGGCATTGCGTTTCTCCTTTTATTGTTTTTTTATATGGTTACTTTTCTATGTATTTTTCTATGTATATAAGATCTTTAAAGTCTTCGAGGGTGAGACCCCTTTTCTCCAATTCGGAGAGAATAAGTTCTACAGCCCACCTGGCCCCGTCTCCCACTGCGGCGCAACATTTGTCGTCGTCTTCATGCGCGCCGGCTTCCCTGAAGAGTTGTTTTTCCTCATCATTCCTTAAATTAAAAGACCTGCCAAAAACCTTTTTCTGCACGTCGGCACAGATGACGCTGCCGTATTTCTCCACGTATTTGTCGTGCAGGGCGGATGTAAGGGCGAAGGAAACATATTTGTCCTCCCTTCCCTTTTTCGAACCTTCTTCCTGCCTCGTTCTGCCGAAGAGTAGGCTTATCATCATGACGCCGCCTGAATAGCCGCCACAGTTACCGTCGATGCATTCACCAGACCCGCCCGCTAGACCACTTCCCACCCTGTATACGTAATCGTTCCTTACGCTAAGAGCGTCCTGGATACCGGCTATGGCGCACTGGGCGCATCCCCGGTAATCCTGCTCATACTTGAAGCCGTGGTCATATGCAATTTGCATCATTTTTTCCTTGTCCATAAAAACCTCCATTATATTTGAATATTGCAACAGTCAATGTTATCTATTTCACTGAGCACTATTTGAACGTAGAACCTCCGTCTATAATGATGTGCTGACCGCTAATGAATCCCGCATAGTCGGATGCTAGAAATAGGGTTAGGTAGGCTACGTCCTCCGGTTTTCCGAATCTTCCCACTGGAATTCGCTGGATTAACTCTTTCCGCTTCACAGGATCCGGCTCCCTGTCCTTGAGGAGATCCGTCTCGATAAGGGCCGGCAGGATTGCGTTCACAGTTATGCCTTTGGGGGCTAACTTTTTGGACATAAGACGTACCAATCCATTAATGCCTGCCTTCGCTGCAGGGTAAAAGGCGGCACCTCCGCCACCGGTTATGGAACCCGCTGATCCTATGTAGATAATACGGCCTTTGCCCCTGGGCACCATATACTTGAGCACCGCTTGGGTTACTACAAAAGCGCCGGTCAGGTTCACCTCGATTCCCTTTTTCCAAAGATCCAAAGACAATTCCTTAGTGGCATTAGGTTTGGTGAAACCGGCACTGTTAACCAGAAAATCCACAGAACCGAAATTGGATATAGCAAAAGAGCAGAGTTTCTTCATTTCGACCGCGGAGGTGATGTCACCAGCAAAGGATTTGTAACTCCAGCCATTTTTTTTCATCACTGCCTCTACCCTCTTGAGGCCTTTGATATCCGATTTGATAGGCAGATAGTCGACGATTACATTGGCTCCAGCGGCCGCGAATTCAATACTTATGCTAGCACCAATGCCACATGAGCCACCAGTCACAATAACTGTCCTGCCTGTAAAGTCCAACTTCATGGTTTTATCTCCTTAAGATATCAAACAATGTAAAGCTCTATGTCCTTTGACTCAATTATTTTTTTATATTCTTCCGAAAGACCGTCGTCCGTGATGATGGTGTTTATTTCTTCAAAATTCGCAAAATAAGTAACGCTGATTTTGCCGAATTTACTTGAATCCGCCACAAGGATCCGCTGTTTCGCGGAGGCTATAATGGCTTTCTTAATTTCAGCTTCGAAGTAAAAATAGGTTGTCAAGCCTAGAACTGGATGCACTCCCGCAGCGGAGATGAAGGCTTTGTCTGCCCTTAAACTTTGTATAAGAGTAGGACCTTCGATGTTGTGAAAAATGTTGGAATCCCGATGGAAAAAACCGCCGGAAAGGATGAGGTTTATATTTTTTCTTTTATAGAATTCAATCGCGTTTTTAAGAGTGTAGCAAACAGCGGTAAAAGGCATATCCTTATCAATAAACTTGACCACAAAGGGTATTGTAGACCCTGAGTCAAAAAAAAATGTTTTATTAGGATCTATGAGGGATGCCGCTTTTTCTCCAATCCGGTTTTTCTGACTCATGTTGCTGATGGATTCCTTCGTGAGGAGATAAGGATCTCCAATAGTAGTATACGAACCGCTGGACAGAACCGCTCCGCCGTGTGTACGTTTGATGAATCCTTCATTTTCCAGTTCCGTAAGATCCCTCCGTACCGTCATGTCCGATACGTTAAGGATAGCAGCTATTTCTGTTACCGCCGCCTTCTCTTTCTGCTGTAAAAGACTAAGGATATTTTTGATTCTGTTCTGTTTTTCGTACAACATACTGCCCATCTTCTCCATACTTGCCTGTTTTACCCGACGGCTCGGCCCCAATAAATAGCCTATTTTAGTTTAAAATTACATTTCAACTGTTTAATCAAACATAATATAAGCATAAATAATATTAACTTGTCAAGTATATCTTTTAAATAAACAAATATCTAACCCACTTTTCGCACCTTTAAATCGAAAATTCTTTGATTTATTAATTTTAGCA
>Ga0307379_10014756_pt1 | contig 10048 bp, 13 predicted proteins | sample UN2MG_FD_202237 | JGI IMG/M metagenome (GOLD analysis project Ga0307379, IMG submission 202237) | Soil microbial communities from Risofladan, Vaasa, Finland - UN-2 | ecosystem: Environmental > Terrestrial > Soil > Coastal area > Acid sulfate soil | place: Finland: Risofladan, Vaasa | collected... | reverse complement strand
CCCGTAGACCCCACCCACATGTATCTGTATCTTTGCTGTAGTATCCAGCCCCATCGTATCCAGTACCTGGGCATGGTAGAGCAACTCTTTAACACTCCTTTCAAACACGCCCTCATCCACAGAGTTCATAAGAGTGAACTGGTCCGGGTGCATAGAAATCCTGATATCACTTGCCTTGATAAAATTGCCTATCTCGTCAAACTTGCCCCTGAAATACACCTGCCAGTCGAATTTGCAGATAGGGTGTGAGGCGAAGGGAACTAAATCTGAGGTTATCCTGAAGAATAATATGTCATGTCTAACGTTGAACTTCAGCATCTCCAGGAGGCAATTGAGGTTGTTCTCAACTGTGGCTACAAGTCGTTCTTCCGAGTAGGACTTGAGACGAAAGGTGCGGGCACCTTTGCACCCGATGGTCAGGTTCAGGCAAGGATAGCCAATCTTCATACCATCCACCACCCACAAAACAGATAGTCTAATCTGGCTTCAGCGTCATAACTTTTTTGAAAGTGGCTATCACGTAATCATCTATTTCTACGCTGAACAGAGCATTTTCTGATGAGCCTGCGAATTGCTCAAGTTGTGGATGCTTAGCCAGATATGTTTCTCTCAATCGCTTTCTTGCACTACCAATAGCTTCCTTAGCCTTGCCGGTGGCGGTAACCGCTTTAGCTTTGTGAAAGTCCGAAAGCCTATTAGCTCTGTTGTCCACCAATACGGCTACCTGAGGATTTTCTTTTAGATTGCGATACTTCCTGGTATTGCGGTTCGTAGTAAAAAGCAGATGCTTGAGGTCGTCGGTAGCAGCAAATGCCACAAGGTTAATATATGGCAGTCCATCGCCATATGTAGCAAGTACAGCCAGCTTTTGGGATTCAAAAAGGTCTTGCAGAAGTTTCGTCAGTTGGGACGATTTCTTCATATTCCTCCTCCTCGAAGTCGGCAAACAAAATCATGAGCTTTAACTCACTTCCTTTAGCACCATCTCAACTGCCTGAGGAACAGCTTCCTCCACCTCCGGGCTGCACTTCTCGGAGAAGGTAGCTATATCTTTAGCTTCGATAGCGAAGATAACAACCTCGCTGGGCACTTCTATATCGAGCTTTCGGGCTAGCTCCAGGGCGCTGAACAAGCCGACATCGTGAATTACAGCCATGCGTCCTGCTTTGAAGTCAGCAGGAGAAAGTCTGTAAATATCACCGGGCTTGCCATCACGGGTCTGTATGGCGTCGACGATAATGAGCCGTTCGTATCCAGTTATCTCATCGAGCAAGCTCAGCCCCGACACCGAGGTCTCTTTAACTGCTATGTCCTTACGGGTCTTGAGAGCTTCCTTGAGCCGTTCCACCACCAGAAAGCCCACGCCATCGTCGCTGAGAATTGGATTTCCTATACCAAGTATCAAAGTCTTCATTTCCCTTTTTCCCATCAATCAGACTACTCGCACCAGTCTGTGCTGTCAAGAATAAACCAAGCTAATTGTCTAGAATCCTGTGAGAGATTATAATATCTCTGCTCAAGCTGGGGTTAATCCCCGCATCCCGGGAGTCAAGAGCGTGAATAAAACAAGAAGCCCTCATTTCTGGATTATTCTAGCCATCCTCATAATTCTGGGCATCATGCATTACGCCGAGCAAATAGGGTTGCCCGGTACCATACCGCCCAGCGAGCACTTTGGCCTGACCAGACATGCCCTTGACCGCACACTATTTCTAATTCCCATTATATACTCTGCCCTGGTTTTCGGGTTGAATTGGGGTCTTGCCGTATGCGGCATCTCCCTGGTTATCATGCTGCCCAGGATAATAGCGCTTTCACCGGCTCCCGGAGATGCCGTTTTTGAGACACTGGTGATCGTCTTTGCAGGAGCGCTGGTCTCCGTGGCTTTATGGAAACGAGCTTCACAAAGAGACCAGTATCGGCACGCCTTGAAAGAGCTTGAGGAAGCTCATAAACAGCTTCAACACTATTTTCAGGTGGCCAGCGGTGAAGAGAAGAGATTCCTTACGCTTAATAAAATCTCCATGGTTCTTGCCGAGTCTCTGCAATTGGAGAAGCTCCTCCAGAAAGCCATCCAACTTGTAATGGACATCATGGAGGTTGAGGTCGGCCTAATCTATTCTCTCGATGAAGAGACTCAGGAGCTTGCCCTTGTAGCCTATGACGGGGTATCGGAGAAATTCGCCGAGGAAGTAAAAACAGGAAAGCTGGGCGAGGGCTTCAACGGCAGAGTGGCCAAGACGGGTGAGCCCCTGATTGTTAAGGATGTAAATGTCGACCCTGTTACGAATGCCAGGGCAGTAAAGGAAATGAAACTGGTAAGCGAGATGATAGTGCCCATGACCTTCAAAGCCCGCATCGTGGGCACTATCTGGGTGGCTCGGAGACGGCCCCGCGATTTTCAGGCCTCCGATGTCAACTTGTTGACAGCCATCGGCAACCAGCTTGCGGCTTCAATTGCCAACGCCCGCTTGTACGAAGAGGAGCGACGGATAGCCCGGCAACTGAGCGTGGCTGAGAGCAACTACCGTGAACTGTTCGAGAAGGCCAACGATTCTATCCTTGTTCACAACCTCGAGGGCAGGATTATCGAAGCTAACAAGGCCACAGAAGAACTGACGGGATATAGCAGAGAAGAGCTTCTCGAAATGAACATAACCGATTTTCTCACCGGCCCCAGCCTAGACCAGGCCAGTCAGGTGAGGCGAAAGCTGTTCGAAAAGGAGCCAGTGGTACAACCCTACGAACTTTCGATAACCAGAAGAGACGGCACGAAGGCTATCCTGAAGCTCACCAGCAACTTGGTTACTTCCGAGGGCAAGATGACCGGATTTCAGCATATCGTCAGGAAGCACTCCTCGGAATGACACCTTATTTTCATCCTTCGCAATGACGGTGGCAACCTTCATGGCATATTCCAGCAATCTTACCCCTCTCCTCACAAATTTCGTGGTTAAAGTGAGGAGAAGTTAAGTACAATCGTATTGACAGTTCAAACTCGTGTCCTATAGTATATCTTACAAGAATTAAGCTTCGGGAAGTCAAAGATGGTCTGGCAACATTGCGCATTTATTTTTCTGGCTGTAATAGCGATCAGTTTTCTGTTCGCCCTTATTGAGGTATTGTGGAAATCGAGGAATGATTATTTCTTCGGGAAAGCCGGGCCTCGAAGCAACGACCAGAGATAAGGACATACCCCACTATCGAATTACCCTTCAACGGGTCTTTTTCACATAGACCTTTATCTCTCCGCCCTTCTCCTCCATCCCTAAGAACTCATTTCCTGTAGCCTTAGCCCAGGCAGGCATATCCAGTTTTATTCCCTTATCGTCGGCCACAACTTCAAGGACCTCACCCTGCTTCATTTGCTTCATTTTTCCCGCTGTCTTAACAATGGGCATGGGACAATAGAGTCCCACACAATCCAGGGTTTGATCCGCTTTCATATCCCCTCCTCGATTCGTGTGAGCGAAAGCCCGCCTAGATAAAGAGGGTCACCTTCGATGTGCTGGCTTCGGACAGGAAGTAGGCAGCTCCGGCTAAAGGCTCTGCCTCAGGGCGAAAAGCCTCCTGTTCCACGCCCATCAACCCGCACGTAGTGCTGCAGGGTATAAGCTTCACGCCCATCTCATGGGCCATTACGATGAACTCCTCTACGGAAGGCATATTTATTTCTTTCATCAGCCGCTTAATCATCCATGCGCCTAGGCCGAACATGTGGAACTTGGAGAGCTTCAATCGCTTAGAGCCGCCTCGATTCATTATGTTCAGCATCTTCCTCATCAGCCCTTTGCTCTTAATGCTGCCCTCGTTTCTTTTAAGGACATTGAGCCCCCAGAAGGTGAAGAAAATTTTGACCTCCATGCCCATGCTGGCGCCAGCAGTCGCCAGCATGAAAGCGGCTAATGCCTTGTCGAGTTCGCCGCTTAAGAGCGCAATGGTCAATTTATCTTTCTCGGCCATTGGATATCCCTCCTCACCTGACATCAACACTTGAGCTCAGCTCCGCAATGGGAGCATACCTTCTTGTCCCTCGGCGTAGGTTTTTTGCACTTGGGACAGTAGAATATAGTCACTCTGCAAGCGGTGCAGTATGGCAGATTCATTGCTTTTATCTCCTCGTCACAGTAAGGGCAAAATACATGCTGTTTCTTCTCTTTTTGCTTCTTCATGATTTCTTCTCCCCCTGAGCTTTCTGCTTACTCTGATAGTCCTCAATGGCTTTGTGCAAAGCCTGAGCACCCAGATTGGAACAGTGGAATTTGTTCTTGGGCAATCCCTCCAGTTCTGCGGCTACCGCAGCAGGCGTGATTTTCAGCGCCTCCTCAATAGTCTTGCCCATCGCCATCTCGCTGACCATGCTCGACACCGCGATAGCTGCACCGCAGCCGAATGTCTTGAATTTGACATCTTCCAGACGGTTGTCCTTGACCTTGATGTAGAAGGTCATCATATCCCCACAAACTGGATTGCCTTCCTCGCCAACACCACTGGGGTTCTCTATTTCCCCCACATTGCGGGGATGCATGAAATGCTCCATAACCTTTTCACTGTAAATAGGCATGCTATTTGCCTCCTTTGCTCGCTTTAATGTATTTAGAATATAGCGGCGACATCTGTCGCAATCTGTCTACAATCGGGGGCAGCACCTTTAAAACATAGTCCACATCTTCCATGGTGTTATCCAGGCCAAATGTGCAGAGTAAAGAGCCCTGCGCCAGTTCATGCGATGTGCCCATAGCTATAAGTACATGTGAAGCCTTCAGAGCCCTGGAGGTACATGCGGACCCGCTGGACACAGCGACCCCCTCCATATTCAGGAACATTAGCATGGATTCGCCCTCGATGAACTCCACGCAGAAGCTGGCATGATGTGGGAGACGATTTTGAGGATGTCCGGTGACCACCACATGTTCAATCCCGGCGGGAAGCTCCTCTATTAAGCGGTCGCGTAGTTGAGTAAGATGCTTCATCCGAGCAGCCATATCCTTTTTGGCCAGCTCAGCAGCCTTGCCCAACCCGACGATAGCAGGAACATTCTCCGTACCGGCGCGCCGCCCTCCTTCCTGAATGCCGCCATCGAGGAGAGGCATGATACGCACGCCTCTTCTGACCCACAACGCACCTACCCCTTTAGGCCCATAAAATTGATTACCCGCCAGACTCAAGGCATCGACTCCCAGCTCCTTCACATCAACAGGGATAGTGCCCGCAGTGGCGATAGCATCAGTATGGAAGACCACATTGTTCTCTTTAGTTACTTTGGCAATCTCCTTTATCGGCTCTATGGTGCCGACCTCGCCGTTGGCGTGCATAATCGAGACCAGCACTGTATCTTTCCTGATGCTTTTGCGCACCGCCTCCGGGTCAACTGCGCCGTATTTGTCCACAGGCACCTGGGTCAACTCGAAGCCCCATTTCTCCAGAGTCCTTGCGGAATGGAGCACCGAGAAATGCTCGATAGCCGATACCACCACATGCTTGCCCTTGCTCTGCTGGGCCAGCGCTAGACCTTTGACAGCGAAATTATTGCTCTCGGTGCCGCTGCCGGTAAAGATTATCTCCTCGGCGTTAGCCCCGATGAGCGCTGCCACCTGAGAGCGAGCGGTATCCATCGCCTGTCGGGCAACATCGCCCCAGTCATGGAGCGAGGAGGGATTGCCAAAAACCTCACCCAGATAGGGTATCATCGCATCTTTAACTTCAGGAAGAAGAGGAGTAGTAGCAGCATTATCCAGATACACTTTTCTCATTGCTTTTACCTCGCCAGTTGCGACTCAATCTAGCATATTGTACACAGATTTACAAACTCACGGATATAATTGTTGACCTTCGTTGTCTTCAATGATAATGGCCTGCTCGGGACAGCTTTTGGCAGACTCCAGCACGGTGAATTCATCAACGGACGACGGGTCCAGAACCACAGCCTTGTTATCCGCATCAAGTGCGAACACAGATGGTGCGAATGCAACACAATTACCGATCCCGATACACAGGTCTCTATCCACCCTTACCTTCAAAACCAGCCTCCCGCGAGAGGATTCACAGATAATATGATAATCATAATGTTATGGAGAAGTTATAAAAAGAACCTCAAAAAGCTTAAAAAGTTATCACATTTAGCCAATCTTTAACTCGTCGCCGGTTGTCACTATGCCACCACGAATCACCCTGGCAAACACGCCCTCTTTGGGCATGACACACTTGCCTATCTGACGATAGATAGCGCATTTCGTATGGCACTGTTTGCCAATCTGGGTAACCTCCAGAACAACTCCCTGACCTGTGCTGAGGCGGATACCTACAGGTAAAGCAACCAGGTCGATGCCCTCAGTAGTAAGATTCTCGGCGAAATCTCCCGGCCCTATATCAAAGCCTCGATTCCGCATCTTATTGATGCTTTCGATAGCCAGAAGGCTCACCTGCCTGTGAGTGCAACAATCGGCATGGGCATCACCCACAAGCCCGAACTCATCCTGCAGAATTCCTTCACCGACGTCTTGCTTAGAAGTCCCTTTATCCTTACTTTTGCAGACTGCAATTATTTTAGCCATGTTTACTATACTTCGTTAGCATTTTCTCGGGTAGGTTTGAAACCTGCCCCTATGGAGTTTTACGAGCCTTTCTCAAGAAATCACTGGCAAAAAGAGCAGCGCCGAGAGCAGCGGAGAGTTGTGGGTCTGGTTTCATGCCAATAGCCCTGATTCCCAGTTCTTTCTCCAACCTGCGCACCACGCCGATATTCTTAGCAACGCCGCCTACAACTGCAAAATCGCCCTCAGTGCCCATGCGCCTGACCAGCATCGCCGCTTGATGGGCCAGAGCAGCACAATAAACAGCTAAAACCTCCTCTTTAGACCACCCGTTTCGCAGCAGCGCTGACGTTTGAGACTTAGCCATAAAATCACAGACAACGCTTAGCGCACCACCCAAAGGGGGGGAGCCACCATCCAGCAAATGTCCGCCTGTCACCACTTCCTGGTTTATCTCCTCCAGTACCATGTCATGCACTCGAGCGCGTTTATCCAGGGGCAAAGCGAGCTGTTCTTCGAGCTTTTTGTCGGTAACGTTAAGAGATATCGCCCCCATATCTTCGATTGGCACACCCAGATAACCAGCTACCACATCTAAGCCGTTTCCCTGAGCAGCACCACAGGCGTTGCAGGGATTTTCCCGACAATAAGAAGGAGGGCAGGCATTGGTAAGAAACGCTGTTACCTGTCCCCCATCATTACAATGTATAACCGTGCAATCACGGCCCCCTATTACCAGAACGGTCCGCAGCGAGGGCCCTATACTATGTTTAGCTCCTCTGGCGTGGCATGATATCTCACTCACCGTCTTGTTAACCACAGAGAAGTTAGCCTCCCCACATCCGGTACCCACGACGTAGTGGATGTCCCTCCTAGACATCTTTATGCCTTTCAGCGCAGCTTCCAGAGCTTTCCGCGCGCTATCATGGTTATCAGCGCCGTTCCACAGTATGCTATAAGACAAGAGCGCACCATCTGAGAGAACCACTGCTTTGGAGGTTGTTGAACCGACATCAACACCGGCGGTGAGCATATCCGACTTTCGCCAGTCCCTATCGGTGGCTTGCCAGACATATTCTCGTTTGTTTGATTTCTCTGTTCTCATTCCATCGCCCCATCGTTAAAAAACGCTTCTTTTTCTTGCTTTACGAGGGAATACCCTTGGAAAGGGCATTGTAGAAAGCCTTCCAGAAGGGGTCTACGATGGGGTGTTTGAGCTTCTTCTCTTTGCCCTTCTCCACCAGAATCATCCCGTGTTTAGGGTCTATCAACTCGCCGACAACCGAGGAAACAATTCCCTTCTTCGTCAGAGCTTCCACTATCTTCCGAGCTTTATGCTCTCGGCAGGAGATGATTAGAGTTCCTTCGCTGATGGAAGCATAAGGATCTATCCCGAAATACTTACATATCTCAGGTACGCATTCTTCGACCACAATCCGTTCCTTCTCCACTCTCACACCCAGGTTGGCAGCCTGAGCAATCTCATAGAGCCCGCCCCATATGCCACATTCTGTAGCATCATGCATCGCAGTAACACCTTTGTCCCTGACGCCCACGCTCACCGCAGTCAGCGCATCTTCCACAACCGACATCTTGTAAAATATCTTCTGCGCCTTTCTGCTGAAGTTGCGCCCGAATTCTTTCTCCAGAAGTCCGGGAAACATAGCAGCGAATATGCCGCTAGCCTCAATAGCAGGCCCTTTGGTGATTATTATCTTGTCCCCGGCTTTCGCCATCTTAGGGGTAACATACTCGTCCTTTTCACCTACGCAGACTACCGTGGCCCCACCCACCATGGGATAGTGACAGTTCTCATATCTGGCGGTATGGCCACAGACTACGGCAATTCCCATCCTCTTGCACTCTTTGTGCATGATATCCCAGACTATCTCAAGTTGCTCCTTGGTCATCTCGATAGGAAGATTCAAGTCTATGGACAGGAACTTCGGCTTCAGACCGCTGGTTACGGCATCGGATGCCAGAATATGGATGGCAAACCACGCTGCCCTTTCCCAGCCGTACTCAGGCACTAGGAACACCGGGTCGGTGGTAAGCGCCACAGCTTTATCTCCGATTTCCACAATCCCCACATCGACCCCATGCTGTGGCCCTACAATTACGTTTGTGCTTTTAGCACCAAGGCGCGGGTATATCAATTCATTAAAAATCTCGGGCGAGATTTTGCCAATCTCAGGCAGTTCGCTCATACTCAGCCCTCCATAACATCGCCAACTACCGGGTCAACCCTCACTCCTTTGCCAGCCACCCATTCGATCCCTTTATCGATCTCCTCCTCCTCACCTTCGAGTTCCAGCACCACCCAGCCCTTATTTTCGGAGACATCGGCGCGCCGTATGTTGGTTACTACCTTGAATTTATGTCCCAAGTTATAGATAATCGGCTCCTTAATCAGCTTCGGGGGAAAGGTGAACATCACTCGTCGTTTAGCCATGTCTTTCTCCTTAACGAATTGAGTAGGACATCTGGAATAGTCTAAAACAATACCTAAAATCTCTCAACATTATTTAGAGGTCGGAGAACATCCTAAACGCCTCACACACCCCCAAGTTTAGACTCTTGCTCGTTCCCCAAGTACCTCTTCAAAAGACTCAATTGAAGGCTGGATTACAAAAGGATTGACTACATCCGCTACTACCTCTGGCGTCTTAAGACCGGAAGCTGTGATAACAGCCACCGCTAAATCGTTCCTCTTTATACTCCCCGAGGCCGCCAGCTTCTTGAGCACACCTATTACTACACCACCCGCCGTCTCAGCGAAGATGCCCTCGGTTTGAGCCAGCAATTTCATACCTTCGAGTATTTCGTTGTCGCTGACTGCACAGGCTGCCCCCCCGGATTCTCGTGCTACTTTCAGAGCGTAGAAGCCATCGGCAGGATTACCGATAGCTATGGATTTAGCGATGGTATTCGGTTTCACCGGATGGACATGCAAAGCCCCTGCCTCAAAGGCATTGACTATGGGCGATGAACCGGCAGCCTGAGCAACATACATATGAGTATTAACAGGCCCGATTAGCCGCAGCATAGAGAATTCCTCCAGCCCCTTCCATATTCTGGTAAACAGCAACCCCGAAGCAGCAGGAACAACTACGCAATCGGGTGCGCGCCAGCCAAGTTGCTCTGCAATCTCGTAAGCCAGGGTCTTGCTACCCTCCGCATAGTAAGGTCTGAGGTTAATGTTGATAAATCCCCAGTTGTACTTGGTAACCAGTTTACTGCAAAGTCGGTTAACATCGTCATAGCTTCCCTCGACTGCTACCAGTGTCGGATTATAAATGGCCGTGCTTATAATCTTGCTCTGCTCTATATCTGAAGGTATGAAAACATAAGCCTTAAGATGCGCTTTGGCGGCATGTGCAGCTACGCTAGCGGCTAGATTCCCCGTCGAGGCGCAGGCTACAATAGGGAATCCAAAATCGCGAGCCCTGGTAATAGCCACTGAGACAACCCTGTCTTTGAATGAATACGTAGGATTGAGGCAGTCGTTCTTTATG
>Ga0307379_10014755_pt1 | contig 10049 bp, 22 predicted proteins | sample UN2MG_FD_202237 | JGI IMG/M metagenome (GOLD analysis project Ga0307379, IMG submission 202237) | Soil microbial communities from Risofladan, Vaasa, Finland - UN-2 | ecosystem: Environmental > Terrestrial > Soil > Coastal area > Acid sulfate soil | place: Finland: Risofladan, Vaasa | collected... | reverse complement strand
ACAGTCGAACCAGGTGCATCAGATGATTTCTTCGGTAATGTGTTATTGAGTGCCATGGTGACTTTGTCCTTTATTTTCTGACGCTACCCTACAGCATTTTTCTTTGAATGTCAAGCTATAAAGTGAAATTGTTTATACGCATGACGTGCATTCAGTGGGCTGTTATACTGGGTACCTAGAGCGGTGCTGGAGAAAGCGGTGCTGGAGAAGAGGTGCGACTGACCTTAGGACCTGGTCATCGACTGGGATCCATATGTAGTCACGAACCTGAGCCCAGACTAAGTTTTCGACCTGCTCCAATGTCTGATGGCGGACTTCATCCTCCAGTGGTCGGTGACACACCATCTGATTTATGACCTGATTCACGACCTGGTTCTGGAGTGGGTTCATTGAGCGACTATCGTTGTTTGGTGTTTAACTGTATCTCGGACTGGAAACAGAATTAGACGATCGATGTACCTAAACATGTAGTTATTGATTTGATCTATTACATTGTTGGAGACTTGATCCTGGACTTGGAAGTGGACGTGGCTTTCAATCCTATTCCAGATTTCTGTTTCAAATCGAGGTATTAATGGGTTCATTTCATGATGCTCATAGTTTGGTGTTTGACGTAATTCCGGGTTTGCTGCCCGATTATGTCCCCGATGCTCCTGAGTTGAAACCAAATTTGGTCGGCCACCTGAGTCCCAACTTGGCTCCAAACTTGGTTACGCACTGGTTTCCAGACCAGGTCCTCTACTCGCATCGCAGTACGTATTATCGAGTTCATTTCATACTCTTGATTTGGCGTTCGACTTTATGCTGGACTTGATTCCCGGTTTTGTCCTCAATGCGCCGAAGTTGGAACCAAACTTGGTCGTAGGCTTGATCTCCAACTTGGCTCCGGACTTGGTGACTCACTGGACTCCGGATCGAGTTATATACTTGCATCGAAGTACGTGATATTGGGTTCATTGGATGTTTTGGATTCCACCACCTCTTATGGTTCATGGTAAGATTCTCATATTACTTCGGTATTTGACTTGATATCGAACTTGGCTTTGGACTTGGTACCAGACTTGGAAGCCGACTTGGTTGCCGACTTGGTCTTGGACTTGGTCGCTGACTTGGTCTCGGACTTGGTCGCTGACTTGCTCTGCGACTTGATCCCAGACTTGATCCCAGACTTGGTCACAGACTTGGCTATGGACTTGGTCTCGGACTTGACTTGCTTCTGCTGATCTCATGGCAAGATTCTCATATTACTTCGGTATTTGACTTGATATCGAACTTGGCTTTGGACTTGGTCACAGACTTGGGTATTGACTTGGTCCCCGACTTGGTACCAGACTTGGGACCAGACTTGGGATCGGACTTGAACTCCGACTTGATCCCGGACTTGGTCGTCGACTTGGTGTTCGACTTGGCGCCAGACTTGGTCTTGGACTTGACTTGCTTCTGCTGATCTCATGGCAAGATTCTCATATTACTTCGGTATTTGACTTGATGTCGAACTTGGCTTTGGACTTGGTCTTGGACTTGATTATAGACTTGGTCATAGATTTGGTCATAGACTTGGTCGCAGACTTGGTCCCAGATTTGGTCGTGGACTTGGTCCCGGACTTGGCCTCGGACTTGGTTTATGACTTGATGAAGGTTTTGAATTACTGAGTTCATGGCACAATTCGGCGTATGACGTGATTCCGGACTTGGTTCATACTTCCGTCCTTGGCATCCTGGAGGTGAAGCCATACTTGGGTGGACAGATAAACCCCAGCTTGGCAATAGACTTGGTTACGCACTGGACTCCAGACTTGACGATCGACTTGTGCTATGATTTGAATTATTGAGTGCATTTAGGCATTCCTTAAGGTCTGAACATTGGAGCAGTGAGAGTTCACTTAATTGTTTTCTTTCTCTGCGTTTGGATGGACTCCCAGGCTCGCTTTGAGACTGGGTACCAGATTTGTCCCCAGACTTGTCTATGAAGTTGATATTGGAATTGTTCCCATACTGGACGGTAGACGTCGTGTTCGATTTGACTTATATGTTGATTAAGAGTTTGATCCTTGACTCCCGCCCAAATTTGATCTCCGATTCGACCCCGGACTTGATGGACGGTTCGACGTGTAGCTCTGTCTTGGATTTCGTCTAAGACTGTCTGTTTGTCACGATCGTTCATAAGAACATCTGAACTCTTCCCTCACGCAGGATTATTTCGTTACGATTCCAAGTTGGTTCAGGAATTCCTCCACCTTCACAGCATTTTCGTTAGAGAGACGACGCCAATTGAAGGCAGTGAGTCTGGACTTGATCACCATCCCCTGGATATTGAGGAGGTCCTCCTCGGTGGCTGGCTCAATGTGGCGTCGGTGCCACGTGCTGCCGCCCCGCTCGTTCCCGTTGATGTCAAACGTCTTTTCGCTAAGGCGTCCACTGTTGATATAGAGCGTGCCTCCCCGGCCGTCGGTGATCCTGGTGATTTTGACCACGGAAGGCCCAGCTAACGAAGAGCCGTTATCGTACCCCAGCATACCGACTTTCCATTTACCGAGTTCCTGTAATTCCTTCGCCTTTGGCATAGTAATTCTCCTTGATTGCCACGTAACGTACTACACATACAGTGCTAAGTCAAGCGGAATCGTTGTGGTTTATGATGAGTGGTTAAGCTTGAAAATGCCGACACTATCAAGCCACGCGCGTTCGACCATCCATGGCTTACACACTAAGGTCATGCCGCAAATACACGTAATCCTCTTGTGTCCGGTTCCGGTCTTGTCCTCGATCCATCTGTGCTGCACGGTGGCGTCGGGGATTTGTTGTGCAGATATGCGGTGTAGCCGTGCCTGGCGTCTAGTATCAGCGATCACTTCGGTCGATTTGACGAGTCCCTCTAGCTTGTCGAGGGATATTGCCATCCCATCTACGATATCCTTCAAGTCACTGTTCGAGAGGTTCTGTCTGTAGTGGATGTCTCGCAGCAGCTTGTAGTGGATGTCAGTAGCATGTATGACTTCTTTCACGATTTGCTTCTCTGCCTTATTCATAGTGCTCCTTATTGTTTATGAGAGAACCATATCACTTAGTTTGATGAAAGTCAAGCGGAATCGTTATGATATATTGATTAAAATAATCGCTCGTGCGTGTGCATTCAGTGGGCTATACCACCGCATCAGGCTATCTGGAAGCCCAGCTCCTTGAGCATGGCGATCGTCACGATGCCCCACCCTTGCGTTTCCTGCACTCGCCGTTGGTAGGCACCCTCAGCCTCCTGATCCGTGGGGAAGACCTCGTCCCTCTCGAAACCCATGTCGTCTCCGCCCCATACGCAGGTGCGTATCGAAGGCTCACCCCAAGCCCTGGTGGTGAGCATTACAGATACCTCGACCGTGCCGTCCACCAGTGTGGGACAGAAGTCGTCGGGCGTAGGTATGTTGAGGGTGAAACGCTTGTGATCCCTGGGGTTGTAGTCCGCCGCCCTCTCCCTAGGTTTAAATCCTCGCTGGCGAGCGCCCTTGCCTTCTGGCTTGACAAGATGCTGCTCGCCCCTAGAAATCCTGAAGTCACTGCTCATCGGACATCCCGGTATGGATTGATCTTCCTGTCCCGCAGGAGACGTACGAAGTCATTGACGGTGTCTAGGGCATTCAGGTCTTCCGTCGAGTAATCCCCACTGGTACCCGTCGCCTCGTCGAACGTTATATCAACCAGCATGCCTGCTTTGCTGATCTCGCCGAAGTCCCGGCGCAGCGCCCTGATGGAGTCGTCATTGCCGAATGCCCCTTCTAACAGAAACGCCCATCTTGCTACGTACTTTCTAATCTCGTTGACCCGGTCTTGGGCTTTTGTGACCTTGCCTTCTGGCTTGACAAGATGCTGCTCGCCCCTAGAAATCCTGAAGTCACTGCTCATCGGACATCCCGGTGCAGCCATGTACAATAGCCGCTCATTGTGCCTATGCCAGTGATGTGGACAAACGTCTGACCAGCGTCCTGGACGACCTTCGGGTCTCCCACGACTCGTATGGATTCCCCAGTCTCTTTTGAGATCACTTCGTCTTCGTTATGGAGTCTCTTTGCATTTGTCGCTCTCATGTCAACCTCCGTTAGTTGTCGCATACTCTCTTTATTGTTCTGATGTCACCATAGCATATCAGTAAATGAAAGTCAACTTAAAACACACATCAGAGACGAGCACGGTAGTAACTCACCGGCATCCATTGCTTGCGTTTCTGTCCTTTGATCTTGACAAGAGCCTCGTACACCATAGCTAGACGGAAACGGAACCGGCAGGCCGGAGAACTCTTACGTCTAGCTTGCTTTGTTTTGTTTTGCATACCAGGTTGTCTCCTGCTTCGTCGATTTCCGGTCAGTCCATGCCCGCAGTGCATAACGCTTCAGGTCTGTGTTCTCCAGGGCTTCCTGGATTTCCCGGTCCAGGCACTCCTTCTCGTCGTCCTCCACCACAAATGTTATTGTCACTGTCTTCATGTCTCTCTCCTTGAGGTTATGATGCCTATTTCCCTACGCCTACACCAGCTCTGGTTCCAGTTGCTCAGATTCTACCTGCTCCTGCGCCACCGGCTCTGGTGCAGGCTGTTCCAGGATGTGCAGGGAATAGTCAGTATCGGAATCGTCGGCTCTCGCCAGAAGAGAAATGTTGCGAAAGTCCGCTACAAACTCTTTCCCTGTCTCGCTGCGAACCAGCACCGTATTTCTTTCTTCCATGATTTCGCATACGGTGCCAGAGAACGGCTCCTTGTAGTCATCGAACACCGTTGGGTCTCCGACCCTGACAGTTGAGCCGATCTGTATCATCTGACCGAGCTTATCAAAATTACCCGACTTCTTGATGCCGTTTCTATTCTTACCTTTGTACATATCTCACCTCGTTGTTTAGTTGAATGCCACATCTACATCGAACTCTTGTAAATTCCCGTAATTTATCTGAAATGCCGGGACGTTGTTTATTCTGAGATACACTCCATTCTGGTTGATGCCACACACTCTATCCATGGGAACGAATTGCCTGACTGCCTCAAACCCTTCGCCCCACATCGTATCGAAGCCATGGTGGTCGTCATCGCTACCGATTGTGATTCTGGTGGAGCAATTTGGTCCAGAAAAGTGATACTTCGCCAGAAGCAAACACGCCTGTACGCATACATCGTAGGGTCTCTTGTTGGTTTTGCAAGCCTCAATGCTTTTTTGCCGCTTGAAACAGAACGTCTCGCACCCATCACTGGCGGCGTCAAACCGAATCTCTTTCGGGGAGATGTAAATGCCTGCGGTGGGTTTCCATCCGTTACCTGTGGTGTTCAATAAGTTTGCACGATCCCGCGTCAAGTGTGTGAGCGGAATTCCGATGCCATCGAGAACCAGCTTGCAGTCGGCAGCGAACGCAGCAAAGTCATTCTCGCTCGGTTTATAAACTAAGTCCCAAAATCTTGAGAAGCCCATGGCTGGTTCCTTTCTTCATCTTCTGCGTATACCGTATCACCTTTTTCGCTTGATGTCAAGCTATAAAGTGATTATTTTTTGTCGGCTTGGAAGGTCCCAATAAGGAGTAAGTCAAGCCCAAAATCAATCAATACCTTGACTTTCATTCGCTCCGCTCATTCTGCCTTCAACTTTCTCATGAGGCATCCTGGCTAACAACTCGCCTAGCGGCAGGGGGCAATTCGGAATCCACTTTATGTTATCCTTGCACACCCATCCATCGGGTACGCTTGGTAACAAGATGCCGCTAAAAACGTTCACCCGCTTGCTCCGAAGTAATCCGCTACACGCTTCGGCGAACTGTATAAACGGGATCACGTCAGATTGATGATGTAGAGTCACACACATGCCGTCAGATGCAGCCATAACCGAAACAGCTAAGTCCACGTTATCTACCTTTGCACTGTAGACATAGATTGTAGCACGGCACGTCTTCCGAACCCATCTGATCACGTCATGAAGACGATCTGGGAATAGCATCGGCTCTCCCCCGGTAAGCATAACTGTATCCTTCCCTTGCAGAGTATTTTCAGTTACCACTGGCAAAGACGCCAAATCCCAGTCTTTGTTACAGCACCCCACACACGACCTGTGGCAGGTTTCCCAGAGCAATAATCTGAGTTTATTCACAGGTCTCATTTTCTGGATCATGTCTTGCTGACCTAGCCACCAATCCCACCCGACACTTCCGTCGTTTTATCCATCTTGACTTTTTGTTACCTCTTCGTGTGCTAGATTCAGCTAGCAGGTCTCGATTTCTACACGCCTGAATATCAGCTGTCCCTTGCACACGTTAGGGTCAGTTCGTTCCTCTGCGTTGAACTTTACCAGTTCTGCCTGGTACATTTGTTCGCCGGCCTGGAACGCCTTGTCATCGGCTCCGATGAACACCTTTGCTCTCTCGATCTTCTCATCTTTGAAACGAACGACCAGATATCCCTTTTCCATGTGACTACTCCTGATTAAGACCCTTGATCTCGCCCTTCGCAATGGCATCCCTGATCGCCTTGCGGATTGCCTTCGTCTCAACACCTTCTTGCTCGTATTTGTCCCACGCTGCCTTGTTCTTTGGGGTGTCGTTTCTACCCGTAAGGAACGGCGGTTGAGCTGGCTGCTTCCATGTCGAGAGTTCTCGCACGTCAAATGTGGAACCTGCATCATGGTCGCTGCCTTGGTCGCTGCCTTTCACGGGGTCTGTCGTGTAGTGGTAGCGTCGGATACCGTTGTCTATGTTGTCATCCCTGTAGATGTAGTACACGGTTACATTACCCATTCTCAAGAACACCGCTGGTTTCACATATCTTGTCCTGTATGGCATATCGATCCTCCTTCTTGCGTATCGTTCATCTCTATGATCAATCGATCCATGTGAAACGCCCGACTTATCTAAGGGGCGTTTCCTCTTCATCGTCTTCCTTGAAGTGGTTCACGATGAAGTCTTCGACCGTATCTATCGCGGTTGTCGCATCCGCCGGGCACTTGGCGGGCTTGCACAGCTCGCCGTGCGAATGGAAGAGGGACTTGGCCATCTCCAGCACAATTTCCAGTGCCTTCCCCATGTCCATCACTTCGCTGTTGTTCTTGATGGATTTTGCACACCGGTGCGCACCCGCCTCAGAACTGTTGACGTACTCCCCGCACTCCGATTTCATGTTTCCTCCTTGTTTGATTTTCTGACGCTACATTATCAGACTATCGAGAATAAGTCAAGTATAAAAATGAGTGCTGTATCTTGAATCAAAGTACGACCTCGCTATCTCAAGCAGTGGATTGGCGAGCAGGAACTGGGCTGAGATACTGCAGCCACCTGCAGTCGACGTCGACTATCGATCTATCGACTCGAGATCTCTCATCGACCGGCTACCCAATCAACTGGAGGCCCGGGTGGCCCGCCCGGTTGCTGAACGCCAGTTTCCACCCACTGCAGACCATCAATCGAAAAACACCAACAAAAACGAGGGGGAAGTTCAGGGCAACACCCATAGCAGTGGATGGGCGAGCAGGAACTGGGCTGAGATCTGCAGCCTCGAGATCTGCAGCCACCTGCAGTCGACGTCGACTATCGATACAACGATCTGCCTGGTGCCACCCGCTAGTCGAGGAGACCCAGCACGTTAGGGTCTAATGAGCCTGGATACGTCTAGGGAGCGTTGGACGAAGAAGGGCGGGTGAAGGGCAGGGTTGACTGGACGACGCCTCACGGGGGCGTTTAAAGCACGAAGACCGGTACTTGGCTAATCGCCGTGTTCCCGGTCCTCTAGGAAGAAAACTCTACTCTATTTCGGACAACATAGCCTCGAACTTCCGCTGGGCTCGCCAAACGATCTCACCGACTCTGTCGGGCGAGAGGTCCATTGACTGAGTCACGTCCTGCAGCACTTCGTCGGTCAAGATACTCGACTTCGATTATAAGCTTAGCCTTCATTTCGCTTGCTCCTCTCTTTCTTTTTCCGAGCATCATTCTCCATGTACCTGGCCCAGTCTTCTTCTGTCATGAACGACAAGTCGCTGGCGAACTTTGGGTCATCCTTATGGAAGACAACTGGCATACCTATGGGTGTTCCTTGCATTGAGTAGTTCTTCTTGAGAGTTACGAGCACCGTTCTCTGCTGATTACTACTTCATCAGGCGTGATTCGGCAATCCACTCCATCATCCTGGATCCGATCCAATCCTCCTTGTCGGCGTATTCTTTGTCCTCGCCAATTAAACTCTGCTCCATCTGGGTGTCTACGATTTCATTTTGATAAGCCTGCTCAGCCGCAATCCGCAACGCTGTTTTATATGACAGTTTCATGTTGTCCTCTTTCTTGTTATGGGGATACCATATCGATACCATATCGGAACGAAAGTTAGAAGTCAAGTCTATTTTTCAACCGCCCAAATTTCTCTCCACAGTCCCACGAGGTGTTTGACTACATCGTCGTGCAGGGCGAGCGTGTGCTTGGTCTCGCCTACGCCTATCCGAATCTTCCCTGTAGCGATCGCATTACACACTACATTCAGTGCGTTATCCTTATTCTTCTGGATTGCCTCGATGATGTGACCGTACTGCAGCTTGAAATCGTGATGCTCCACCGACCAGTTGTTGCCCAGATCCCTCGACGACATCGTGAAACACCTGGGGGAGCTACCAAGTCTGGTGATACGAGGATTGTCGGGCAAGGACGCTATTTTCTCCTCTAGGGATCCTACGAGCTTCGTTATTGCGTCCGTGTAGTTCGTGTTTGCTGTCTTGATCTGTCTAGCTATACTCATGTTTTCTTTCCTGTGGGTTCGTCCAACTCTGCGTCGGGCTCGAAAAGCGACCATCCAGCATTCGGGGATGGCCTCACCGTGAACTTGTTGAATTGCAGCCATTCTCGCAGAATACAACTTGACGCCTCTTCAACACCTCCTTCACCTCCTTCGCCAACGCAGCCGGAGCTTTCACCTTCTTCGCTGCCGCAGGTGTCTCATCTGTCTCCGCTGGCAACATCCCTGCCGTCTCGATCTCCTTGAATGTGCCGTGAGGGTTGGCCTGCCCCGACTCGTAGACAGCCCGGCATGATGAGCAGATGGGCGTTGAAGAACGCTCTATGATGTTCGTCGCCTCAGCCTCGCAGAAAGCACAGTATGTTTTTTCGCTCATGATTTGTCCTCCTTCATTTTTCATGCGTCCTATATATCCGATGTCTATGTGGATGTCAAGCTATAAAGTAACATTAATCAACTTGAGTTGACGACACATCAACCGCGGTTGATGCGCCGGCGCCAGCGATACAAAACAGTTCGCCAGTCCACTGGTAGCTGCAGTGAACTGGCGTCCCGTCTAAGACCGGTCTCCTGGATCGGATCTTCCGCCTAGTAACACCCCCCTTCATATGGGCACGCTTCACAATCTTGCAGCACACACCGTGGCTTCTCATCATCGCTGGAGATTGCCGTCGCACTCAAACCGCTGACATAATAGAGTGAGCTGACGTTAGTGTGATCCATTTCCCTGAACATTCCCGATACTTCCTCGTGAATACTATCCCTTGATCTTGCCTCGTCGTCCATAAAGATATCCTTTCTTTGTTATTGCTCTCTAAAGACTAAGGGCTACTCAGTAGCGTGACTGTTCACGTCGTGGCGTGATAGCCTACACAATGGTGGGCTTAGGAATGCTTCGGCGAGTTATGCAGATGCTTCGGCGAGTTATGCAGATGTCTCTGGAGGATTAGCAGGCTCGACGGGGGCGACGGGTGCCTCAAACCTGATATTAAGCAAATCGGACGTGTCCCCAATAGCCCTACCATCAACGATTGACAGTTGCCCTATAATGACGGACTCTACCTTCCTTTGGTAGTCGGCCATGAACCCGATCCATTTCTTGCCTAACATCTCTTTGAGACTCTCGGCGATGTTTATGGTGTTATGTACGTTCTCGGCGAAGGCGTCGCATAGCCAGGAGCTTCTTGAGATCGCCGATTGTATCGCCGCTCTTGCCATACCATCCCTTGGCGTAGAGAATCACATGCCTGTGGAACCCCTGGGCGGGCTTGTATCGTGTTTCCTCTCGCGCACGTATACAAGCTTCACATGGTAC